>Ga0255052_10003017_pt1 | contig 11867 bp, 7 predicted proteins | sample JV7_2_21_MG_FD_188632 | JGI IMG/M metagenome (GOLD analysis project Ga0255052, IMG submission 188632) | Seawater microbial communities from Jervis Inlet, British Columbia, Canada - JV7_2_21 | ecosystem: Environmental > Aquatic > Marine > Inlet | place: Canada: British Columbia | collected... | reverse complement strand
TTTGCGACACGACGAAACGACCTGCACTTGTGAAACATGTAGCTGGATCCGAAACGCCGAGCACCTGGCGGAAGAAATCGAGCATCATCTGCCACACGTAGAGCCGGACCTGCACAACTTCGCGGCTGGAGAATCGCCACCGGACTAAGTCGCCGGCAGAGCAAATCGGCGGCAACGTTGCGCGAGTTACCTGGCGTAGCACCCTGCGGAATCGTCTCGAAGCGCGGCCGTCGCGAAGACTACTGCTTGCGCGGGTTCATTCCGACTCGTCGATGAGTGAATGCAAGCGGTCGAGGATGCCAGTCCACTCTTCCTTGTCTTCGTCTTCGTCGTCCTCGATTTCTTCGATATGCTGCTCGACCCGCTGCACGGCATTGTCGCCGAATTTTCTGTACAGCAGACCTGCCTCAAGGAGATCGCTGCCACGGCAGTTGTCCAGATCAAAAAGCCAGAACCTCGCGCCTCTCGTTTCCTTCTCGCTCATGCTACAGCGCTCCGGTGGAGGTTCGCCGTGCCAGAACAGCCGGAACAGATCGTAGATTGCCCCTTCGTTTGCCGCGAAATAGCTGTGCCCGAGAATGTCGGCGTCGATACCTGATACATCGATCGTATCGATCGCAGGGTGGCTGATGATCGCGCCACCTGCGAGACCGGCGCGCGTGGCGCCATGCAGGAGCCGCGACGCTTTCAGGGCAAGGTCGTTTCTGGACGCATAAAGCGTTACGCGCCGCGCGACGCTCGATACGGAATCTACCGTTTCAAGGAAATAGTCGCGATCGACATCGGGCGCCGTAAACACGATTTGATCGAAAGTTTGCCGCGACTCCTCCGTGCCGTTCCTGAGGATGTATGCTTGCAACGCTTCGATCAGTGCCCGGTTTCCCATGCTGTGGGCGACGAGATGAATACGCTCCGCGCCTGTTTCATGAACGATGCCGTCGAGCAGGCGTGCCAGCTTGCGCCCGCTCGGTCGTACGACGGCTTCGTCTACCGTGTAAGCAACTGCTGACGCCTTCGACGGCCAGCTGTACACCATTGGCGTGCCGTCGAAATCGAGATCGTAGGCCAGCTGTGCGGCACGCCTTGCCGCGTCTTCGAAAGTTACGTTGAAGCCGTGAATAAAAACGAAGACGTCATTCGAGGGCGAGCCCTCAATATAGCTACTGAGTTGAGCGTAGTAATCTTCCTGATCGAGTGGTACTACCGACTGCAGTATTACGTAGCGACGCTTCTTGGCTTCGTCGCCAAGTAGATAGGTATAGATCGAGAAACGGCTCTCTGATTCGAGTTCACCATACTTGTGCGTCTCGGGAATGCTCACGTCGACGTATCCGACATCGAGTTCGCCGCGACGGTTGCCATAAAACTGTGCAGGTTTTGATTTGCCGCTGGCCACGCGGTTCGTGCCGTAGAAAACACGCACCGTCGCATAACCGTCCTTCGCGGAGTAGCGTCGCGGATCATCGTCATCAAGCGATCCGAGGTTCCGTGTAAATTCACCCGCTGCGCGAATCCTCGCCTCCATCTCGAGTTGTTTGTCTGTCTGTCCCGATTCCTCGTAGATATCGCGCAATTCGCCGAGCGTCGTAACAACAATGTCGCTGTGCTCGCCGTAAATCGCCAGTTCGATGCTCAGAACCCTGGCGATTCTTGCCGCGGCATTATCAAGGTCCCCCTGCTCGCGATTTATCGTGGCGAGAAATTCAAGCAGTGGCACGAGTTCCGGGTGCCGGTCCCCGAGCGCTTGCTCGGCGATTTTCAATGCCTGCTCGAGGTTGCGTTCGGCGTCGTCGAGGTGCCCAAGCCGCTGATTGACGGTCGCGAGTCGAATAAGGGCCTCGACCACTTCCGGAGATTCTGCTCCGAACTCGGCGGTCGTGGCGCTTACGCTTTGTTGCGCAAACCCGGCGGCGGCATCGAGGTCGTCATCGAGAAGCGCATCCTCGTATCGCTGATACGGACTGAACATCGAGTCCGTCTGGCTCAATGCCGGGGTTACGCAAAATATTGCCAACGCCGCCAGAATTGCTCGCGGCGTGATTCCACTTACTCTAATGTTGCTCATACGTTCGCTCGAAACAGATATTTTTTCATTATTATTCGGGAACCCGCTCTTGCTGGACACATTGACGAAGTTCCGCGACCCCCTTGATTCGATAATCTCTCGTTTTTCTTATATTTCAGGCTACCGACCGTTCTCCAAAGTGTACACGAGCTGTTCAAGATTATTCGTGTGTGCGAGCTGCAACGCCTCGAAACGCCACGAATCCTCCGTCGACAGGAACAACGCAAGGTAGCCGAAACGAATCTCATCAGGAACGTCCAGTGCGAGAATTTGTTGCGCGGTGTCGGGTAGTCGGTCCTTGTGGACTACCGACAGGGTCAGGATGTCCGGCGTACCGCCGCCGCTCACCTGCAGCGAGTAGCTGCCCGGCAGCAAGGACACCTCGGGCAACGCGGCGGCGAATTCATCGACGTTGGATAGCTCGACGAGCATTTCCCCGGTCGCCGCGGCCAGCCGCAAATCAAACGGTGCAATTCCGCCACTCCAGGAGACGTGCAAGCGGCGGGTGCCGGAAAGCACCATCGCCGCGCCATTCGTGTTGCCGACGAATACCGGATCGAGGCCCCCCTTGCTCACCGCCGCAGTAGTCGTCGTGCTTTGATTGCCACGCGTATTCCACCAGCTTGCTACCCAGTCGCGGACGTTCGAGAGCAGGCCAGGTGACGGTTCTGAATCCGGCACGGAGAAGGGCGACTCGTTCGCCGACAGTACGTGACGCGTGTTGGCCTGGTCGACCAGCGTGATTTCACCTGCCGCATCATTAACGATAACGGTGTCTCCACCATGCAGGATCATGAGCTTTTCGAGCGGCACCTCGGCGTCGCCTCTCGCGATGGCGTAGCCATCGGGCGAACCCTTGAAATCAATCACCCAGAAAGCCGCGTCAACGGCGGGGGCCAGTCCCAGCAGGAAAATTCCGATAATGAAGTTGTTACGGACCATTGAGATCAATTCTTTGTGTCGGCGTTCTTCGAAACATCGCGCAGTTGCCGCCTAACGTCCCGGTATTCAGAGAAACCCCTCTGGATCACCATTGCCAGCAAGGGTATCGAAAATCCTACCCACAAACCGTACTTGAAAAAATAGAAACCGATAGGGACCAGGAGCGTGACGATGACCGCCGCCGTGATGCCGACGGCAATGAACGAGTCGAAGCGCGAAAACGCCCAGGCGGCGAGGACGATGACACCCAGTTGCTGCAGCCAGATGATCCAGGCTGGCGGCTCCCGAAGCTGGCCGAATACGACGAGTGATTTGATTGCATTGATGATGATCAGGGCTCCGGGCATTTCCCCGATCGGTGTGCGGTGCGTGTCGTTGCTACCGGCGAAGCTGGCGCCGATAACGACGACGCGGCCACGCACCAGGTCGCTTGCCAGCGTATCAGCCGATTCCGTAATGACGCCGGCCGGGATCGTTACGAGGTCCGGTGCCGGTGTACGCCAGGGAATCGTGAAGATCAGTCGTTGGCCAATGCCGGTCTCAAAAGTGAAGTCGGAGTCGCTACCCGCGGCACGACCATTCGCATCGTGCTGCTGGCAGCTTTCGAGGCCGATCGTTTCGATATCGGCAACGCGGTTGACCGCAGGTTGATCCGACAGCAATGCGGCGGCGGTCAACTGAATGGAAGGAACCAGCACCGGGCGGCCGTCAAAACAGCCGAACCGGGCCAGGTTCCAGTGACGAACAACGCCGTCCCACAGCGTTGTCTGAAACAGGGGCTGGCCCCAGTGGATCGACGCTGGAAGTGCATAGTTGTCGAGAAACGATGGACGGATCTCATCCCAGTCGTTCCTTTCCGGCGTGCGGCTGTAGAACGTGCGTACGAGAATCACCGGGGCAGTGCCCACAGCGCCGTACCCACTGAGGTAATTCGCGAGCGTGAGATCATGGTCCGGATTCACGCCTGGCTTCGACAGGTCGATGTCGACGACAATCAGTCTTGCCCCGGAAGAAGCGGCAAAATCGACGAGCTGCATGACCTTGTCCCTCGGCGTGTGATGCGGTTCGTGCCATGAGCGGTGGGTGGTTTCATCGATATCGAGAAACGTAAACTGCAACGGGTGCGATCCGGACGTGCCCGACATGCGACCGAGTCCCTTGTTGAACTCCATCATCGTGTCCATCGCCGTGTTTTCCAGGCGTAACAGCCAGTGGCTTTGGTCGAGAAAGCCGAGGGCGACTAACACGACGGCAGCGACGAACGCGTTCGCGACAAACCTTTGTTGCTTTTCGGCGAGCGATTGCCACAGCCGCCGGAGAGGATCTAGCGACATTTGCAGTGACCTTATCCAGTTCTTTGATCGTCTCTCAGTATAGACGAGCGGTGTTTGTAGCGTGCGCTGCGTCACGGCCGTGCGTCGGCGTATTGCCTACGATACAGGCAGTACCACTGACGTTATCAATGGGCAAATGCCGAATTTTTTGACGACAATCCCACGCAGTAGCGGTGGCAGATCGGCGATTCCAAATCGCTTGCTATCGGTCGCCTTGCTGATATTCGCCGTTGCTGCTCCGGATCTTGCGGTCGCGGATGGCCTTCGCGTCGACGGCGCCGAAAATGTGGCATTTGCAGTAGCGAAGATGACGCAGACCGCGGAAAACATGGGCCTGTCCAGAGCCGACCTCGCGACAACGCTGACCGAGAAACTGGGTCGAGCCGGCCTGCGCGCACGACTGTCCGACGCCGATCGTGACAAGGACCTGCTGCTCGTCGATGTCGTGGTCGAAGAGGAAACTTTCTATGTCTCGCTCGGATTCTGGCGAGTGGCGAGCTATCCGCAGCCCGGCGGGGAAAGCAGTTCCGGCTTCGTAACCGTCTGGCAGGACTTCTCGGTAGGCGCACACCACGGCGACGCGGATGCCGTTTACGCGATAGTAACGACGATTACCGATCGCTTCATCGCCCGGTACAGGGATGTCAATGGGCTCGACGATCGCGTTCAGGTAGCCGCAACCCCCTGAAATTCCCGCCGCGCGCGGATACCTCTGTCACTTTTGCACTGCAACATCGCTTGTTGAATGCAGCGCTTTGAACTAGTCTAGAGTCAGTTGAGCAGCTGCGTTGCCAGTCGCTACGCACGCCTCCTGAAATCAAACAAGAATAAATAAAGAGGAAGGTGTCATGAAGTCAGGTTATTTTTCTATTCGTGGAATTCGTCGTTTTACGGCGATCGCGGTCCTTGCCGGTATTCAAATGCTTGGCGCGTCGGTCGCGCAGGCGCAGACTCCGGTCGACATTCCGAATTTCATCAGTTCACAGGGCTTGACGAATACCAACCTGGGGCAGTCGGCACTGGCCGTTCAGAGGACTTGCGGACGCCTGGCCGCTCACCGGAATGCCGGGAATACACTGGACCCTTCGGGAGAGGAGCTATTCCTGCGCTGTAACGAACTGGTCACCACCGCCGGTGATCGCAACTTCATCAACGATCCGAACAGCCCGACTCCGGGGGCACGTACACTGACCTATTCCACCGATGAGGAATTGCTCGCTGCGTTCCAGCAGGTCAACGGCGAGGAAGTACAGTCCGGCGGCGACATGTCGCAGACGGCATCCTACGATCAGTTCTCAACGATCGGTGCGCGCGTGGCCGCGCTGCGTGGCGGGTCATCGAGTTCCGTCACGTCGGTCGCAGCGAACAGCGCTGACTTAATGTATGGCTCAGGCGGCGGCGCAGCGGCGGATAGCGCCGCGCCTTTCAGCCCCTGGGGCTGGTTCGTACGTGGCACGTATACATCGGGCGACAGAGACCCAAGTAGCGCAACCAGTTTCTCGGGTCGGGAGAATGGCTTCGATTACAGCCAGTATGGCGTCACTATCGGTATCGACCGCCGCGTCGGCAATGCCGTTTGGGGAATAGCGCTGGGTTACAACAGTTACGAAGTCGAAATGCAGGATACTGCTATTGGCGGAATTGATACTCCGGTCGTCGCAGGCGGCACCATCGAAACTGACAGCATCAATGGCACGTTCTTTCTTGACATAACGTCTCAGAATAACGTGTATGTTTCGGCACTGGCCGGTTTCGGCGGGCAGTCATTCGACATGGCCCGAAACTTTATTTACTTCTCGAATAACGGCGATCAGACGAACACGGGGGTTGTCGATCAGCAACGCTTGATGACGGCCAGTCCTGACGGCGACTCCTTTTCGGGCGCCTTCACGCTGGGTCGCCCGATAGTTCGCGGCAGCTGGGTATTCGACCCCTACGTCGGTGTGACCGTCGATGAGATCACGATCGATCAATTTGCCGAGGTCGACAGCGGTAATGGGGGGTCAGGGCCGGATGGTATGCAGCTCGCCTTCGAGAAGCAGGATATCGATTCATTTCGTAGCCGCCTCGGTTTCCAGGTTAGCAACAACCTCAATACTAGCTTTGGCTCAGTTCGACCGATGTTCAGCGCCGAGTGGTTTCACGAGTTCAGGAATGATGCGCGCGTGATCAGGGCGAAATATGCATTGGAAAACGAATTGGCGGACCAGGGAATAGCAGATTTCTCGACGGAATTTGGATTCGGCAACTGCGTATCCTGTTTCGATCTTGTTTCAGACGACCCCGAGGACGATTACTTCGTCGTCGGCCTGGGCATCGCGGCAACGACACAGCGGGGCTTACAGTCCTTCCTGATGGTGGAAGGACTGCTGGGGCACAGTTACCTGAGTGCGGTTGCCGTGACAGTGGGCCTGAGGGGGCAATTCTAGTCCGAACCTGAAATATAAAATCAAGGACTTACAGGGCCTATCCCTGTATCGCGGTGGCTGATTGCGTTGCAATGCTCGTAGCAGGAACGGCGTTGGCGTAGACTGTCCCGATAATAATAATAGACAAGCGGTCTCAATATAGGGGCCAGGTGGCCAAGAGCGGACACATGGGCGGGACGAGACATCAATTTCTCGTGGCGGCGGCGTCGATGCTGCTGCCTTTCGCTGTGTCACCGTCTCTCGGTGAGAGCTACTACGAAGCCCCCAAGGGAATCGTCGATTGCCTTCTCCCAGGCACAATTCGGCGAGTTGGCGGCAGCATCTACCAGATGCCGGGCCGTCCCATCAGCACAATTGCGTCTGAATGCGAGATTCGCGGCGGCGATTACCTGCTGTTCGACCGGGCGAACTACGAAACGTCTTTGAACCACTGGATCCGGCAGGCCGAAATGAACGACGTCGACGCGATGTTGTATGTCGGCGAGATCCACGAAAAGGGTATTGGTCGCGAGCCCGATTTTGCGGCGGCCGCGTCGTGGTACCAGAAAGCGGCGGATGCCGGAAACGTCACCGCGATGATCAGCCTCGCTCACCTTTACAAGACCGGGCAGGGCGTCGAGCTGAATCTTGAAAAAGCACAGACTCTATATTCGCATGCCTTCGGCGCCGACATCCGGATACCGCTGGATCCGACGTCGGTCAAAGGCGCCGATCAACGCATCCAGACACTGATTGCCGAGGTCGGTGACGTGCGCCGGCAAAGGATCGCGGTCGAGCTGGATCTGCAGGAAGCGAATGATCAGCTGGCCGCCGCGCGAACAGCGCTCGATGACGCGCTGGCCGGCAATGGTGGCAGTGCGGACGCTATTCGCGACCTGCAGAAGACAATCAACAATCAGCAGGCCGAGATCAGCGAATACCAGTCAGGCATCGCCGTGATGCAGGCGCAAAGCGATGAGTTGCTTACCCTGCGCCAAAAGCTGGCGGACAAACAGCTCGAGACGGCGAATCTGAAGCAGCGACTGCAGGCTGCCGAGACGGAAGTCGAGTTCGGCCGATCGCAGCTATCGGCGGAGCGCCAGGCGCTGCAACAAAAAGAGACGGAGTTTCGCGAGTTGCTCGCGAGCCTGCGGACGGATCAGGACCGCGTCAAACTGCAGATGAGTTCCGATGAGCTCGATACGCAAAGGCGGCGCGTCCGTGAACTCGAATCGTCGCTGCACGAGGCGGAGGAGCAAAAAGCTCTGTACCAGGCGCTTGCGAGCGACGCCGCGTCGAACGAGGACCGCGTAACCACCTTGACGGCGCGGATCAGCGTTCTCGAACAGCAGTCTTTGAGCCGGGAAACCGAGTTCGACAGCATGCAGCAAACACTCGCGGATACGCGGGCGCAGCTCGATGCGCAAATCGCAGCGGCGGCTGCCGCCGAGCAGGCTTCGGGCGCCGATATTGCCAAACGTGACACGGAAATCGAGCGCTTGCGCGCTGTCGTGGCTCGCGCCGAAGTCGAAACTCATCGACACCAGGGCGACATCGACCGGCTCAGCGCGCAAAGCGCGGAACTCGAGGAGCTGCGCGGCAATCTCGAGCGCGAGCAGGCGCAGTCGAATCGCCTGCAACAGCTGTTGACCGAATCGCAAGACCAATTCCTGGCGACAAACCGGCGCCTGACAGAGGTAACGAGTTCGCATAGCCGACTCGAAGAGGAAGTTGCGTCACTCGAGCAGCGCCTTGCCGCAGGAGACCAGTCGGTACAGGCGGTCCTCCAACAAAGTGAAGAAGAACTGAGTAGTTCGAATCAGGAGATCGTTTCGCTACGAGCGCAGATTGCAAAGTCGGAAGCAGAGTTCAAACAATACGAAGTTCAGGTCTCGGATACGGCCGCTCGACAGCACGAAGCCATACAGGAGCTTCGCCTGGCGGTGGCGCAGAGCCGTGCAGAGCGCGCGCAACTCGAAGAGAAGCTCGCTTCGGCGCATGCCCAGTTCGCCGACGCCACAGCAGACCTCGAGGTGCAGCGCGAGCGATATACGCAGCTGCAGGATGAGCTTCGGATAGTCAGAGCCGAGAGCAGTGCTGATGAGGCCGTGTTGTTCGAGAAACAGGACGAGCTCGACGCCGAGCGGCGGCGGGTCGATCGGCTGCGAGCAGAGGTTGACCGGCTGACGCAGCAGTCACAACGCTACGAGACGCAGCTCAGCGATCTCCAGCAGGTTGCGCAGGCCGGGAAAGTCGACTTCGCCGGCCCGAGTATTGTCATGCTGGAGCCGGACGATGCGACCCTGGTCGCAACCCGGGAGCTGACCCGGTCGGCCCAGCAAACACGCGGCATTTCCGTAATCGCAGCGACCAGCACCAGCGAGACCAGGATTATCCGCGGGCGAGTCGATGCGCCTGCCGGGCTGGCCGAGCTAACGATCGATGGCTGGCAGGTACCTTTCGACGAGCATAACGCGTTCACGCAGACGCTTAAGCTCGACTCGCAGACCAAGCTGATTCGGATCGAGGCCGCCGATCACAACGGCAAGCGCGCCGTCAAGGAATTCGAGTATCGGGTTGGCGGTGGCGCAACGGAACGGGAGGTTTACAGCAAGGAAGAGCGGTTCGAGGTGGCCAGAAACACAGCGCTGGATGACCTCAAATACTATGCCTTGATCATCGCCAATGAAGATTACGAGAATGACGAGTTTGCGCGGGACCTGAAGACACCAGTGCGGGACGCTGAAGCGATCGCGACCATATTGAGGGAACGTTACGGTTTCCAGGTAAAGATCCTGCGCAACGCCGACAAAGAAACGCTCGAGATGGAGTTCGAGAGAATCTTCTATCACGAAGAGAGCGATGACAATCGCGACAACGACAAGGACGCCGTCCTGATCTACTACGCAGGACACGGCTACCTGTCCGACTCTCGCGTGGATAACGCCTATTTCTGGGCACCTGTCGACGCGGAACCGAACAGTCCGCGGACGTGGTTCGAAACACGTCAAATCGAGCGTTACATGAAGAACAGCGCCACCAAGCAGATCATGGTGGTTGCAGACTCCTGTTTTGCCGGCAAGGTACTTAGCAGGGATGGCGAAGGGATGCTGCCCGTCAGCGAGAGCTCAAAGATGTTCAACATCATGCTGCCCGAGTACACGCAACGGAAGCGTTCTCGATTCGTGCTGACGTCCGGCGGTACTGCGCCCGTACTCGACGGTGGTGGTGGAGATCATTCGGTGTTCGCTCGAGCATTCCTCGACGTACTGCAAAACAACGAGAACATTATTTCCGCGCATACGATTTTTGAGCGGCTCGCAGGCCAGGTGATGTTCCTCGCCGAGAAACAGAACTTCGAACAGGCGCCGGAGTTCGGTCACCTGCGCAGCGCCGGGCACGAGAGCGGCGTATTCTATCTTCCCGCTCCGCTATTCCCGGGTAACATGGCCGCGACGAACACGTCGCTGTAATACACGCCCCTTATTGCCTGAATTGCGAACAGTAAGGTATAGCCACAAGCATTTGTGGCTCGGCATTGTACCCATACTGCTGGCACCCTCCGGTTGTACTCCGTACACCGTTATCGATTACGCAGCAAAACACGATATGACCGTGCGTCGCCTCGAGGGCGATGAATTCCGGCATCTGATTATCGAGCGCGCCGCGGCCGTGCCGGCTGGCGAGCTGCATATTTACATAGAGGGTGACGGCATTCCCTGGGTGGGCAACTTGCCGAGTGCGGATCCCACGCCGCGCGACACACTTGCGCTCAGGCTTATGAATGCGGACTCGAGCGATGCCGCTTATGTCGGGCGACCTTGCTACTTCGAAATGGACGGGGACTCCGGCCTGTGCCACCCGAGATACTGGACGTCGCATCGGTACAGCGAGGAAGTGGTACGCAGCATGGCGGCTGTCATAGCGCAGCTGAGATCTCGGGAGCACGATGAAATCGTTCTTATCGGCCACAGCGGGGGCGGGGTGCTCGCGGCACTGCTCGAATCAAAGGTCGACGGCGTCATCGGCGTTATCACCGTGGCCGCAAATCTCGATATCGATGCCTGGACCGAACACCACAATTATGACCGGCTCGAGGGCTCAATTGACCCGATGACGCAGTCCAGGAATGCGGCAATTCCGCATCTGCAGTACATCGGCACCAGGGACGTCATCGTGCCGGCGCAAGCAGCCTCCGCTTATGCGGGATTACAGCCCGGAGTTGATTTGATTGAGATGCCTGAATTCGGCCATGCCTGTTGCTGGGAACAGGCGTGGCCGGAAATTCTGGAATTGGCGTCGAGCAGATTCGCCAAGTAATTGCCTATCTCTGTCCTGAGCGGTACTCAGTTCTCGCCAACAACAGAGACCTCATGCATGACGGCATACATGTCTACTTTGCGGGGCGCTATTCGAATCGCCCGGGTTGCCGTATGTGAAAGCGTGGTAAACGTCACATTGACGTTGCCGTCGGCGTCCCTGTCATCAAGAGTCTGTTCATAAAAGTTGATCGGATCCTTGGTCACGAATGCGGCGACCAACGTCGGCCCGACCGGCTCTGATGCCGGAAGTACAAAGTCCATGTCCTCGGTAGGAATCTTGAAAGTGCCTTCCTTGACTGAATTCTCCGGATTGAACTGGTTGGGGTAGAGTACCGTCGCATTATCCTGCGAATCGACCGTTACGAGGTTCAGGTATCCGACCATCGGGATTTCAATGGTGAACTCAACCGGTTCACCGATGACATAGGTCGATTTTGATGTTTGCAGTTCGAGCAGGTTCTTTGCATCTGCGGCCAGTTCCGTCAGTCGCTTCCGATTTGGACCATTGTCTGCACTGACCGGCAAAATTTGCAGCTTGCCTGACGCGAGCGACTCGCTACCAGTCACCTGGGGATGGTGTACGCGCGCCTCATCGACATGGTCGCGAATGTACTCTGCTGCAGCATCTCGCAGTGTATTGATGGTCAGCGTACCTCCTGACTTGGAAATCTCGGTAATTGCTTTTGTAAAGCCAATAGTAAAAGTTCCGCCGCTTGCAGTTCCGAGCGCTTTTTCGCCATCGCCGGCCGCTGAGACCGATACGAAATTGGGATCACCATCCTTCTCGAACTCGCGG
>Ga0255052_10003016_pt1 | contig 11869 bp, 8 predicted proteins | sample JV7_2_21_MG_FD_188632 | JGI IMG/M metagenome (GOLD analysis project Ga0255052, IMG submission 188632) | Seawater microbial communities from Jervis Inlet, British Columbia, Canada - JV7_2_21 | ecosystem: Environmental > Aquatic > Marine > Inlet | place: Canada: British Columbia | collected... | reverse complement strand
TTGCCCGGGATCACCAATCCCGAGGTCCGGGAACTGTTCACCGAGCTTCGAGACGAGGAGACCGAGCACGTCGAAATGCTGCGAGAGGCAATGGCCAAACTACCTCCGAGCGCTAGCGTCGAGATCGAATTCGACCTCGACGAGACCCCCTATCTGTAGGGCGCATAGCGGTCGTTCAGATTATTTCACGTTGTGAGAGAAGGCCATCTTCTCGACATACAGCTCGACGGTGAATCTTGCGACTGCTTCTTTGTTGGCCGCCGAACTCTCTGTTTCCAGGGATATGATCCCTACGTGCGACAATTCGATCGTGGCAAGCTCGGCTACCAGATCCGGGCCCAGGAACGTGATACTGCCGGCAAGCTCGTCCGCGTCCGAGGCCTTTCCGTCGATGACGAACGACTTGTGCCAGTCCATCCACGGATCGATGTCGGCCATGGAGATGGTGAGCCTGAGGTTCGGCACCACGATATTTGCGGGGGCCTTCGTCCGCTCACGGAAGCTCCCCACCTGATCTTGTACAATTGCCTGCTTCCAGGTAAACGACTCGATCTTGGCCACTCGGCTGACGGGAAGGTCGCCGAGTTCGACGCGAAAGTTCGAACTAAGCCACTTCTGGGTGCTCGATTCGCTCTTTGCCCCAACCTTACTTCCGTCACCTTTGATGTAGCGAATCGAGGAAGGTTCGATCTTGACGGTCATATAGGCAGGGTCCTTGCTAGCGCCGTCGAGGGTCGGGATGGTCACCTCCGTGATGAACGCGTCCGGGAATTCACGACTACTCTGGACCCCAAGGTCACTATTGAGCGCGAGCAGTTCCACGTTCTTGGTCAGGTGCCCCTTGTCCCAAGTGGCGGTGATCCACTCGTAAAAACTCTGCGACATACCCATTCCGACCTCGACCGTGAGCGGCTCATAGGTGATCGTGGCTAGATGCTTCTTCGCTGCGATTTCCGTGCTGAGCTGCTGAGTCGCCACCTCGCCCCGGATCGACCCTCCCGAGACCGACTTGACGAAGTCAATATTCGAGCCGTCAATCTGGATCCCAACCTGGCCGGCAGCCTCTTGTCTCTGTACCGCCGCCTCCACGAACACGCCGATAAAGCAAAGGCTGACTATGAGCGCTAATCTCATTTTCATAAAGCACCTTCCTCTGACTTGAATTTCGCCCTTCCAGCCATCCGTTCCCTATTGGCTACGTCACCAATTTCATACTCGGTTGTAGTATCGGAAAAGGTAATCGCCACACGGTTTGTCGGCGGGTCGGGCTTTGTTGTTGTAATCTCAAAAGTATAGAAGAAGATCGGCAAATTGCCGGAGCGATTGACTTTATTGGGTTAGATAGGTGTGTCTTCTGCGCTATGGCACTCGTTTTGACGACCGCAGCCGCCGCATTTTGCAGACCTCGTCCTGGCATCCGGATCATGCTTCTCCAGCCACAGCTGGAAGACCGCCCAGGACGCGCACAGCGCGATGATTGCGAGTAACGGGAAAAAGTAGCTTGTCATCATGCCGGTAGATACCACTCAGGACGAACTAAACAGTCCGGCGAAACCCATAAACGCCATCGACAGTATACCGGCGATGATCAGGTTCATCGCGGTGCCCTGGATCAGCTTCGGAATACTCGACAACTCCGACTCTTCACGCAGGCCGGCAAGCAGAACAAGGGCCAGCGTAAAGCCGATGCCTGCGCCGAGGGCGTAGATGAGACCTTCCCAGAATCCGTAACCGCGGTTCGTTGCGAATATCGCGAGGCCGAGGATCGCGCAATTCGTCGTGATTAATGGCAGGAAGATGCCCATCGCGCGGAACAATGTCGGGCTCAGTTTCTTGATCAGCATCTCGATGAATTGCACGGTGCTGGCAATAACAACAATGAAGCAGATCAGCCTGAGATACGGAGCATGGATCAACACGTAGGTATTCAGTATCCAGGCGCAAATCGCCGTCACGAGCATGACAAACGTCGTTGCAAGCCCGAGCCTGAACGATGTCTCCAGCGAGTTGGACACGCCGAGAAACGGGCACAGCCCGAGGAAATAGGTCAGCACGAAGTTGTTGACGAGCAGGGCACTGATGAAGATCCAGAGCAGGTTATCCATTAGCTGCCACTCCTCTCTGCCTCAGCAACGTCTTCAAGGAACTCGTCCTTCTTGTACTTGAACCAGTTGAAGAACAGCAGGATGACGCCGAGTGTCAGGAAGCCGCCCGGCGGCAGAATCATGATAATCCACGGATCGAAATTCTCGCTGAAGAGTTTTACGCCAAACAGCGCACCATCGCCGAGGATCTCCCGGACTGCACCGAGCGAGAACAGCGCGATCAGGAAGCCGGTGGCCATACCCAGCGCGTCCATGACCGCGAGGCGCGTCGGGTAGCGTGATGCGAACGCTTCCTGCCGGCCCAGGATCAGGCAGTTCGCAACGATCAAGGGAATGAACGCGCCGAGTTCCTTGTGCACTTTTGGAACCAGCGCGAGCAGTGTGTAGTCGGCGATCGTCACGAAGGTCGCGATGATGATAATGAAGCAGGAAATACGCACCTGCTTCGGGATCCAGTTGCGGAAGCTCGACACCAGGAAGCTCGATCCCACGAGCACGAAGAACGTGGCTCCGCCCATTGCAATCGCGTTAATCGCGGAGTTCGTGACCGCAAGCATCGGGCACATGCCGAGCACTTGGGCAAACACCGGATTATCGCGCCAGATGCCCTTGATGAATTCTTCGTAGGACTCGTTTTTCTTCATAGCCCTGCCTCGGTGCCAGCAGACTCCGTCTCGACCAGTTCCGGCTCCGATCCTGACGGCGGCAGCTGCTCCGCCCATGCGGTGTGCGTTTCGTTAATGATCCTGACGATAGCCTTGGACGAAATGGTCGCGCCCGTGATGGCGTCGATCTCGTTTGGCTGACTTTTCGTGCCTTTCTTGACAGCGACGATTTCCGGCTCGACGGACAACGCTCTGAATCCGCCGACGAATTCGGCATCCTTGTAGATCTTGTCGCCCAGTCCCGGCGTCTCCCGACTCTCGAGCACTTCCATGCCGACGACCAGTTTACGATCAGGGGCGTAGCCATACAGAATGGCGATCGTGTCCTGGAAACCGGGGCCTGCCGCCGGCATCGCGTAACCGACAAAGTCACGTTGATCGTCATAGCCGCCGTAGACGACCGGCTCATCCTTTGCGGGTTCCCCGACGGCGATAAGTTCGCCGTCCCTATAGACGAGTGCCTGCATCTTGCTGACGCCCGGCAGCACCTTGAACACAGCCTCACGCAACTCGCGGGCTTTGTTTGCCGTAATCGTGGGCAGGGTCGATTCGTAGATACCGATAATCGCGATACCGGATACAAGCCCCGCGATTGCAAGCGTCAGTACAAGTCGTAGCGAACTGGGTGCGGCCGTTTCGTGCGGTGCGTTCATTTCGACTCAGCCCCGCGACCGAACACCCGCGGTTGTGTGTAGCGATCGATTAGCGGCGTTGCCGCGTTCATCAGCAGGATCGCGTACATCACGCCCTCGGGGAGGCCGCCGAAGACGCGAATCAACATTACGAGGACGCCCACGCCGATACCGAAGATCCACGCACCCCGTGGTGTGACCGGCGAGGTCACCGGATCGGTCGCCATGTAAATTGCACCAAGCAGCAGGCCGCCTGAGAACACAGAAAAGAGCGGCGTCGGAAAACGCTCTGGATCGAAGAGGCCCAGGCACGCGGAGAAGACGGCCACGGTTAACAGGATGCTCACAGGCAGGCGCCAGTCGAGATCGCGTCTTAGCCAAAGGTAAACACCGCCCAGTAGCAGCAGGATGCCGCTGGTCTCTCCCAAAGAGCCGCTGACATTGCCGAACGCCAGGTTCATTAGCGGAGTTGCTTCCTGTTCGAATTTCATCAAGCCGAGCGGTGTTGCCGAGGTGATGCCGTCGACCTGGGCCTGCATGAACGGCAGCGCGAGGTTGCCCTGGTAGACGCTGAAGAATCCGCCGTCGCCGATCGGTGCCACCCAGGTGGTCATGGCGATCGGAAAAGTCGCCAGCAAGAATGCACGGCCGAGCAGGGCCGGGTTGAACAGATTATTCCCGAGGCCGCCCCAGATGACCTTGCCGAGTGCGATACCGACGAATCCGCCGAGGAACGCCATCCACAGTGGCAGGCCCGGTGGCAACGTGAGGCCGAGTAATAGTCCCGTCAATATCCCGCTGGCGTCGCGTAGCGATTCACCGCGAGCCTCGCGTTTGTCGAAGAGCCATTCCGCACCGACCGCGCCGGCAATGCACGAACCGATAATGAGGATGGCGCTCAGACCGAAGAACCAGAAGGACGCAGCCGTTGCGGGCGCCAGCGCGTACAGCACGTCGCGCATTGCGCTCGGGGTCGTCATACCCTGGCGCAGCAACGGCGCGTGCGCCAGCAGGAGATCCGGGTCGCGTTTCTTCACGCGTCGGGCTCCTTGCGATGAGTCAGGTCGTCCTTTGCCGTGCGAATGAGTTGCACGATCGGGATGCTCGACGGGCAGGCAAACGTGCAACTGCCGCACTCGACGCAGTCAAAGACGTGGTAGTCCTTCATCTCGTCGAACATACGCGCCTTGGACAGGCGGGCGAGTCGCGACGGATTCAAAAAATACGGACAGGCTTCGAGACAGCGGCCGCAACTGATGCAGGGATACTCTTTGCGCCTGGATGTTTGCTCCTCGGTGAATACGAGTACGCCCGAGCATCCTTTGAGGACCGGAACATCGAGGCTGGCGATTGGCCGACCCATCATCGGACCACCCATGATGATTTCGCGCGTACCGGGTTTGAGTCCGCCGCAGAATTTCACCACGTCCCGCACCGGAGTCCCGAGCGGCACGATCAGGTTGGCCGGGTAGGTCACGCCTGGTCCCGCTACTGTGACGACGCGCTCGATGAGCGGCATACCGCGCAGGAAGTAGTCCGCGATCGCGACGATGGTGCCGACGTTATTGACGTTGACCTCGACGTCGCGCGGCAGCTGCCCGGCAGGCACCTCCACGCCGAAGACGCTCTTGATCATCATCTTCTCGGCACCCTGCGGGTACTTGACCTTCAGGGGCACGACGCGCACGGGCTGGCCCGGCTTGATATGTTGGCGAACGATCTCGATCGCGTCGGGTTTGTTCATCTCGACGCCGATGACCGTTTCTTCGGCGCCGAGCTTTTGTCGCATGATCTCCGCGCCTTCGAGCAACGCTTCCGGGCGCTCGAGCATCAACCGATGATCTGTTGTCAGGTACGGTTCGCACTCGGCGCCGTTGATCAGAAGATGCTTGATCTTTACGCCATCCGGCACCGACAGTTTTACGTGTGCCGGAAAGGCGGCGCCACCCATGCCGACGATGCCTGCCATCTGCACCGCCTCTATGAATTGCTCGAGGGACATTGCCTGCCAGTCCACGGCAGCGCCGGCGTCGACCTGCTGCGTGGCGAAAGGATCTGCCTCGATCGCGATTGCCGGTGCAAAGCATCCGTCGACTCCTCGAAAATCACCAATCTCCCGGATCGTCCCAGTGACCGGACTGTGCAGGCCTGTCGATACGAAGCCGCCGGGCTCGGCGATCAACTGCCCGCGTTGCACTCGCTCTCCGGCAGCGACGACGGACTTGGCCGGCACGCCGATATGCTGTGCCAGGGGCATGACGTAATCCTTGCCAAACGGCACTCGCTGGATCGGCAGGTCTTCTGTCTGCTGTTTGTGATGAGCAGGATGAACTCCGTGCTCGAATCCGCGGCGCAACATCCGGAAAGCTTTCATCGCGGTCAGTTCCTCTTCTGTGATGCCAGCTGCAGCAGGCGGCTGCGGATGGTGCTCGCGATCTCTGCCTGCGTCCTCTCCCGGATCTCCCGGAGCTCCGCGTCAGAGGCCTGCTTCAGCGCATCGAGATCGGCCTGGTGCTCGGCGGCGACGTCGGCACGGATTTCCTGTTCGAGTTGCTCCGTAAATGGTGTATCGATGCCGGCGAGCTCGCGCAGGGTCTGCCAGTTTGCGCGGCATGCGTCCGCTGCATCAGCCATGGCGGACGATACCGCGAATCGCTGTTCTTCTTCGCCGTCACTCGTGGCGACGAACGGTGTCTTGCCTTTACGGCCTTTGGCATCAAGCTGCAGCCACTCGTACAGCGCTATGGGTGTTGCTGCATCACTCGCCAATGACTCGAGGTGGCTTGCGAAGCGTGCTTGACCCAGCGCCCAGTCGGCCAGTGTCAGTGCCTGTTCGCCGTTTTCCGGATTACCGCTCAGCGACATGCGCGAACCGAACACGCCTTTGGCCGTTGGGTCGTAGCGGAACAATGGTAACGCGCGGCTCGCGACCGCGAACTCCGCTTGCGCCAGTGTTTCCCGGCTGGCAAAGCCATCCCGTGACGGGCTGGGCGCATAAAGCTGGAGCAGGGCGGGGCCTTCGCAGTGAAGTGCCTTTAGCATGCTTTCGCCCAGGTGCACGGGATCGGCAACCGATGTCTGCGCGACAAATGCATTGCGTTGCGCGAGCGCCAGCAGGCCGAGGTTTCCTCTCGGGTTGTTGGTCGAGGCCTCGAGCAGTCCGAAGTCCAGGGCGCTTAGCACCAGTATTTTGACCGGGAGGCCGGAGTTCAACAGCCAGATCAGCTGGCTGAGTCCCTGTCCCGCGAGCATTTCGTCACTGCCAATCAGTATGAGCGGCGGACAGAGCTTTAATTCGTCGTCATCGAGGTCCTTCCAGCGCAGGCTGGCGAGCGCCTGGCGCTGCCAGTCGGCACCATCGGGCTGCTCGACCTCGAGGCGCGCAAGCCGCAGCAAGCGAACCAGTTCGGTGGTTTCATCGAGGTGCCCCTCAATCAGGCCCGCGGCGAGTTGTGCCGCGTCGCCGGTCATATCGACGAGGACCGGAGCCTGGAACGGGTTATGCGGAAACGCACCGGCCCAGGCCGCTGTGCTGCCACCCGCGACGGCCAGCCCGTAACGGGCGCGGCCGAGGCCATGCTCGCCTTCGACGAGTCCGTGATGCGCCGCAGTAATCCGGTTCGACAGGTCGATCAACCGGAGCAGGTAATCGGTATCGATCGAATGGTCACCCGTCGCGTCCACGACGCCTTCTGCCAGGTCTTTCAGATCGATGCGCGGGCTCGACGTGCGTTTGAGTTTCTCGGTAACGGCATCCAGGTCTTCGACTGCCAGTGTTCCCGACAACGTTTCGGTGATGAGTGTCGAAACCGACTCGCCCGCTTCGGCAAGTGTCTCCGCGAAGCGCTGCACGATCGGCTGCTGGTGGAATTCGGTTGCGGAAAGGGCGAGTTTCACGGCCATCTTCTCGCCGGAGCCGGCTTCTGCCGAATCGCCTCCGGCCAGCGCGAACTGGCAATAGCGTGACAGCAGGATCGACGCCATCGTGCCGATGTCGGGGTTCTCCGCGACACGCTCCAGCGTTTCGGACGCCGTATCGGGCGTGTTTGCGTAGACGGACCAGAGTTCGCGGGCCCGCTCGAGCGTGGCCGTGTCCTGCTCGCTGGCCTGCAACGCCTCAGGTTCGCAATTGTTGACGCAAAGACCGCAGGACTTGCAGGCGTCGGGATTGATCACGATGGACAACAGTTCTGCACTGTCTTTCTTACTTGCCTCGGCGGCCTGGAAAAACGGTTCCGTGACGGCGACCGGCAGCGCTCCAAACTCGCTACGGATGTTTACGATGCCGTCCTCGATCGCCTGCTTGCGTTCGTCCGGTAACGGCATCTTGTCTTTGAGCCAGACGAAGGCATCGTCGAGGAGTTCGCCGAACGTCGGTGCGACGTCTTCGGCTTTCTTGTTGCTCGAGATGATGCGCGACACCAGCTTGGACGAAACCTGGCGAACTGCATCGGCGCCCGTCCGGTTTATGCCTGCATCGATAAGCGCGGCCGGCGTGCACGCGACGACGCCGATAGCGCTGTCCGGGCAATGCGTCCAGCACTTGCCGCAACCCGTGCAGAGCGTCGGGTCGAATGCGGGCAAGCTGCTGCGCTTGTCGCTCGTGTCATTAAACGTAGCGCTTAGCGGCGGCATTGTGCCGGTCGCAAGAAATGGGTCCGCGGTCAGGCGATCCGCCTGGCCGTCGCGGTAAAGCACACCGGTCTGGTCCCAGAAGCGGGGCAGGCTCGCGTAATTATCATCGTCGCGGCCCAGGTGACGCACTGTTGCCGGCGCCTCCCCGTCCCAGTGGTCTTTCACGTGCGCCTCATCGGCCGCGCTGTCAATTTCAGTCAGCTGTTCGAGTCCGGCCTGGAATGCTGCAATCATCGCGTCACCGCAGCCGGAGTTGACATCCTCGAGCAAGGATTTGCGCGCGGCGATAACCCGACGCGTTTTCTGATTCAGGAGACCGGAGTTGAGCAAGACACCAAACAATCCACCCAGCAGGGATTCGGTCGCTTCGGAGCTGTCGGCCGCGAGTGGAATTCGGAAGGCTTTCGCGTCCCTGGCGACGAGCACTTCGGCGCGCTGCACGTCGAGCGTGACGTCGGCTACGAGCGCATCACCCGGATCCTGCAGTTTTTCGTCGCCGCAGGTGAGCCAGTCGATGCGGGCGTCTGCCCAACGGTCCCACGATACGGCTGGCCGGCTACGGACTCTCCCTTCCTCGAGCTTATGCAGCAGAGCGCCTGCTGCTTCGAGCAGATCGTCGCCGCCGCGACCGTTGATTCGGTGTATCGCAATCGTCAGTGCATTGTTCTGTAACGACTCAGACGTATTGTTCGGCGCTTTGATGCCGAGTTCGGCTGCGTTCGGGTAGGCGCGTCGCAGTGAGTCGAGCAGTACTTCACGTTTGGGCTGGGTGCCGGATGGATCATCGAATGCCACCCCGAGAAACAGGGGGGTTGTCGAGCTTCGATCGGTACGGGTACACAGCTCGACCAGGTCGGCGACGCGCAATGGCAGGCCGCCGACGCCATAGACTACCGGGGAACAAGTCGATTGCCGCTCGTTATCCGTGCGACCCAGGGAGGCACGAACCTCGCGAGTAAGCGCAGGCTCGCCAGACATCGGCGCGTCTGTACGTTCGAGAACGAACACCTGCTTCCGTCCTTCGAGAGCAATGGCGATTTCCGCAGCGGGGAAGGGACGCAATGTGTGTATACCCAACACGCCAACCTTGATCTTGCGCTGCTTGCGAAGTTGATCGGCGGCGGCCCGAGCGGTTTCGACAGCGGACCCTTGTGCGAGCAATACGGTCTGCGCATCGTCCAGCCGGTAGCGGGAGACGGCTTCGTACTCTCGCCCTGTCTTGCGTGCAAATTTTGCAAATGAATTCGTTAGCGACTCCGCCACGAACGCATCGAAAAATGGTCCGCGCGCGAAAGCGCCAAGGGCGAAGCTTTCCTTGTCGAATAATGCCCCGGTTAGTGCTGGCTCATCGAGATCATGCCAGGCAGGCACGCGGCGTCGGGTCTCTCCGAAGAGCATTTTCTGCGCAGCCGTCGGTGCTTCGATTTGCTCCCGAGCCGACCCAAGAAAACCACTGACCTGCGCCGGTGACAGCAGCCGGACGTCCTGCACGGCAAGCGCTGTCTGCTCACCATCCATGATAACCATGCCCGGGACGAGCGACTCTTCGGTCACGCGCCGCGCGATGTACGTAAAGTCGACCGCCTCCTGCACATTGGCAGCAAACAGCATGAAGAAACCGGAGTCCGCGCTCAGGTGCACTGTCTCGTGACCGCTGCCGAGCGTGGCGCCGTGAGCAGCGGCCGCGCGCGTTCCCAGGTGCAGCACGAGCGGAGCGTGTTTGCCGGCGGCGGAGATCAGCAGATCCTGTGTCGCAGCGATATCCGTGCCGGACAGGAAGGCAGTTGCGCGCCGTCCGGCCAGCGCCAGGCCCGTTGCCGCTGCAACAATGCCGCGAGGGCCTTCGGCGGATTGTGCCGCCAGCGCTTCGCCGAACAAATTCGTGCCGTGGTCGACCTCACCCAGCCAGACTGAATCGGCCGTTGCGGATGGCATCGAACCACCCAGTACCGCGTGGCTGGAGATTCCGGCCTCGGACAGCGCGACGGCGCTGTTGCCGTCGAGCACAGTATCCAGGCCTTCTTCCCGGATATCCGAACCTGCCGGCGCACCGAACACCTTGCGGTACCAGCGAATCGCGATGTTGCGCGGACCGGCCATTAGTGGTCCAACCAGTTAATATTAATGGGTTCAGCGAGTCGTGAAGCGGTTGGCCGCAAGGCGCGCCTCGCTGGCAATGGCGCGTCCTTGCTAAGAGGCGCAACACCGCGGACGACCGCTTCACGGCTCGCCCGAAGGGAGCTGCCCAGATGATTCGATACGGCGTTGCAGCCCTTGAAAAGGACCCTGCCATTTCCTGCGGACTGCGCCTTGTCTCGGATCATCTGGATTGCTCTGAATCCGTCAATATTAACTGGTTGGACCACTAGCCAGTCCCCGCCTTTCTGGATTCCTGATCCTGGAATTGCTCGCGTTCGAGCCAGACGATCGATCGTGTGGCACAGCGAAATACGGCTGCAGGTGCGGCGGGGCCGCCTGCCGTGTAATCGATGACCGGGAGATTGTCTTCCATACGAATCAGGCCGGGCGCCGCATCGGCTACGCATTTGCTGCAGGCATCGCAGGCCACAGCACACAATTGTGTTGCAGCTTCGCCGGCCAGGGGGATATTACATTGCACGTACAGGTTCTGACTGAGCGGCATCAGTTCGAACAAATCCCTGGGGCAGGCGGCGACGCAGTCGGGGCAGGCACGGCATTTTTCGGTGTCCACTTGCGGCAGCCCGTTCGCGTTCATGTGAATGGCGTCGAACGTGCAGGCACGTTCGCAGTCGGCCAGGCCGAGGCAGCCCCAGGAGCAGCCCTTGCCGCCACCCGAAACCACTGCCGCGGCGCGACAGCCTTCGAAGCCCTGGTATTCGGCGATCTGGTTGGCTTGCAGTTGGCCGCCGTTGCACTTCAGCCGTGCAACCAGCTTTTCGGACCCACCTGCATCAACCTGTAGGAATTCGGCGATCTGTTCGATTGCGTCGTCAGTGCTGACCGTGCACTCGCCAGGGGCGACGTCACCCGTTACCAGTTTTTCGGCAAACGGCAGGCAACCGGGTTGCCCGCAGGCGCCACAGTTGGTCCCGGGAAGCAGCTCGTTGGTTGTCTCGATGCGAGGGTCTTCATCGACCTTCAGGAAGCGCTGCGCGATAGCAAGGATTGTTCCGAAGAACAAACCGATTCCAACCATGATGGCCGGCGCTACGAGCAGACTGTTCATCAGTTGAACGGTGCGGCACGGGCGATCAGTTCATCCAGGCCCGGCTCGTTGGGATCCAGGGGCTTGCCCGGGTGGATACATTTCGCGGGGCAAATCTCGGCGGCCGCTACGAGATCGGCGTAGGGGCCGGCTTTCGGATCCTTGATGATCGCCTGCTTGTTGTCGTTGTACACGAACATCATCTTGTTGATGGCCATGCAGTCGTCACAGGTCGTACACATGTCGGTGTCGAGCCAGGGATCGTCGAAACCGAGTTCTTCCTCTTCTTCCTCCTCTGGTGCGGGTGCGGCTTCTGCCTCCGCTTCAGCCGGCGCCTCGGTTTCAGCCGGTGCCGGCATCGTGGCCATCTGGCTACCGCCGGCAACCACGCTCGAGAGATCGGCACCCATCAGCACATCGACGAGCTGGCCCATCGCCTCGCCAGCCGCCTCGGAACGCGCGCTTTCCAGTTGCTCCTCGTGCTCCTTCAGCAATTGCTCGCGTTCGGCCTCGATGGCCGCTTGCTGCTCATCAATAATCCGGTTGATCGCCTCTTCGACGTATGCGTTGTGAATTCCAGCCAGTTCCTGCAGCGTCCGCCAGTAGTTAAGCCGGTCGCGGCAAGCGAAAACCAGGGCGCGGGAG
>Ga0255052_10003013_pt1 | contig 11873 bp, 11 predicted proteins | sample JV7_2_21_MG_FD_188632 | JGI IMG/M metagenome (GOLD analysis project Ga0255052, IMG submission 188632) | Seawater microbial communities from Jervis Inlet, British Columbia, Canada - JV7_2_21 | ecosystem: Environmental > Aquatic > Marine > Inlet | place: Canada: British Columbia | collected... | reverse complement strand
GATTCGCATTGGAACACGCCGAGACTGTCGCCGGAGCTTAGCATCCTTGCCGTTCTTTCATCTGTCGGATCGACGAGGTCGATATCGAAACCGCTTTGATTTCTCCTGACAATATTCACCGCTTCATTTACCGTCGAAAGCGCCCTATTACCCAGCAGGTCAATCTTAATCAAACCCACCGCCTCGGCGGCGTCTTTGTCGTATTGGGTTATGACTACACCCTTATTTGCGCGCTCCAGCGGGACGATGTCCATTACCGGCGACGGAGTAATTACTATCCCTCCGCAATGAACGCCCAGATGTCGGGGGATGCCCAATATCCTATCAGCCAGCCCGTAGACGGGCGAATCCGTGTGAGCCTTGCGCTCCTTAACAAGCCGGCTGACCTCCGACGGCTCCAGGCCGCACGCCCGCGCCGCATCGCGGATAGCGCTCTTTTGCCGGTATCGGTTTATATTCGAGATCATTGCTACATGCTCGCAGCCCCAGTTGTCATAGCAATATTCTATTACATCGTCGCGCCTTCTCCAGCACAGATCGATGTCGATATCCGGGCAGTCTTTTCTTCCCGGGTTCATGAAACGCTCGAAATAGAGGTTGTTCTCTATCGGGCAGACCCTCGTAAAACCCAGCACATAGCTCACAAGCGAGCCGGCGGCTGAGCCGCGAACTTCCACAGGAATGTCATTTTGTTTCGCGAAATTGACTATGTCGTAAACCACGAGAAAATAGTCGCTGAATTTGTTCTTGGCAATGACAGTCAATTCATGCTCCAGTCGCTTGACTGTCTCTTTGTCCACGGTACTGTATCTTTTCGCGAGGCCCAAGTGACAAAGCCTGGCCAGCTCGCCGTCGGCGCTTTTGCCTTTGGCAAGTTTGACTTTGGGAAGATGATACTTGTCGGTCAATAACTGAAAATTGCACCGCTGCGCTATCTGCTCGGCGCTGATGATTGCTTCGGGATAATTTCGAAACTTTCGCCTAAATCCTTTTTCGGATATCAGCTTGTTAAATCCGCAGTTGTCTTGCAGCCCTTGTCCGGCGACGCTCAACTGTCTTATTTTCGCCAAAAGCCTGGCTGTAACTATATCGTCATTCTCGATGATATTGAAAACACAGTGCGCTACAGGTTTTATCCCATGAGCCTTCGCCCACTCGATTTGACCGCCTGGGCGGCAACCTGCGAACAGGCAACCTTCATCGAGAAACCGTTTCAGCTCGCCGAGAAGATCCGGCTGATTACAGATGCAGATTATTCCCTCGCTATTGTATTTTAACTGTTCTATCAGATCGAAGCTCGGACACAGATTTTTCGCCGTGGTTATTCTACAAAGATTCTTATAGCCGGTACTGTTTTCAACGAGCAATATGGCCCGTTGATTGTCGGCTAAAATCTCGACCCCGAGAATGGACCTGATATTTACCTGCTCGGCTGCCTTGTAAAAATCCGCCGCCCCGTATATCGAGTTGACATCCGCCAAGGCAACAGCTCCATAGCCGTATTCCTTGGCCTGCTCGGCCAAGCGCCGCACCGAGACCGAGCCTCTCAAAAGGCTGTAATAACTTCTGCATGTAAGGGCAGCAATGCGCATACCGCGTCCACTCTGAAAAATGGTAATTCAGATTCGATTTATCCATTTAAGGGTAGCTCTAATAATTGCTTTTGAGCGGCAAGTAGAAGATTTTTGTATTCTGGCAAGGAAGGGAAATCAGCCTTAGCCGAAGCTAAGGCGGTTTTTTCCTGACGCCGTCCAGAATCAAAAAGATTCGTTTGCCCGCCAAAATGAATTCTTAGAGGTGCCCTTAAGGCAATCCTTGCCGGCAGATCGATTCGGTGGGCTAAAGCCCACCGTACAATTCTACTTGTGCCCGCTTAACTCAAATTCAAAAGGCGATTCCTTGTACCCCCCTCTCGCGAAAGCAGGCATCAGTCGCAACACAGTGTACTCAGGATCATCCACTCCCCCCTGCCAAAACATTTCCCAGCCGGCCTGCCAGAGTTGTTTTTTGAGTTGCTGATCTGAGACTTCTTCAATTTCTCCGCAAAGCATCAAACACTGAAAATCGCTTGGAACCTCTGTATAAACGGCCAAGAAAACGGACACTTTTGGATTAGCCCGGATCTGCTGCATTTTGACAGATGAACTGCTGGTAGCCATATAAATCAAGAAATCCTCTTTGTGCTGCTCAAACATCTTGGCTAAGTTGGGGTGCTGCTTCTTATCCCTCAGGTTGGACATAATTCTTGTATGAGGAAAACCATCGGTGTCAACAGTACTCAAATATACTACATCAACCTTTTGCATCAGATTCAAACATGCTTGCTTTAGTTCTTTTTCTTCCATTCTTATCGATCCCTTCTTATTTGATGGGTATTCAGTTTAGGCCTAAAGTGATTCATTTAAGGCGATCCTCATCAGGTCCGGATAGGTCTTCAAGAGCCCCTCGGGAACGGGCTGTTTCTGGCCCGTGATCAGCGCCTTCAACTCGAGCGCGTTGGCAAGCTCGGCGCCTCGGTAGTGATTGTTCGTGATCATGGTGAGCGTTTTAAAGGCGCCGGCCAATCGCTCGGCTCTTTTCTTTATCTGAGAAAGCTCATCGTTGTTGTAATAGTAGTTGTAGGTCTCATCCCTGCCCGCCTTGCTGAACCACTTTTCTTTATTCCTTCCGTGCATCCTGAAATAGCCGTGCTCGCCTACCGTGCAATGCTGCATATTGAACGAGTTCCAGGTGGTCGGATAATCGAGGTTGCACACAGTGACGCCGAGACCCTGCAGGAAATCCAGGGCATCCGGACTCTCCCATGACTTGTGCCTTAACTCCGTCACGAGATTGAAAGTGTTACGGAAACTGTCTACGATCTTCGATAAGTGTTGGCGAGTTTGCGACGTATCGGAGAAATCATATTTGAACTGAATCAGCAAGTGCTTCAATTTGCCTTCTTCGAGCAAAGGTTCGAAACCCGTATGAAACTGTTTTACGGTAGCCGGATCAATTTTGCCCTTGTGTGTAAAATCGTTATGCAGCTTGGCGGTAAAGAAAAAGCCGCCCCTTCCCGCCGTCCTGCGCAACCATGATTTGCTGTTCTTTTCGACAGGCGGCCTATAGAACGTGCTGTTAATCTCCAGACAGTCAACAAATCTACTCACATACTCGAGCTGGTCGATCTTCGAACTCATATAAACAATCCCCTTCCAGTCCGCGTACGACCAGCCTGCTATGCCTATGTAGATTGGAGATGACATTGTTTTCTTCTGCGATTCAAATCTTCCTGATACAACCGATTACCCTGCCAACGATCCGGACTCTCTTGCTGCCACGTTTCACGTATTTGGTTTTGTACCCCGCCGCCTTATTGGCCGGCTGTAATGCTATCCGGTCCCGCCGGATATATATTCTCTTTACCGTCGTTTCGTCATCCAGCAAGACGACGGCGATCTTGCCGTTCTCGATCGTCTTCGAAGGCCTGACAGCAACGTAGCCGCCGTCCATAATACCTTCGTCGATCATGCTCTCGCCGGAGACCTTTAACAAAAACGCATCCGCAGGAAGACCGAGAAGCTCTTTGAGATTCGCGTATTCATCTATATTTTCTTGTGCCAATATAGGCTCGCCCGCTGCAACTCTGCCCACAACGGGGATGCCTTCTGTTCGCCTCTTCTCGTCGAGATATCCCTTAGACAGCCTTAGTCCCCGGTGGCCCCCTGAATCCGACAGGTAACCCTTCTTCTTCAGGTATCTCACCAATTGATACACCGCGTTTTGAGCCAGCTTGAAATGCCGGGCAACCTCCCTCTGGCTCGGCGGATCTCCGGCTCGCAGCCGAGCCTCGATGAACGCAAATACCTTCTGCTGCTTTTCTGTTAAAAGTTCCATATTTCAACCACCTAACAATATATGGTCAAAGAACCATATACGCAAGAAGAAAAAGAAAAATCCTTCAAATAATTCTGCGCAAACATAACCTCTGTTTGGTCAAACGCTTATGAGGAGCGCAGCGGCATCTCCTTTACCACAACCAACAAATCCTCACCCCGCCTACCCGAAAATTTGACAAAATTCCACATATCTGATAGAATACTTGAACTGTCGCACTCTTTTGACGAATAGTCCAATGTGGCGCAGTGGAAAGCCAATTACTTCTGAGGCAAAGATGAGAGCCATAAAGTTTCGCTTAGCGGCAGGAGGATTGATTTGCCTGCTGGTCCTTTTGACAGGCACAGCCACGGCGCGCGTGCGTATTAGCATCGGTCTTGGCACTTCTTTCGGCCACCACCGTTCGCATCATTACGGGTACGGCTACGGCTACCCACGTCACGGATGGTACGGCGGGTATGGAGGCCAGCATAGTCCGTGGTGGGGCCATTCATATTGGCCGGGCCATCGGTACTCATCAAGAGGAAGCAGAAAGAAGTATGGTGATATTCCCCCGATTTTACCCGTATGAAAGATTGAATACCAGGCCCGGCTGCTCGCCTTTGAGAACACGGGGCATGAAGTCTTCTAGACAGTCGATCAGATCCTTATCGCCCTCGAAAGCCTTGACCCGATGCTTGTGTGCTTTGAGAGCGTCCACAATACGTTCTATGGTCATCTGGCCGATGCGCTCGCGGTTAGGGATCCCGAAGAGGTTGAGGACGTTTCTCGAATCTCGATTGTAAATAATTGCAATTCTCATGCTATGTAAAATCACGCATTTATCTCGCCTCTTCCTGCATCGCCAGTTGGAATGGCTTCTCCACAGCCTCCACGATCCACCTGAGAAAATGCACCGCGTCGGTTCCATCGATGATCCGGTGGTCGTACGAGAGCGACAGCGGAAGAATCATGCGTCGTCGAAGTTCCCCATCGACATACACGGGTCGCTCGGTAGCCCGAGCCACGCCAAGAATTGCCGCCTGCGGCCAATAGATGATCGGCGTAAAACCCGTACCGTCAACGCCGCCAAGATTCGAGATCGTAAAATTGCCACCGGTCACCTCAGCAGGAGTCAGCCTGTTATTACGAGCCTTCTCGGCAAGGTCCGTTAGCTCGACCGACAACTGCAAAATGCTCTTCTTATCCACGTCCCGTATGACCGGTGCCAGCAGGCCGCGGTCCTCTTCCTTGGAGACTTAAGGAGATAGCCCAGCTACTAACGCTACTTCACGTTGGAGTCGTGGTGACCGTTGGGATTGCAGGAGATCAAGAATGGTCATTGTGCCGGTTCCACAGTTAGCCTGCACCAGCCGATGAGCTTGTTCGGCTGCAGCAAGTTGTTTGTGCAACTCTGAAATCGACTCCCGATACATTTTGATGTCCTGGGAGAATCGAACAACCTCTGCTTTGACCTCGTTGAGCTTGCGGTCAGCTTCGATCAAAGCCTCTCGTTCGAAGGCCTGAGCTGCCTTTATAGCGCCAAAAGACGAAAAGACTCCACGGCATTCCGGCGCCAGCCGAGAATTGCTGCTGGTCTTTGAATGTGTATGATTTGTCCCCATCATCTAGCTGGCTTTCTTTCCGTGGCCATCCAAGAACTACAGGAATAAATGTCACATCGGAATCCACCCGAATCTTATTGCGCTGGATGTTTTCTTATCAGCTCCACATGTTTCTTGTCATCATCATCAGCGATAAGAATGACATCTTCTTTTTTCATATTTTTCCTTCTTCGTAGAAGAACTGCTAACAATTAGACATTTGGCAAAGCTACAAAAAATTTAGTGCCTTTTCCCACTTCCGATTTCACCCATATTCTTCCATTCTGTCTGTCAATTATACGTCTGGCAATAGTCAGCCCAAGTCCATCACCTTTTCTCTTGTCGGGTTCAAGCTGATAGAATATTTCAAATATCTTTCCCTGGTGTTCGGGTGCAATACCTATTCCATTTTCCTCTACGCAATAGACACTATAATCGTTCCGGCTTTGAGCGAATATATGTATTTTGCCCGGCCTGGACTTATCAAGGAACTTCAGTGCATTGGTTAAAAGGTTTGTAAATACACGGTCTATTTGCGAGATATCACCAAGGCATGCCGGAAGAGATTCAATGTCACATTTCGCCCCAGCTTTTGTTATTTGGTATTTCATATTTTCAATTACGTTGGCCATCATTGCGTTTACATCTATGGGTCTTACACTTATTGCTACAGCGTCCAAACGGGAAATATCCAATAGTCCGGATAAAAGTGCATCCATCTTCTCGCTGCTTGCCAAAACATAATCCAATGCCTTTGGGATATCCTCACTTAATGCTGTTTCCATTACCTTTTCTGTATCAGCAGTCTTGCCCTCGCCGGCAAGGGTCGAGCGTACCAACTCACAACTTTGTGCCAACTCATAGCTGAAACCCTGAATATTAACAAGCGGTGATCTTAAATCATGGGACACAGCATAGAGGATAGATTCGAGCTCTTTATTCTTTGCTTCAAGTTCCCGTGTAAGCTTGTAACGGGCTCGTTCGGCGTACTTGCGCTCGGTGATATCCATAGCAAAACACCTAATGCCGCTTATTTTGCCTTGCTTTTCATATTTTGGCCATTTGTGCGAAAGAGCATATAGTTTCTTTTTGCCCACCTCAACAACTTCCTCAACTTCGATGTCTTTGCCGCCGTCCATTACCTCTCGATCATTTTTTCTCAGGGCATCGGCTTGTTCTTTAGGCAAGAATTCGTAATCTGTTTTTCCAATAACCTCTTCAATGTAACTGGCGCCTAAACCAATGGCTGTTTTAAGATTTAAAGTTTGATAATGTCCGTACACATCCTTGCTAAAAATAAAATCATGCGACGATTCAATAAAAGTACGGTATTCCTCCTCACTTTCGCTTAGAGATCGTTCTGCCAGTATTCGTTTGGTGATGTCCAGAGCGTAAACGTTGACGTAATTCATCTCAGCAACAGGTGCAAATGTCAGAGAAAATATGCATTTCCGTTCCCCACATTCAACATCAATCTGCTTGTTCTGCCTTGAGGCAAGAACATCTGCGACAATATCGTAAATCTCAGTACTTACGCTTTCTTTTTCCGCTATCTCCCAGAGCGCCAGCAGCTTCGAACTTGACTGATTGGCATAAAGCAACACGCCCTCAGCCGAGATGCGAAGTACCGGGTTGGGGTTTTCGCTGGGGAATCTGGACAATGCCTTAATTTGTTCTTCAGTTTGCCTGCGCTTGGTGATATCGCGAAGGATAGCTAACATACGGTTTTCGCCTTCGATGACAGCCAGTTTCAGGTTAATTTCAGCCCAGAAGTTTTGGCCCGTTTTGTGTTTACAAATCCATTCAAAAAGCTGTGGCCCTTCTTTAGCTGCTTTCTTTATCCACTGCATGGCATGCTCCTGGTCATAAGGCTGCGCAGTAAAGCTAAGATCGCCCACGGTGAGTTTTTCGAATACTTTTCGAGTATACCCGAACATTTCGCATGCCTTCTGGTTGACGCTCAGTATTCTTCCATTTTCAATATCATGAACAAATATGGCATCATTGACAGAATCAAGAATCGAATGGTAATTAGCCTCTGAGACGCGTAGATTCTCCATCGCGTTCTTGCGATCAGTGATATCTAAAACACTGCCGCGCGTATTTGAAACATTGCCATCCTTGTCAAATCTGGCGGAAGCATTGAGTATAACATTAATGTGATGTCCGTCTTTATGAACGAGCGTATACTCGAGATTTCTGACGTGTCTTTTTGTGGTTATATTGTGCCAGTGCTTTCTAAACATATCTCTTTGTTGCGGTACTATCAGTTCTGCCCATGTATTCTTGCCGACAATCGCCTTTTTTGAGTATCCGATCATTTTCAGTTCGGCGTCATTAATATCAATGATAATCTGGTCAGGCCCAAGAATATGGAAACCTATAGGGGCATTTTCAAAGAAATCCCTGAATCGCTGTTCACTTTCGAGAAGGGCCTCTTCGGCCTGCCTGCGATCCATGATATCATGAATGCTCACGCGGTGCCCCTGTGATACCCCTTTCTCATCGAAGATCGGCTGCCAAGCAGTTTCAACCCAAACAATACTTCCATCCTTGCGCAGCAGTCGAAATTCCATTTCTCTGCCTGTACTTCCCTTCAACGCTGACTTAAAAGCCTTGTCGACCTTCTCACGGTCATCCTCATAAATCAGGGCCATTGGATAATCCCGCATAGCCATTAGCTCATCGGCGGAATAGCCGGTAACTCGCTCGACCGCCGGATTCGTCCATAATGGATTCCCGCCGGGACTTACCCATACCTCCCAGAAATAAGTATAGTCAGCAATCGCCCTGAAACGCTGCTCAGCCATTCGCAAGGCCAATTCCGCACGCTTTCGCCCGACAATATATCTTTTCAGTATCCGCAGTGCAGCAAACCAGATAAATGCTACAAGCGGCATGGTAACAATGAGAAGTACAATGACTGTTAAAGCTATCCGCTGCTCTTCTTTGAGCCTGGCTTCTTCAAGGCTGCAAATGGCATTAGAGATTTCATTGATACCATTGCTGTAAACTTGCTTTTGCTTCGTATACTCTGTGCTATGTAGCAGCTTTGACGCTGTTTGGCGATCACCCTGGCGGATTAAATCGAAGGCCCGGTTTTCCAAAGCCACAAGCTTAATATTGGCCGTATCTATTAGGGATATGGCCTCTTTCATAAACTGCTCAGGTGACAGCTCTATAACTTCTCCGATTGCAGAGTCCAACTGTGGTTCGTAGTTTCTGTAACGCCCTTCCCACTGTAGTTCACCAGTTTCTACTGCCATGTGTGCTGACATAGTAAGGACTTCGTCTATGTGTATAATCTGGCCGCTCAATTGAAGTAATCTGAAGTGTGTCGTTTCCAGCGTTTTCAAATGACGATTCGACCTCCACGTGTACCAGACAAGACCGCCAAGTATTACCATTGTGAACGAAAATACCAGCACAAATACTCTTGTAACAAGACGGCTTGTTATAATTGATTTACCACCTGTTAGCTGATCTATAGCTTTTGTTCTAAAGCGTCCATTGTCTTCAAGAGGGTTTTCTGATTTGGTCTCTGACGCAATGAGCCGGCCATAGATTTGCCTCAGCTTTGTGAAAAATTCTTTTGCTTTACCACTTTTTTTTTTCATGGCCTAAGCCTCTGCATAAGCAAACATCGCTGAGTTCCGAAATTAAGTAATCATATTATTCGTTAAATTTCACAGTCGATGTTCAATCATATGATATGCTCCATAATTATCCTGTAACCCGGTCAAACAAAGGTAGCAAAAAACTAAGTATAATCATAAAAGGCCTGTCTTAGATCCATAGCGTGCTCCTGCTCTGTAGCCAGGATGTTTCTTAGCTGCTGTGTCAATGCAAATTCTTTGAGTTGCTCGGCCTGTTCTACCCTGGCCTTGTACCTCTTTATGGCGTCCTCTTCACCGTCGAGGTCCTGCTGCAACATTTCATCATCTTCTTCAGAAGTCCTGATCTCACCAACGTTAATGCTGGGCGGCCCACGGAGATAATCTATCTGGTCTGCCAGAGTTATTGCATGCTGAACTTCCTCGTTGGCGTGAATCTTAAGCTCCTTTATGATATCTCCGTAAGCACATTTATTTGAAAACTTCCAGAACGATCTTTCCGAACTGTTCACCGGCCTCCATCTTGTCCATCGCATCTCTGACATTTTCCAGCGGCATTACCGAATCTATAACGGGCCTTACCTCCGCTGTCGTTACTGCCTCCATCATCCGATGACAATCCTCATCTGAGCCCATCTTCGCACCCATAATCGTCAACTGGTTCCAGTAGAGCATCCGCGGATTGACACCCGCTTCTGCGCCCGGTTTCGCGCCACATCTGACCACCTTGCCACCCGGGTGCACTGCTGAAAGGTCAATCGGCCAGGTGGCTGCCCCAAGCGTATCAATAACAATATCAACGCCCGCGCCGGATGTAACATCTCTTACGCACTGCCCTACGTCATCAACCGCCTCATAATTAATTGTGTGATCTGCACCGATCTGACCCGCACGGTCCAGTTTTTCACCCGATGATGAGGTGACGATCACTTCGGCGCCTGCCAGTTTAGCCAACTGCAAAGCACCAAGAGCGATTTCGTCTCCTATGCCGTGTATCAAAACAACCTGACCCGGTTTGAACTGTGCCCGTGCCATAAGCATTCGCCACTCCAATGCAAATGCTCCTGCCTCAGCAAAACTCATATAGGAAGGCTTGGGCAATACGTTGCGGGCCGGCACAGCCACCTCTTCTGCAAATGTTCCCTGCCGAGTCAGACCCACAATCTCGAACGAAACACACTCGTTCTGCTCGCCGCGATTGCAGTATTTACAGGAACCACAACTCACACCCGGATCCAGAAACACCTCATCGCCAACGGCGACGCCGGTTACATTCGGACCGGCGGCAATCACAACACCTGCGGCATCGGAGCCAGGAATACGTGGCTTGGGCAGTTTGAGGCCACCCCCGTCCTTTCTTACCCAGGTATCCAGATGATTCAGCCCGGCGGAATAGACTTTCAAAACAACTTCATCCCCAGTAAATTCAGGTTCAGGAACCTGTTCCACCCCCAGCCGGTCCGGTCCGCCGGGCTCTTGAATAACCGCTGCTTTCATCGTAAATGCCCCAAAGAAGTAACAACCATCGTCAAGAAAGGTTACGTTATTCCTCGATTGAAATTGCCTCAGCCGGGCAACTAAACGCCGCCGCTTGGCAGGCTGCCCCAAGCTCAGCCGGAACCGAATCCATCATTACTGTAACTGGATTCTCTTCATCGAGTTGAAAAACTTCAGGGCAATTGCTCACGCAAAGGCCGCTACGACAACAAAGATCTGGATCGACATAAACTTCCATCTCATTTCTCCTTTCATTCTGGGGTTTTTCCGCAACAAATTAAATCTTGGGAAATCATATCAATGCTCTTCTGCGTTTTTGACATTCTTTTGCTCTGCTTTGTCTCGAGGGCGCTCACCCACATCGGGCAAGACATTCAAACCTCAAGAGGCGAATTGTTTGTTAACACATTCTGATTGGCAGATATCTTGAACAGCCGGTTATCGATGGGGACAAGCCGGCTCTGAAATTTTCTCAAGAATCTGCCAAGCCAAACGCTCATCACGACTTTTGACAGCAAAATCTGCAAGCGAAACAAAACCTGCAGTTTCGCCATCACTGCTGAGAACGACAAGTCTGTGGATCGACTTTTCTTCCATCATTTCGGCGGCTTCGTGAATGTCATCATCCTCAAAGCAGCAGAGAGTCTCCCGCGTCATAATCTCACTTACATGCGTATTTGATGGGTCTTTCCCTTCTGCAATTGCTCGCACGGTTATGTCACGGTCGGTAATCATACCAACCAGCTCATCCGTTTCCCAAACCGGCAAAGCTCCCACTTCAAGGGTTCTCATCTTCTGGGCCGCCTCTATTAAATTGGCATCCGAACTAATTGTCTCAGCATTACTGGTCATAATTTCTTTTACTTGCATGGTACACCTCTTTTCAGACTATTTTAGCTTTGTTAGACTCGTACTCTTTAGCACGGAACGGTACTGTCTTGGATCATTAATCTACCTTCCATAAAACACAAAACTTCCCAAGAACAATAACAACCATCAAAACAAGTTAAGTCATTCCTCAATGCAATTAATCGCGACACAATCCGTTGCGCCAACCAGTTCCTTTCAAAGAATCTCGAAAGTCTATGCTGACTGATATATTTGCTTCCGATCGTAAGCGGGCCCCATCCAGCTCTGCGAATCTACACTCGGCCTCAAACGCATAGGCATCGAGGGCACCTGTTCTGTGAGAAGCTTCCAGTAGGTCTGTCCGACCTTTGGCCAGATCATCGACCTTCCATATTCGTATGCCCGTTTTTTCATTCTCGAAGACGTTGCGTTGTTGCTGAGGATCTCCACTACC
>Ga0255052_10003012_pt1 | contig 11880 bp, 4 predicted proteins | sample JV7_2_21_MG_FD_188632 | JGI IMG/M metagenome (GOLD analysis project Ga0255052, IMG submission 188632) | Seawater microbial communities from Jervis Inlet, British Columbia, Canada - JV7_2_21 | ecosystem: Environmental > Aquatic > Marine > Inlet | place: Canada: British Columbia | collected... | reverse complement strand
GTGGGCACCCGAAGTCGTCCCCGTCTGGCACGATCTGCAACCGTCCAGTGAATACGTTTCGACCTTGTTCGACACACCACTGCCGGAAGGCTTACCGCATCACCTGATCTTCGGTTTTCACCAGGACAGCGTCCTGAGTTCGGGTAGTAGTGACGGTGTCATCATGCTCAACAGCCAATTGCGAGATGCAGCACAGGAGCACGCGACCAGCATTAAAGGCTTCGACGAGGGTCACGTCAGCATCCTGCGCAGCGATGCGGTGATTGATAACGTCTTCAGCTTGCTCGACCACGCGGCGCGCTAAGATAAAGATTTAATGTCTTTAACATAACACCGCGCTTATTGTCCGGTGATCTGCTTATAATGACTCGGCGCTGCGAAAAAAATAAGAAACGCACGCGAAATAACAGCTAACGATAATTGTTCCTGTTGGAGGGACCCATGAGAGCGATGAAATACTGCGCGATAGCGATTGTTGTCCTGTGTGTTGCTGACGCACATTCACAAAGCTTCGTTGAGCACAACTCGAACGCCGTCGGCAGGACGCCGCCGGGTCAGTACCGTGGCATACCGGCCATGCAGGACAACGAATCGAGTTGCGCGATCAACCCGCTTCTCGCTCGCAACATTATCTGTGCCTGGAACGCGAGCGGTGGATCCGACGATCCGGCCGGCCCAGGCGATACCGCGATTCGCATGTCCGAGACACTCGACGGCGGCAAGACCTTCTTTAATCGCTACATCAACGGTACGCGAATGAATCCGGCAACCAGTCTGGGCGTGGAATTTACGGCAGACCCAATCGCGCTTTGCTGGCCGGGCGGCTGCGGTATTTTGCACATTGGGGCGAATCGCGGTGAGTCAGGGGGCACGGGCGGCGGCATCTACATGCAGCGCATGATGGATATCAACTCCGAGATCGGTTTTCGAAAATCCCTCGAGCCCACCCCGGTACAGGTTTACCGGACGACCGGCAGCAAATTCGCGGATAAGGTAAACGGAACGTACATACTCAACGAGACTGACCCGGGTACGATCGAGGTCTCGATGCAGGTGGAAGCACCCGACGGTTCCGTCGAGACAGTAACGCGTCATTGGCCGAAAGCCCGGATTCTGGTTACGTTCGCACTGTTCAACCCAAGCAAGAACGACATCGAAATTCTGTCGATGTTCAGCGATAACTACGGCGATTCATTCAGCAATGCTAAACAGGTAGCGGTTACTTCCGGCCGCGACCAGGGTGTCAGTGTCACCGCCATGGGTGACACCGTGTTGTATGCGTTTCGCGTTTTCGGAGACGACTCCGAGCCCTCTGCTATTCGCGGTGCCATTTCCAACGATGGCGGTCAGCGAATCGGCAAACCGTTCAACATCGTATCGCCGCTTTGCGCGTATGACGTGCCCACGTTTCCAAACGACTCCAGCCAGGACGTCGCCGCCGCTCGCACCAACGATTTTCCGTCGGCAAGCCACAACGGTGAAAAGTTCATCGTGGCTTACTCGGAACGCAGGCCCAGCTCAGACGGCGGCTGTTTTACGACCTTTGACCAACCCGTCGACTCCAGGGTCAAGGTCATCGCCGGCTCAGCCAACGGCAAGAACTGGGGTTCCCCGGTAGAGGTCGCACCGAACGTCGATGTCGGCTTTCAGTTTATGCCGGTCGTCGACTGCTCGCTTGGCGTGTGCCAGGTCGGCTGGTGGGACAGTCGCTTCGATACTCAACGCGTTCGTAATTATCTCGAGAACATAAGCACCAGCCCGGCCGCACCCGCGGCACTGAATGCCTTCCTCACGTATCCGGTACTTGCGGACTTCAATTTCAATACGGGACCAGAATCGGCCATACAATTTCGCCGTACTGCCCGGGTACTGACGTCGAAAGTCGTGCTTGAGCATGGCAAGCCTGTCGCGATCGACAACCCTCCGGCGATTGTCTCGCGTTACCGCAAGGCGCTCGTCGCTGGCGCTGTCAGGGAGATCGAGAGCGACGGTTGGAACATCAAGTCGTACAAGACCAGTAGCGTGCCGTTCATGGGTGACTACAGCGGCATGACCTCGGCCAAACAACGATTGGTTTTTGATCCGACCAATCTGGAAATTCCGCCGTTCTGGGAAGACAACTCATCGTTTGATTTAAGGAACCCGGGAGTGGAACCCGTGTTCTGGATGTCATTTATTTCGTCGCGCAATGTCAGGGGTGACATTTACACGGCGAGAGCGAGCGACCCGGTGCCATTTGCAAGAACCCCTGGTGTGACCACTGTCGCGTCGTCAGGCAGCGAGGTCTCGATATCACCAGGTGCGAACACCGAGACACTGGCCGCCCTGAGTGTCGAAGATTTCAATCCCGGCGCCGGCACCTGCACGCCGATTTCGAATCCGGGCCCGGGCGCGTTGTTTGATGCCGTCAATAATCGCAGCAAGGATTTTGACATTTACGGTGCGCTTATTGAAAACCAGGCTACAGCGTTTTCGTTCAATACGACCAAGACGCTTGGCTCTATTCAGCGTTCGTATTCGATCGTCGCCGAGAATGCGGGCGCGCAGAACAAGTCCTTCCGACTTGTTATCGCCAACCAGCCTGTGGGCTCTCCGAATTTGGCGCGGGCGTCCTGGGACCAATTGCCATTAGATCCGAGCTTCCCTGATTTCGCGACCACGCCACCCCTCCTGAGTGAAACAATTCACGTCGGGCCACGCTCCAGCGAAGCGACTGCTCTGTTTGTCTACTCCGCAGCTGACCTTAACCCGGTTGCCGTCGACGTGTTTGAAATACTGGTGGACAGCTCGGAAAGACTCATCAACACGATTACGGTTAATGGCGATGTGGAATCCGGGCCGTTGCTGAACGCCAACGGCACGCTTAATGATTTTGAAATCCACAACCCGAAGGTCTATACGCCTGACGAGTTCAATCCCGATGAGTTCAACCCGGACGAATACAACCCGGATGAGTTCAACCCGGACCTGTACACGCCCGATGAATTCAACCCGGACGAGTTTAATCCCGATGAGTTCAATCCCGATGAGTTCAATCCGGATGAGTTCAATCCGGATGAATTCAATCCGGACGAGTTCAACCCCGATGAATTCAACCCGGACGAGTTCAATCCCGACGAGTTCAATTCACCGCTGACCGACCCGTCAAAACTCGACAATCCCGAGATTCCGGATCCGGAAATGGGCGATCTCACTGGCATGGTCGTCAAACTCGACATCAACTACGGGGTGCAAAACGTCGGTAACACGATTACGCCGTATACCGTCGATTTCGAAATCGTCGACCCCGTTATTCGTGCCATGCTCGAAAGCGGTGAGCTTGTCACGCAGCTGATCGCCTGGCAGGACAAGAAGATCGATGACGTGCAGTTCTGTGCACCACGCGTCATCAGCGAGAACCGCGTGGTTGCAGCCGTTAATAACCCGGACCTGCTGTCGTTGCAGATTCCGGACATCGACAACAACCGCCTTGGCATTCTCACGTACGTAATCGGCCCTGGTGACGTCTTGCAAAACACGCTTCGCTTTATCGCGCCGCGCGCAACAATGGAGACCATTGCGCACCGGCTGACCAGCGACAAGATTGCCTATGTTTTCTCATCACAGATCGCCAATACCTTATCGACCAACCTGAATAACGACCAGGAACGGATCCTGAATATCCCGGTCGTATTCAACTTCGAGACCGGCGACACCAGTACGCTGGAGGCCTCGGTCCCCGGCGGCGCCACAATTCCTCCTGACTTTGTCAGGGCCTTCAAAGGCAGTATTCCGGTGCCTGTGAGTTGCAACCTCGGCGCCGGCGACTTTGTGGCGCTCGACATTGACAACGCGCCTGCCGGGCCGACTGTGTTGACGTGCGAAGCGATTGACGACGGCGATACTATTTCGCTCGACATGCTGGTGAGCGTTCTCGACATGACGGCTCCGACGATAGACCCGACAAGCGTGCCAGCCAATATCCTCACCGAGGTTATCGATCCGCTGGGCACTCCGGTGTCATTCCCAACACCAACTGCTACCGATGCCGATGATGTCGATCTATCTGTCGATGTCGCCTGCAGCCCGGCGTCAGGTGCCCTGTTCCCGTTCACGGTTCCCGGACCAACGACAACTACTGTCACTTGCACCGCGACCGATGACAGCTTCAATACGGACACCGCGTCATTCGATGTCACTTTGCAGGATATGACGCCACCAACAGTTGGCGGCCTGGAGCCACCGCTGTTCGAACCGCCACTGGATCGATTCGTACTGGATCCGACTCTAAGCTCGTTCCGTCTGTTTTGGGGCCCGATCGACGTACAGGACCCGGACCCGAACCTGAGCGTTTCCTGCAATGTAGGTGTTCTGGATCTCACCAAGCCGCTGTACACATTTGTGTATGACTTCGGTGTTGGCTCGACCAATGTCATCTGCACCGCATCGGACTCGAACGGCAACTCGGTGACGGGCGCTTTCGACGTGACAATCTATGACGAAACGGCACCGGTCATCACTTTGAACGGCGACGCTGCGATTACGATCGATTCGGGGCCAGGGCCGTACGTCGATCCGGGCGCAAGCGCCGTCGACAATGCGGATGGGGATGTGAGCACGAGTATTCAGGTCGACTCGAGTGCCGTTGATACGACAACCGCTGGAACATACTCAGTGCTGATATCAGCGACCGACTCCTCCGGCAACACGGCACAATTGACGCGCACTGTCGCTGTCAACTTCAGTTACGCAGGCTGGACCGGCATCATTCCCACGAAAACCAGTATGAAGGTTGGCAGTTCCAATCCGCTGATTTGGGCATGGCTTGATGGCAACAACAATCCAATCAACACCTCGGGCGATGTGCAGGAACTCACTATTCGCAACTGTTCGAACGGTGACATCGTGCTGCAAATGGCCGGCGACCCGGGATCCAGTGGCTTCCGTTACAAGTCGGACAACTACTGGCAGTTCAACTGGGAGTCTGAGGGTATCAAGGGGCAAAAATACTGCGCTGTGGTCAGGAGCAGCCTGACCGGTCAGGAACAGGGCTCTCCGCCAATAAGATTGAGATAGGAGTTGAGTTAGTTGAGGCGCTGGCGCGCATCGTCGGCCAGCGGCTCACTTTCGGGCCGACGCGCGACGAACGCCGCGTAGTTTTCACGCGCGGCTTTCTGCATTCCGAGCTCTTCCTGGGCGCGCCCCAGCCAGTAAGGCAGGACCGCCATGTAGCGATACGTCGGCAGATCGTCGAGAAATATCGAAGACGCCTCGCCCTTGCGATTGATACAAGCGGTGAATTCGTCGAGCGCTTCGGCAAAAAAGCCCGCCCGCAGATACGCCTTACCGAGGTAGAAGCGCAACAACCACAAGTCGGCCTGTCGCGTACCCTCTGAAACAAGGTCGATAGCCTCGACATTGTTGCCGGCTTCCAGCGCAATCAACCCTTCAATAAGGCGTGCATATGCCCGGCTTGGCGGTCGCAGGCTCGCGCCCAGCTCATCGGCTATCGCCCGGGCACTGGCGATTTCGCCCACCGATATATACATCAATGCGGCAGGCAACTGTCTCGGGTGACCGGTGGATGTTGCCAGAGCGGTCGCGATGGACTCCATGGCTGCTTGCTCATCGCCCCCGAGCATCTGGGCCTCCGCCAGGGTGATGTAGCTTGTGGCGAGGTAATACTGGCTGCCTGCGGCCTCGGCCAACTCGATGCTCCGCAACAGCTGCTCGCGTGCGTCAGCAAACTCCCCGCCGTACAGGGACGTGTCGGCAAGGCCGATCGCGCCAGTCAGAGCTCCACGCGCACTTGCCTCAGACATTTTTTGATAAGCCTGCCGGGCCGCCACAACATCGTCATCAGCAAGCGCCTTGGTCGCGACGGGAAGCCAGGCCTTGAAGTAGGACTCGTCAAGTTCACGAACCTTGCCGGCCTCTTCCACTGCCGTTTCAAAATCGCCCGCGTACATCGCGTACAGGGCATAGTTGGAACGACCCATAACGCTGCTCGGGTATATGTCGAGCAAAGCACGTCCTGTCTCCAGCGCATTCTGGAAGTCCAGCGTATAAAAATACTGAATCGCCAGTCCGTTGTGGGCTGCGTCGTCTGCAGGGTATTTTTCAATCAGGGCCTGGTAGCTCTCGATGGACTTTTGACGATTTCGCGTTACACGCGAGTAGTAAAGTCCCAGCGTCCTGAGCCGCTCTCGCTCGGTCATTGAATCCAGGTTGGCAAGCGCTTTTTCCCAATGCCCTGTTGCCTCGTCGGTGCGGCCAAGGCTACTCGCGCTCAATGCGAGTCCCGAGTATGCACGGCCAAAGTCGGGGTCATGCTCGAGTGCGGCGCTGTAGTATTCCATGGCCTCTTCATACTTGCCGTTGTACTGCAACGATTGCGCCCTGGCATAGGACTGGGCGGCCTCGAGCGATTTCGACGTAAAGGTCTCCGCGGTCACGAGTTTTTCCCGATCAAGGGAGTCGTCACCCAGCTCCTCTCGCAGGTCGCCGGCCAGTGTGCCTATGGCCGCCAGCACGTCGAGCTTGTCCTTGGCGTCGACGTCAACTGAAACCAATTCCTCGCCACCCTGCGGATCGACGGCCCTGACATACAAAGTGTAGGCACCGTCATCCTCTTCGATGGAACCCGCCATCACGAGCTTGACGCCTTCACGAACCGAGACAAGACGTGCCGTCTCCTCGTTCAGTGAACCGGTCGACCATTCCATCGACTCAGCGACCTTCTTGGCGGCATCGCGGCGATAGCCTGTTATGAACGACGCACTCTCGACACCGATCTGCAACGCTTGTTCCAGCGTCCCGTCAAACAGCTCGTCACCCGTCTTGTTATCGAAGTCGGCAATCAGGACCGATATCGGCTCGATCTCTTCGACAACCGCCGGACCGGTAGCGGTGAAATTCAGATAGACAGAAAAAATCAGCGCTACGCTCAACACACCGATGACGGCAAAGTCCATCTTGCGACCACCGAGTGGTTCGACGATGGTGTCTGTCGGATCGCCCTGAACCTCGATGCCCTTGTCGGAAACATCAAAGATCCAGGCCAGCACGGCCGTTACCGGAAGACCGATAATTGCCGCAATGATCAGCGCCCGCATGGCCCATTCAGGCGCATCGAATGCCGGGAGCATGACGCTGGCACCCTCGATCAGAATCCAGACGACGCCAACATAGAGGCCCGCGGTGCGGAATACTTCACGACGTCGAAGCTCTCTGATCAGGTTTGCCATGTAGCACGTTCTCGTCGTCGGAAGTGATGCTGAGTTTACTGTATTCCTCGCAGCGTCGCGTATTTTAGAAGCCTTCGAGGGGCCGTTCTTGTTATGCTTTCCCGATTGGGGGTTCGTATGTCCGGTTCGTTCTTTGGGGAACTAAGACGCCGCAACGTTTTTCGAGTTGCAATCGTTTACGTCATTGTCGGCTGGGTGTTGATGCAGATTGGTGACGTGATGTTTCCGGCACTGCGGCTTCCCGAGTGGACGACCTCAATGCTGGTGGCTTTTCTGCTCCTCGGCTTTCCGATCGCTATGGTCTTTGCGTGGGCCTATGAGGTCACGCCCGACGGCATCAAGCGAACCGAGGACGTCAATCCTGATCAATCGATTACCCGCGCCACTGGCCAGAAAATCAACAACATCATTATTGCTGTGCTTTCCGTAGCGGTAGTTCTATTGCTCGGAACAGTCTTTTTCGATAGTGAAGACACGCCCATACCCCAAGATTCTATTGAGGACAAATCGATCGCGGTCCTGCCATTCGAGAATCGCAGTGCAGACGAGGAGAACGCAGAGTTCTTTGCGGCAGGAATGCATGACGAACTGCTGACATTGCTGTCGAAGCTCGGCGACCTGAAAGTCATCTCGCGGACGTCAGTCCAACGCCTGGATGAGAATCTCAGCATCCCCGAGATCGGCTCCTTACTCGGAGTCGCGACCGTGCTTGAGGGCCAAGTCCAGCGCGCCGGCGATCGCCTGAGAATAAACGTACAGCTCATCAGGACCTCGGAAGAGGACCACATCTGGGCCACGACCTATGACCGGGAGCTTACGGCATCGAACGTTTTCGACGTACAGAGCAGTATTGCGAGGACCATAGCCTCGGAACTACACGTACAGCTGTCTGCGAGTGACAACACTTTGCTGGACACCGTCCCCACCAGCAACACCGAAGCATTGCAGTACTACATGCTTGCCAATCAGCTTGTCGAGCGCGGCAATTTCGAATCGTATGAGCAAGCCGTGCACTATCTTACCGAGGCTACCAAACTCGACCCGCATTACGCCGACGCGTGGGCCGCACTTGCCCACGCACACAACCGGATGTTCCAAACCGGCGTAGTCAGCTTTCAGGAGTACGTCGACGCAGCGGGACCCGCTCTTGCACGCGCATTGGACATCAACAGCGCACTCCCGCAAGCACACGCACAGCTAGCGGCCATACGCTGGCAATCAGGTGACTTTGACGGCGCCGAGGAGTCTTTCAAGACGGCTCTACAACTCGGACCCGGGGATTCGCAGAGCTTGTATGCCTATGGCAACTACCTCCGGACGACCGGACGGCTGAAAGAAGCCATTCCCGTTCTCGAAAAGGCCCTCGAGGGAAACCCGTTATCGATCGATACGCTTTTTGAACTCGGCAAAGTCGAAATGTACTCCGGCATGCCAGAGCAGTTCATCGCTCGTGCCAACAGGATGCTCGAAATCGACCCCGCGAGCGTGCACGGCTATGTTGCGAAGCTGCAGGCCTATGTTTGGATGGGTCGGTTTGACCTGATGTGGCCGTGGTACATCAAGTCCATGGAGTCGGACCCAGAGGATTACGAGCTATGGGCACACCTCGGCATGTACTCCTCCTACCTCGGCGCAACTGATTGGGTCGATCCCTACCTTGATCGCGCTCTTGAGATGGGACCGAATGAACCTGTCGTCCTCATGTGCCACGCATCGGTACTTACACTACAAGGCCAGCATGATGCCGCTGCAGAGATTGCGCGGAGCACCCTTAGAGCAGGGTTTACCGACCGGTGGCGCTCCGGCGAGGTGTTCCTGAGGATCGTTCGCGATGCCGCACTGCGGAGTGGCAATTTTGATGAGGCGCGATCCTGGTACCTGGATCGTCACCCCGAGTTATTCGTCAATACGCCACAGATCAGGATGGGCAACATCAACGCCGCCGCCGACCTCGCCCTGTTACTGCAGCGGGCCGGAGAGCCGGCCATTGCGAATCGGATCATTGACGCCGGGCTTGACTGGATGCGGAGAACACAGCCAGAGGGCGTGTACGGCTACGTGATCAATATCGTCTACGTTGAATTACTGGCGCTGGATGGGCAAGTGCAAGCGGCACTGGACGCGCTACAACAGGCCGTTGACAGCGGCTGGACGGTACACTGGCCGCTGGTATTCAGCAACGAGACGCTGGGTTCGCTAAGAGACGAGCCCCAATTCCAGCAGATTACTGCACGGCTGGAGAACGACATGGCCACTCAGCTTGAGGCGATCCGTGCGTTACCTTACATGGGCGAGCTAGACCTGCGCTGACGACGACTATCAGATGGCGTCGACGATCCCGTTCAGCGTGGTACTGGGACGCATCGCAGCCGATGCCAGCGCGTCGTCCGGATTGTAGTAACCGCCGACATCAATGGCCTGGCCCTGTGCGGCGTTCAGCTCTTCAATAATTGTCGCCTCGTTATCGGCGAGAGCGCCGGCAACGATCGCAAACCGCGCCGCAAGTTCCAGGTCCGCGTCCTGGTCCGCCATTGCCTGGGCCCAATACATCGCAAGGTAGAAACTGCTGCCACGGTTGTCGAGCTCATTCACTTTGCGCGATGGCGACTTGTTTTCGGTGAGGTACCGAGCGTTTGCGTCGTTCAATGCGTCGGCAACAATCCTGGCTCTTCCGTTGCCGGTTTTTTCTGCCAACTCTTCGATCGACACGGCAATAGCGAGGTACTCACCCAGTGAGTCCCAGCGCAGATGCCCTTCGCCGATAAACTGTTGCACGTGCTTCGGCGCAGAGCCGCCAGCGCCCGTCTCGTAAAGGCCACCGCCGGCCAGCAGCGGCACGATTGATAACATTTTCGCACTGGTGCCGAGTTCGAGAATCGGGAACAGGTCGGTAAGGTAGTCACGCAGGACGTTGCCTGTGACCGAAATCGTGTCCTCACCATTTTTCACGCGCTCAAGCGTCGCGCGCATCGCTTCAACCGGCGACATGATGCGAATGTCGAGGCCCTCGGTATCGTGGCTCTCGAGGTAACGGTTCGTCAGGCCGATCAGGTGAGCGTCATGTCCGCGCTCCGCGTCGAGCCAGAAAAACGCTGCGGATCCGGTTTGCCGCGCCCGGCTGACGGCGAGCTTGACCCAGTCACGGATCGGCAGATCTTTCGTCTGGCACATGCGCCATATGTCGCCCTGCCCAACAGCGCTCTCGATCAGCACGTCGCCTGCCTCGTTGACGACCCGGACGGTACCGTCCGCCGGAATTTCGAAAGTCTTGTCGTGCGAACCGTATTCTTCAGCTTTCTGTGCCATAAGACCCACGTTGCAGACATTACCCATCGTGGTGACGTCGAAAGCACCGTTCTTTTTGCAAAATTCGATGACTTCCTGGTAGATGCCAGCGTAACAACGATCAGGAATCGAATAGCTCGTGTCCTGCAGCTGGCCGTTCGGGCCCCACATCTTGCCCGAGGTGCGAATGGCCGCCGGCATGGACGCATCGATAATGACGTTACTCGGCACGTGCAGGTTCGTAATGCCCTTGTCGGAGTCGACCATCGCCATCGCCGGGCGTGTAGCATACATGGCCTCGATATCTGCCTTGATCTCGCTCTGCTTGTCGTCCGGCAACTCGCCGATCTTCGCGTACACGTCGCCAATACCATTGCTGGCATCTACGCCAATCTCGTCGAACAGGTCTCCGTGTTTGTCAAAAACAGCATCATAATAAACACGAACAGCATGTCCAAACATGATCGGGTCCGACACCTTCATCATCGTTGCCTTGAGGTGTAGCGACCACAACACATCATCGGCTTTCGCCGCGTCAATTTCCCGTGCGAAGAATTCGCGCAGCGCCACGCAGTCCATGCTCGACGCGTCGATGACTTCGTCCTTCAGTACGGGGACCACATCTCGCAACACTGTCGTGCCATCAGCAGTCTCGAGCTCGATGCGCAGATTGCCATCGGACGCAACGATGGCTGATTGTTCGCTCGAGTAGAAATCACCATCATCCATGTGCACAACGCGAGACCTGGAGTCCGAACTCCAGTCACCCATCGAGTGCGGGTGCTTCTGTGCGTAAACCTTCACCGCAGCCGCAACTCGACGATCGGAGTTGCCTTCGCGCAGCACCGGATTGACCGCACTACCCAGCACCTTCGAATAGCGCGCGTTAATGTCGCGCTCGTCGTCAGTTCCGGGCTCTTCCGGATAGTCAGGAATATCGAAGCCCTGCGACTGCAGCTCGGCAATCGCGGCGGCCAGCTGCGGGATTGAGGCACTGATATTTGGTAGCTTGATAATATTGGCGTCCGGCGTCTTGGCGAGATCGCCAAGCTCGGACAGCGCATCGCTGTGCTGTTGCTCGACCGTCAGGCGCTCCGGGAAGCTCGCCAGGATACGGCCCGCGAGAGAAATATCCCGTGTCTCCACCGCGATACCGGCAGAGTCGGTAAAAGCTTTGACGATCGGCAGGAGTGAATAGGTGGCAAGTGCCGGCGCCTCGTCGGTCTTCGTATAGATAATTTTTGCTGTGCTCATGCTCGTGTCTTTACCGTTGGTGGCTGCCCGATATCCGGAGCGGGCGCCATTATAAATGGCGGCACGACAAAAATGGTCAATTTTAGGGGTTTTCTGCTACAGCGCGGCAACCTTG
>Ga0255052_10003011_pt1 | contig 11884 bp, 11 predicted proteins | sample JV7_2_21_MG_FD_188632 | JGI IMG/M metagenome (GOLD analysis project Ga0255052, IMG submission 188632) | Seawater microbial communities from Jervis Inlet, British Columbia, Canada - JV7_2_21 | ecosystem: Environmental > Aquatic > Marine > Inlet | place: Canada: British Columbia | collected... | reverse complement strand
ATGGGTTGTTGTTCATCTCGCTGAAATCACAATCAAGTCGTATATTGTTATGTTCAACTGCCGCATCTTCTGGAAGTATAATAACATCTGAATAGTCTTGAAGGAGTTCTCGCGCAGTTTCTATTGCTGACTCAAAACCCTTGATTGGTGTCGAGTAAGTTTCTGATACTTTATCAGCAGCGATTAGAAAAAGTGTGCCGACAAGTCCTCCTAGAATTGCATGGTCAACCGTGTCTGTTGACAAAAGTCTACTGAGAGTCTTTACTTTATCCTCTACTTTGCTCCCGCCAAGGACTAGTGTCCAAGGATGTTGATCTGTGGCTGTTGCTGATGTCAGTGTGCGGATTTCTTTCTCTACTAACCTTCCTGCTACAGATGGTAATACAGTGGTGAATCCGACCAATGATGCTTGAGAACGATGTGCGGCACCAAAGGCATCATTCACAAAAATGTCGAATAACGGGTAGAGTTCTTGAACAAGGGATTCTTGAGATACTTCATGAGCTGGAGCTTTCTTCAGTTCTCCTTCAAAATAGCGAACATTCTGAAGTACTAGGATTTCCCCTACATTGACCTGCGATATTGCCTCCTTTGCCTTTTGTCCAAAGATATCATCGACAAAACTTGCATTGAATCCGAGATCTTTCAGAGCCTCAGTGTGTTGTTCAAGGGAGATGAAATCATCACTTCCGGGACGACCTTGATGTGCCAGTAGGACTACTTTACTGGTAGATAGCTCCCGTAATGTTTCTTGTATGGCCTCAATCCGAGATATGTCTGTGATTTGTTTTGTCACAGGATCTACAGAGCAATTCATGTCAACACGAGTCAGAACTCGTTTTCCTCTGTAATCAATATCATCAAGTGTTTTGAAACTGAGAGTCAAGTCCTATCACCAATCTTTCAGAGTGTAAGGTGGCAATAAAGAGATTGGCAAAAATGGTATTTGCTACCATTCTCCCGACACTATAGCTTCAGCAAGAGATTCTATCATTGGACCTTTTGGATATCGGACTGGCATGAAATACTGTGTTGCATCCTTTACAGTGATTCTGAGTTCTTCTTCTGCACAAACTGTGAGGAGTGCTTTCACACCTTCGAGAGTCCATCCTGTAATATCAACGACCCCTGAAATTATGGAAGTACGTATGAGCTGTACAAACTGGGCTCGGTTTACCTTTGAGATAATTCGACCCAATGTTTCTACTCGGATTCGTTTATCGTCAAATTCGGTTTCTGAAAAGTGTGGGTCGAGTGACATATTTCTATGTCAATGCAGGCTCTATTAAGCACCAATAGGATTCGTACACTCATACTAGGTTGAAATAGTTGGAAGTACATTTGGTTTCAGGATCCTTTGGTCTATAATATACAGCCCATCGGTCATCATTTGTCTTTGATAAGAATACTCGATTATTCTCTTTTAGTTCTCTTGCTCTTGTCGTCGCGTCAACAATCATGTCAAAGACTTCTGCGAGTCTATAGACGCACCCTTCGACTAATTTCCACTTCTCTATCTTCATGGTGTTAAATGTTGACTACTCCTAATAACCCCGTCATGGTAATGTGCGTAGATGTTTGCACGATAGTTCACCTTGTGCGGATGATGTGTATGACCTTCTCCGTGTTTCGCGAGAAGAATTAAATTCTTCAGATTTGATGATAAACCATGGACGGAAAAAAGAGATGTGATTGGGGCTCCCATGATAATCCTCTTTTTGTGAAATACCATGATGAGGAGTGGGGAGTTCCCGTTCGCGATGACAGGATGTTGTTTGAGTTCCTTTTGCTCGAGGGATTCCAAGCAGGATTGAGATGGATAACTATTTTGAAAAAGAGGGACAATTTCAGGCAATCATTTGACAACTTTGATGCGAAAAAGATTGCAAGGTATGATGAGAAGAAGATTGAGGAACTGATGGAGAACAGTGGGATTGTGAGGAATCGGAGAAAAATCGAGGCTGCAGTTGTGAATGGGGATGCTTTTCTCGAGGTGCAGAAGGAATTCGGGTCATTCAGTGACTACATCTGGAGTTTTGTGAATGGAAAACCTGTTGTGAACAAAAGAAAAAGAATGGGCGAGATTCCTGCGAACACAGAACTATCTGACGAGATAAGCAAGGATCTGAAGAATAGGGGGTTCAAGTTTGTTGGTTCAACCATTATCTACGCCTATATGCAAGCAACTGGAATGGTCAATGACCACACCGTTGATTGCTTCAGATATGTAGAAGTTTGATAACCCAGTTCCTACGTAGTCTGTTATGGTGTGATCTATGTGAAGACTCGAAACATCCTCAGCAGTTTAGTTGCACACTCTGAAGTGACTCTTTAGGGTTATCTACCGATTTAATTCTCAAAGCAAAATCAGGAGTGGTGCCGCAGGAGGGATTCGAGCCCTCGACTTCGAGATGCCTCATCAGAGGTCGGGCCGAGATTATGACCCCGTAATTTTGACCGGGAACTCCAGTCAGATTATGAGTCTCGCGCCCTAACCAGGCTAGGCCACTGCGGCACACTTTGTCTCGTAATCGAAGTCTGGCGAACGTGCACACCGAGTTCTTCTAAATAACCTTATCCTTAGTTTACGGATTGAGAAGTTTCTGAATTTCCTTTCTTAGCAATTCATTGACTGTCTTTCCATCAGCCTTTCCGCGTAGCTCCTTCATTACCGCACCCATGAGAGTACCGATTGACCTATCACCCTGTTTTAGAATGAAGTCTTCACGTTCCATGACCAATTTCTTGATTATCTTCTTGACTTCAGCACTACTTGCCACTCCCAGACCAGTGGCTTCTATTGCCATCTTTGTGTCAGACTTTGGATTGTTTGCAAGATATGTCAAGACTTCAGGTATGGCCTCGGAAGCTATCTCATTCAGAGAAAGTGAGTGAAAAAGTCCTAGAAAATGACCATCATGGAGATTTTCAGTGGGAATCTGGTCCCTATGAAGACTAACTACTGTGTTTTCTAAGGTTGCTGCTACAAGTGTTGGTGACACATCAGTTTCTTCAATTATCTGCTCAAAGAAACCTAGATTGATGGACCGAGTAATTTGGTAAGAAAGATCACTGCTCAACCCGAATTCTTTGACAAACCGTTTTTCTCGCTCCTCAATAGTTTCTGGCATGTTCTTCCTGATTTTCTTCAGATGTGAGTCTGTGATTTGGACCGGTCTCACGTCAGTTTCAGGATACATTCGTGAAGATCCAGGTCTGGGTCGTGCATATTTTGATGTACCATTTGGAAGTGGAGTCCTGGTTTCTGCAGGAATTCCTTTCGTAGCTACCTGAGCTCGCTCCACTAATGCGTTCAGAGCATCCCTACATTTTCCTTTCAATGCAGCAACAAGCACAACTGCATCTTGTTCACCAGCATTCACAGCTTTGCGTATTTTCGCTACATCAGAGTCGGTTATCCCATACTTTGGAAGTTCGTCTGTGTGAAAGATGCCTCCGACATCACCCCAGAACTTGGCATAGTCCGAGAGCTCTGTTCCAAGCCTGCGCTCGGGTTGAATCTCTTTTCCCAGGAGTGAAGCAAAACCAGGCAATCTGACTGCATGGACTACTCCACCGGATTTTGTAGCACTTTTGATTACTTTTGACTCACTTTTCGCAAAAACACCCGTTACATCAACAATCTCTTTCTTGATGTCGATGGATTTAACTCCGCGAGTCTTCAGCTTATTTCGAATTTCAAGTAGAGCTACTTGTCGCTGTACCTCCCGTTCTACGAGTTCCGATAACATGTCAAGTTGTTGAAACCCCTTGATTTCTATGATTGCTCCATCCCTGATTGATACATTGACATCTTGACGAATTGTTCCTAGCCCACGCTTGACCTTGCCTGTAGATCTTAAAAGAAGACCTAGGGCAAGTGCCACTTCTTGTGCCTCGTCAGGTGTACGGATATCGGGATCTGTTGCCACTTCAATCAGAGGAATTCCAAGACGATCTAATCTGTAGATTCTCATGTTGTTCTTGTCATCATCCGCTATTTTTCTGGCTGCATCCTCTTCTAGACAAATGGTCTGGATTCCGATTTTCTTGTCACCAACAACTACTTCTCCACCATTTGCGATGATTGTAGTTCGCTGAAAACCAGAAGTATTAGAACCATCAATCACAATTTTACGCATTGGATGTATTTCGTCAACGGGTTTCGATTGAAGAAATGTGGACATTGTTAAGCAGATATCAACAGCCTCTGCACACAGATCATGAGGTGGTTCTTCATCAGCCTCTACCAGACATGTTGTATCATTGTAATACTCGTAACAAAACCGTTTTTGTCTTTGAAACTCAAACAAAGCAGCGGGATCAATCTCTCCCATTTCACTTTGTGTAGGTCGTAGCCTTCTGATGAAATTTCCGTCTGGCTCCTCATCACGAATAACGGTTGTACAATGACAGAACAGTTTCCTTTCCGTGTTCAGTTGTTGGTGAAGTTCAAGACCAACCATGAGACCTAGTTTTCTATATCTGTCCTCCTCACCCAGCTCGATTCCCTCCGAGGTTTGAGTTGTATTCCGACTCCTCGCTGCGCATGTCAATCTCACCGACAAGGGGTTTCAATAGCAGTTCTTTGGCAACATCCTGAGTTTTGCTATTAGCTAATGCCCACATGAGCTTGATTAAGCTGGTTTCAGGCAACATATCTTCACAGGAAACAACGCCGATTTCAAGCATCTCGACTCCGGAACGATAGACATTCATGTCTGTCCTTCCAAATATACACTGACTAGACATCGCAACAACAACCCCCTCATCAATAGCCCTCTTGATCGATGGTTGTAATCTATCTGGAGCATGTCCAAGACCCGTACCCTCAATCACAATTCCTAGGTATCCTGACTCTATTATGTGCTCAACTTGGGCTCCTTCTATCCCAGGACTGGTCTTCAAAAGAGCTACTTTTTCTTCGAATTTTGGCTTCAAAACGAGTTTTCGATCTGTTTCTCTACGTAATAATGGAGCGCGGAGCTCTTCGACATCTGTTCCAACCACTTTGAATATTGGATAGTCATTGACTGATTGAAACGCATCACGTCGGCTGGTGTGAAACTTGCGAACTCGTGTACCTCGGTGAGCATGTAGAAAACTGTCACCAGTTTCTGCATGCATTAGAACATAAACTTCAGCTGCATCTGCTTTTGTGGCCAGGTGTGTTGCTCCAAGTAGATTCATTGCAGCATCTGAAGATGGTCTATCTGAGGATCTTTGTGAACCCACAAGAACAACTGGAACTGGAAGATTTTGGAGGGCAAAGGCTAGTGCTGCAGATGTGAACCCTAGTGTATCAGTGCCGTGTGCAATGATTACTCCATCTGTCCCTGTTTTGATCTCGGAAGCCACACTTTTCGCAATTTTTGTCCAATCTCCAGGTTGAATATTTTCCGAGAGTACACTCATGATGACTTTCACATGAACATTGGCATGATTCCTGAGTTCAGGAACAGTATCATAGAGATCTTGAGCAGATAAAGCAGGATTAACAGCACCTGTCCGGTAGTCAACTTTGCTAGCAATTGTACCTCCTGTACTCAGGATTGATGCTGTTGGTAAACCCTTTTTCTCTGAATGAAGCTCTGCTTGAACTATTCGTTTCTTCTTTCCAGTTTTGATTTTGCGAATAGGGGTTTCTTGACTCAGTCGTAGTCCGATGTTATATCCACTGTCAAGTTTGATGATAACATGTTCTGCATCATCCCCAACTTGGCTTCGGGGCATAAGCACTCCGACATGTTCCTCTCCATTCTGTGTGATACTAATTGTATCACCAATTTTCACACTAGAGCTAGAAAGCTTTTCTAGAACCAGACCACTATAACCCGAATTATCAAGACTCAATAATATCCTCACCTTCGAGTTCGAACTCAATGATGCTATCTGGGACATAAAGGCTTCATCATATAGAATGTTGTAATCAGAGAATTCCCATCACAATGAGTCCACCAAATAGTATGAAAATTAGTCCTACTACTTTTTTCACAATCTTCAAAGGGATTCGTGTGGCTATACGGTCTCCAGCTAATGCACCCAATGTATTCACAATGAGGAATCCAAAGATTGATCCTATAAAAACCATGATTGCAAAAGGAGTTTGAGCAGCTAGTGCTAGGATTGTAATCTGACTTTTATCTCCCAACTCTGACATTAGCACAAGTGAAAACATTCCAAACATTGTGCCAGGATTGTCACATGTATCTGGAATATCTGAGTTGGATGTTGCCAGAGTATAGATTCCTAAAACTATGAATAGGATACCCGAAACGTAAGTTATGATTTCAATAGGAAGAGTGGCAGAGAGAATATATCCAATTATGACAGCAATAACGGAGGAAGTTGCAAGAGCGACCATTGTGACAAGAAGTACTAGCCCAGGACGCCTATATTGAGCGCTAAGACATATTGTCGTGAGCATCGTTTTGTCACCGAGCTCCATCAGGAGGACTAAACCTGCTGATGAAATCAAGGTCTGAACGGGCATGGTATCAGATTTCCAATTGAATCAGTTTTAGATGTTGTCATAAGTATGAAAGAAAAATGGTGCGGGAGGTGGGGTTCGAACCCACGAACTCCTACGAGAGTGGATATCTTATCTACATGACCCCATGTCTTAATGCGATCTTAAGTCCACCGCCTTTGACCTGGCTTGGCTACTCCCGCTTTGCCCGGTTAGGCTGTAGTCATTCCACTCTTTTTCTAGGAACTCACCGCATTTTTCCTTTCTAGCTAACTGACTCTTCAACTCTTTGGTATTGAGATGAAAAGTGGTGGGCCGCGCCGGATTTGAACCAGCGACCTTCGATACCAATAAGCACAAAGCTCGATTGGGTTCTCGGTGTAAGCGAGACATCATAGCCGGGCTAGACTAGCGGCCCTGAACAAGTGGCCTTGGCTATTCCAATAAAAAGTTACTTACGTGTGAAGTGCAACGATATGGACTTCCTGACGTGCTTTGTCAAGACACATGTCTTGTATTTTTTCATAGCCCATCTGAAAGATTTTTTCCTTGAAAGTTTCTAATGTGTCTGTATCATCAAGATTGGTCTTGAAAGCTGCTATCATCCACCCTTCCTTTTTGAGAAGAGTTGTGAATCTCTTAATGAGTTTCAATGTACCCTCCGGTTCTGTTGTGACATCTACAAGTAAAACGTCTAGATTTCCTGGATTGGTTATAATAGTAGGATCCATCTCAAAAGCATCGGTGAAAATCACTGAAATGAGAGGATATTCTTCTACTAATGTGTGCAAATCCTTGGTAAATCTCTTTGAAACTTCTATTCCAACAGCTTTTGCACCCTTTCTTGCAAGGTAAGTTAGAAAACCCCCTGCAGAGCTACCAATATCAAGAGCTAAACATGGAGAATCAATTAATTTTCCCTCGAGTTTTTCATCAATTTTTTTGAGTTTCTTGAAACCAAGTGGGAAGTCAGCATCGTCACTCATGAGTTTGATTACATCTTTTTCAGAAATTTGCTTGGATGGCTTGCATTTCTTTTCATTAACAAGGACTAGACCATCTTTGATAGCTCGTTTCGCAGCTTGACGAGAAGAGAATTGTCCTGTTTCTACAAGCCAGATATCAAGCCTTGACATTTTGCATCGCCTCGAGTTCCTTTGGTATGAACAAATGCATTGGAACTCCCCTCAATCGAGGACCAATCGCAGCAAGCATCCCAGAAGCACGCGTACTTCTTTTGCATCTCAATGAAAACTCGAATTTTCCCAATTGTTCTATTTCATAGATATCTTCTCTATGACCAGATTTTTCCAACGAGCTTTCAATTTGACGATGATTGGCGCCAAAGACTAGAAGTCTTTCATGATCATCCTGTAACCACTCTTTCAGACGTGAAATGAATTTCTGGTCAAATTCAGCTTCTACTCGATTATTATACAAGTCGATGCTTGTCAATTTCACTTCAATAGGGAGGTAATCCACAAGAAGGAATGCTTCGGAAATCGTCTTTAATGGACCGATTAAATTTAGCTGTTCACGCATTTTATGAAGTGGAACTAATGCGTCCATTCGTGGAGAATCTGTGACTCCAATATCAACATACAATCCGTAACCAACTTTACCGACATCTATGAGACGACCAGGATATTCAACATTAGGACTTAGATTATCTGAGAGTAGGGATTTTCCATATTCTTTGGCAAGAGCATTAGCAATAAACTCCGCATCTTTGCCCTCAATATTTGCTACGATTCGGTTTTTTTTATCTGTGCCTATTTTGATCAAGCTTGCATCGAGTTCTGCAATCATTGTAGTGATTTCGGACCTGATGGTTTCTAGCAGTCTTCCTCGATAAGCTCCATATGCTTTTGCAAGTACTACAATCTTCAACTGGAAGCCTCTGACGTGAGTCCACTGTATATGCTAAGTACCTTTTGCAGTAGGAATTGAAGGAAAAGGTGTACTATGATGACGCTTCTAAATCGGCTTTGAGCTCTTCTACGCGCTTTCTCAAGAATGAGATTGCCCCTTCGTTGTCAACAAATTCGAGTTGACCATTACATGTTGGACATCGGAAAGAGAGATTCATAGCTTCTTCAAATGGCACAGGTGAAGAATCACGGTTCACACAGGTATATAGATCATTGTTACTTTCATGTTCTAACCTCTGCTCAAGAAGATTGAGTACCAATCGTTTCTTTCTATTGACCAATGCTTGTGCTTTCTTTGGATCAATTTTCCAGTAGTAAAGGAACCACCCTGTGTTTGTATCGCGGATTCTTCTATATGATGCGAGATGATTGTCATGAAGTTTGTACAGGATTCTTCGTACTATATTCAGCTTCAGATCTGTCTTAGTAGCAATTTCTTCGTCAGTGGTTTCTTCTGCATTGACCAAAACGGTCGACACATCAACCCCTTCTTTACCTGCTATTTCTTCTACAACAAGTCGAAAGAGGTCATGATTGAAGTTAGTATGTACCATTGACGATATCACCCAAATGTGCAAGTATGTAGTAGATAGCTAGTTGGCTAGTCGACTGAATATTATAATAGTGAAAACAACCGAAGTTGGAAATTTACACCTGTAATATTATACGACTAAATAGTATATAAGAGCTGTTCTTAGACTGAATGAGTTCAATTAACAGAATCGAGCATTAATTTTCTTTATCATCTTCTTGGCGCGCTTTTTGAGATATTTTTCTCTTAACAATTACTCTATCACCAAGAGTAGGTCCAGCTTCAGAACCACCTTTACTTACCTTGATTGGAGCAGTTCCTACAGCTTCCAGAAGAGATATCTCCAGTTCTCTCTCGAGACCTCTGATTGTCTTACCTATTGGTTTTAATCGACCTGATTCAATAGACTGTAAAGTCGAGATTCGTTCTCCTATTTTCTGAGCAAGCTCTTCTTGGGAATAATTCTTTTTCTGTCTTGCAGTTCGAATAGCTTTTGCATAGTCCTCTATCAAATCCATATCATCAAGCAGAATACCACCGGATCTAGGTTTAGGTTTTGGCGTAGATGTTTTTCTGGGTCTAGATGGTGTTGGTTTTTCTGGACCACCTATCCAAGAGGGGCGAGTTCTCGGTGCTGATGATGAACGTGGTCCGGAGGATACAGATTGATCTCCAAATTTTGTGGCGCATTGAGGGCAAACTAACATTGACGCACCCTCGATAACCATGTTTCGGCCACGACCTTTCATGCTTCTACCGCATAGCTCACAACTTGACACTGTAGATTCCCTCTTTTTGTCAATGATTCTTTGTGTGTTGATAAAGATTACCGACTGGATATTTTTGCAGTATACCGAAATATTGTTGTAATATCCAGGTTTTATCTGATAGTGTGACTCCGACAAAGCAATCCTTAAATCATCTGCAGTTGATGAAGTCCTGAGGTGCCATCTAGTGCCAGGAACTATAGACGCCAAAGATGATTCTAATGCGGAGGATTCAGCATATTCGCAAAGCTACACTAGGCACCTAGAGCGCAGACTTCGAGCACTTGAAACTGAGAAACAGATTCTACAAGCGGAACGTAGTCGACTTGAGAAAGAAACTCAGACTTTGAGAACTGAACTCGAGAAATTGAGACAGTCTCCATTAATCACTGCTACAATAACTGAGATGCTCGAAGATGGTCGAGCTATCGTAAAGAGCTCTACAGGACCTAATTTTGTAGTTCATGTAGCATCATCAATTCCTAATGATAAACTACAGCCTGGTGCAATAGTAGCACTCAATCAGAGGTCTTTTGCAATCACTCAGGAACTTCCACCATCTCGAGACCCCATAATACGAGCAATGGAAATTGAAGAAGCTCCGAGTGTTTCTTACCTACAAATTGGAGGACTTCATGATCAACTTAGAGAGATTAGAGAAACTGTAGAAGATCCCCTTTTACACCCAGAGTTGTTTGAGAAAGTTGGAATTGAACCACCAAAGGGAGTACTTCTTACAGGATTACCAGGTACAGGAAAGACACTTTGTGCTCGAGCAGTTGCCCATGAAACAAATGCCACCTTCATTCGAGTGATTGGTTCAGAACTTGTTCAAAAATTCATAGGAGAAGGCGCACGTCTAGTTCGTGAGATTTTCATGATGGCTAAAGAGAAAGCTCCTGCAATCATCTTTGTTGATGAGCTTGATGCAGTTGGGTCTCATAGGTTGGATATTGCTACTTCAGGCGATAGAGAGGTGCAGCGCACACTGATGCAACTTCTGAGTGAGCTCGATGGTTTTGAAGCCCGCGGCCAAGTTGCCGTTTTGGGTGCTACAAATCGTCCAGATATTCTAGATCCAGCATTGCTTAGACCTGGAAGATTTGACAGAATTATCGAATTCCCGCTACCTGATGATGAAAGTAGAGTAGAGATATTCAAAATACACACTCGTAGCATGAATATAGAATCTTCAATTGAATATGACAAACTTCTCAGGGCTACTCAAGGTCGAACTGGTGCAGATATCAAGACCATTTGTACTGAAGCAGGTATGTTTGCAATTCGTGATAAGAGAACATGTGTCACCCAAGAAGACTTTCGAAAGGCAATAACTAAAGTACAGGATCGAGGTTTTGGTGATCGGGCGCCCGGTAATATATACTCTTAGACTCGTTTAGAGATTTGTGAACGTAGATGAAGTATAGAAACTTCCTCAAATCAAGATTAAGTGATGACATTCCGGATAGTCTTCTACTTCCTTCAGGTTTTCATCTCGTAGGACATGTTGCCCTAGTACATTTGAATTTTGGATTGATGAAGTATGCTCATATAATTGGGAATACAACTCTAGAATATGACTCACGTGTCAAATCAGTAGTTGTGAAAACAGGACCAACAAAGGGAAGAACAAGACAACCATCTTATTCCTTAGTGGCTGGTGATAGTAATACAGTCACTACACATATAGAAAGTGGAGTGAAATTCAAACTTGATCCAGTTCGTCTTACTTTCTCAGGAGGAAATAAAGGAGAACGTATTCGCGTATCCCACCTTACTAAACTTGGAGAGAATGTAGTGGATATGTTCTCGTGTGTTGGACAGTTTGCACTTCATATTGCAAAAGCAGTTAATGTAGAAGTCACTGCAATAGAGATTAACCCAGAAGCTTATGATTTCCTAGTTGAGAATATCAATCTGAATGAATTGAATGACAGGGTGACTGCAGTGTTAGGAGATTGTCGCAAGGTTCATCCTAGAGGAGAGGCAAACCGTGTTATTATGGGATATCTACATGACACGATTTCGTATCTTCCAGCGGCGATTGAAACTCTGGTTGATGAGGGCGGTGTGATTCATATGCATCTGTCCATTCCTGAACTAGAAATAAAACGTATCATTGAGAGAATCAATCAAATATGTGGAGGTTATGGATTTCAGTCTACAACAGAGGTGTTTCATGTTA
>Ga0255052_10003010_pt1 | contig 11885 bp, 8 predicted proteins | sample JV7_2_21_MG_FD_188632 | JGI IMG/M metagenome (GOLD analysis project Ga0255052, IMG submission 188632) | Seawater microbial communities from Jervis Inlet, British Columbia, Canada - JV7_2_21 | ecosystem: Environmental > Aquatic > Marine > Inlet | place: Canada: British Columbia | collected... | reverse complement strand
CTTGCCAATTCCATCCCGATCGTCATAGCCACCACTGGGTTACGCGGAGTACTCGAAGCCCGTCAACTCTTCGGTCTGGTTAACGTTATACGCATACCGCTTGGGTTAATCACCTTCCTGGGCCCGGTGGCCGTGCTGCCTTTTTCGCATAGCCTGGTTCCGGTGGTTGCAGTCTTGGTTGTTGCCAGACTGGCAGCCTCGGTCGCTTATGGCGTTCTCTGTCTGCAGGTCGAACCCGCTCTTCGTCACACCTTCGGCGTACACCGCGCGATTATAAAATCATTGATCAGCTTCGGGGGCTGGATGACAGTAACTAATATCGTCAGCCCGCTGATGGTATACCTGGATCGTTTCCTGATTGGGGCCATGGTCTCAATGGCGGCGGTAGCCTATTACGCGACGCCCTTTGAAGTCGTAACCAAACTTCTGATCATTCCGGGGGCACTTATGGGTGTCATGTTTCCTGCCTTTTCAGCCGCGTTTGTCAAAGACAGGCCACGCGCCGGTCGCCTGTTCAAGCGGGCTAATAATTATATTTTTATTGCGCTCTTTCCTGTCATCCTCATGATTGTGACCCTTGCGCCGGAGGGATTGGCCATATGGCTTGGCAGTGAGTTCGCGGGTAACAGTACCGTTGTGCTTCAGTTGCTTGCCGTTGGAGTATTCATGAATAGCCATGCGCAAGTGCCATTTGGAATGGTCCAGGGCGCGGGACGCCCGGACCTGACTGCAAAGTTGCATCTGATCGAGCTGGTCTTTTATCTGCCGATCCTGTGGATGCTAGTCGATGCATACGGCATAGTGGGCGCTGCGATAGCATGGGTCGCGCGGATGGCCGTCGATACCCTGTTTCTTTTTGTTTTGGCTGGCAAATTATTGTCGGAGGCGTCCCGGTTTACCTTGCGAGCGGCACTCATGATTGCAGTGGCTTTTCTCGCCCTTGGATTGGGTGCCATGATTTCAGGACTGGCCGTGAAAGGGACGTTTCTGTTGATCATATTGTTCCTTTTCGCGATAACCGCCTGGTTTGCCATTCTCAAGACCGATGAAAGGGAAATGATACGCAGCAGGTTGAGCGCGATACCTCTTTTCAATTAGCTTCCGCCCATCAATGGCAATCAGATACCAACAAATTCGCACTATTTTAAAAACCGGGTCCTTCCTCTTTGGAGCGTACACCAGACCGGTGTATCAGCGTTTGCGTATCCGCCTCTCGAGTGCAGGTGGCCTGATGCAGATTATTACGGATACATCTCCGGGGCTCGGACGCGTATGGCTGGACCTGGCACCGATCACTTGAAATGCAGCCAGACAATTGTTGCTCAGCATCCGAAAAGTCAGTTTGCTTACACTACGGAGATGGGACCAAAATAAGGACTTAAACTTGCGCTCCGGTGAATTGTGACCACCACACCGTGCGATAAAATGTAGCCAACTCTATGTACGTGTATTTTGCCCCTATCGCGATGGCGTTCCTATCCATACTTGTTACGCTGGTTAACGAAAGGAGGGCCGATCTGCTTCTCTTGTCCCTTATCGTCCTGTATGTGGTCACAATATCAGGATTTCGCTATTTTTCTGACATTGACTACGTTCCCTATCTCGACCTTTACCGCGAAACACCGAGACTCACAGAATGGAGACTTGACGATCTTAGAGTTCTTTACGGGGAGCCGGGCTATTTGTTCTTTACCTCGTTAGTGAAATCTGCACACGGTCACTTTTTTGTCGTTACGTTTCTAGCGTCTCTTTTTTCGATTCTTGCCAAGAGTTTTGTCGCACTCAAATTCGTAAAGAAGGCGAGCTTTGTCGTTGCTATTTATCTCTGCTTATCATTTATTACCATAGAATTTATCCAGATACGTTGGGCGATTGCGACAGGATTCTTGGTTCTCGCCTACTATTTTCTTTATATCGAGCGTCGAAAAAGCGCGCTATTACTTTTTATTGCTGCTGCAGCATTTCATTATTTCTCAATACTTTTTTTTCTTCTTTCCTATCTTGTAAGGACCAAGGGATATCTAAGATATTTTGTAATTCTTTTGCTGGCTTTTATTTTTTCTGTTTCGATGAAATTAAGTGGAACGTCGTTTTTTTACCGGGCAGATAGCGAGATATATTTGATTGCACGTTTTTTCCGATATCTGAATGACCCGTTATCCAACGTGGGTACGTTTTCCTATTTGAGGATACTGTTTTATGCGGTAACAGTGTTTTCACTTGTAAAATTAAAAGACTGCGATATAGATGCTAGTACAGATAGGGTATTTATCTTTTTATTCAGATCGTCCTTTGTCTTTCTAAGTGCAGCGTTGTTTGTGTCGTTCGTTCCGATTTTTTTCTTCAGAACTATGGTCATGGCCGATTTGTTTTCTATCATGCTGATCGCATACATGATAATCAGGGTCAGGACTATTGAATTCAAGTTGACATATGTTTATCTGATCTCGATATTGTTTTCGACATGGTGTTACGTTGATGTTTTCAATTCTTTGAATGCACAACGAGTATTTGACTACGATAGTTGGTTCAAATTCGTTCTATGATTTTTGACGACGGGGGAGAGCAGTAGATAAACGTAGCGATTCTTCTGTCCGCATTTAATCGTAGGAAATATATTGTTGACCAACTCGAGCGACGATTGGCGATCATTCGTGAAAGAACATGGTTTGCCGGCCAGCATGAATCGTCGCGGCAACTGCCACGACAAGGCGCTTCGAGATTTGTACGGTTACCTCGAGATGTTTTACGATGCCAAATGGCGACACGGCATCAATGACCTACTGTTACCGAGAGCGCATGAAGAATGATATTCAGAATGGCTGATAAGTGCTTAGAGAATCATGGGCGATTCATGCTGCTAACTTTGCTGCGCTTCTTCTACAATTTACACACGAACTGCTGCGCAAAGTAATATCGCTCAATTCAGTATAAGCGAGACGAAATATGAAATTGTCAAAAATAAAACAAACCATCAAAAACAATCTACCCAAATCTCTATTTGAATCACTTCAGTCGTTAAAGTACGCCGGCAAAAAGATTCCGGATTATGAAATTTATCGGTCATTTTTGAAAAACAGGAGAGGACTTGAAATAGGGGGTCCGAGTACATTGTTTAAAACAATGCTCCCCATTTACCAAGTTATCGAAAGCCTGGACGGTGTTAATTTCGCCGATAGTACTGTGTGGGAGGGGTCCATACAGACGGGAAGAACGTTTAACTACATTAAAGATAAAAAAGGATTCCAATTTATCTCTGATGCCACAAATTTAGACCAAATCAAATCCTCAACATATGACTTTCTACTATCCTCAAATTGCTTAGAACATATTGCGAACGCACTTAAAGCAATTGAAGAATGGAAAAGAGTTATAAAGGATAACGGTTTCATACTCCTTGTATTACCTAACAAGGAGAGTAATTTTGATCACAACCGACCTGTGACAACTTTTGAGCACTTGCTCGATGATTACAACAGTGAAATAACAGAGCACGACTTAACACATTTAGATGAAATCTTGGCATTACACGACCTTTCAATGGATCCACCTGCTGGCAACTTAGAAGAATTTAGATTACGCAGCCTTAATAATTTCAACAATCGAACTTTACATCATCACGTATTCGATATTCCCTTAATGACGAAAATGCTTGAATATTCCGAATTCGAAATTATCAAGACGGGTATTACTGAGACAGATTTTCTTGCTTTAGGCCTTAAAAGATGATCTGCCCCTAAGTTCACGGCTGTCTATTGCCTAGTAAGGTCCAAGAACTATTCATTCACCTGTGCGCTGGGAAATTGATACTGTGTTGCCGTTGACTGACCGTGAGATGCGCCGGCGTCTCGTAGCCAAACGATAAATGCAGTTAGAGATTCGATAGAACTGACGAGAATCCAATGTGAGATTTAAAGTATGAATGCTCAATCACGCTGATAACTGAATGCGACGCGGCACCAATGCGCCGGGATTCACATTCGCAGGTACGAGGTTACGCAAGAATAGTATGGCCAAAATAACAATTGACGAGGTATGCGCCGTGATTACGACATATTGCCCGGATTCGAGCATTCTTGATCGGGCAAAAAGGGCGCGCGTGCAGGTCGGACATTTAATCGTTGTTGACGATACGGGTTCAGATGAGTGCGGCTTGGAACCGGGACTGCTAGGTAGCGATGTGATGTATATAAAGAGGGACGAAAATTTGGGTATCGCGAAATCGCTTAACATTGGTGTCACTGCGGCTATGGCTCTGGGCTATAAATGGGTGTTGACCCTGGATGATGACACGCTGATTTCGAAAGAATACGTCGCGGAGTTGCTCGGGTTTCTTAACAAAGGTGAGATTGCCAGTGGTGCGCTAGGGGTAATCGGTTTGTCGCGTGGCGGCGAGAGGCAAAGAAGCACCAGTAAAGATGCCGAGTACCGGCGAAAAAGAGCGTTGATCACCTCGGGGTCTTTGATAAATATGGACGGGTTTAATGCGGTAGGCGGCTTCAGCGAGGACATGTTTATTGATTTGGTAGACTTCGACTACTGTACACGACTGCGAAAAAAACGGTATGAGGTCATTCAACTCGCAACTATTGGGATGCAGCATAAAGTCGGTGATTCGACAATTAAACATTATTTGGGTATCCCTGTTACCATTTACAATCACTCGCCGTTTCGACTGTATTATCAGACACGGAACTCGCTGATCTTTTTCAAAAGGAATTTGCTTTTCGATCCAATATTATCTTGCTATATCTTGTTGGACGTAATCAGAGTACCAATGAAAGCTGCATTTTTTGAGGATCAGAAAATGAAAAGAGTGGTCTATCTGTTTAGAGGTATTGTCGACGGAGTGAGGGGTCGAACGGGGAGGTTTGTTGACCGCAATAATGCCACGAAACATGTATAAGCGTTTCTATGGCCGCTGGTTTTTCTGTTGTTGGAGGTTTTTTTGTGATACCTGAATAGCGTATTGCGCGTGTGTCGGCCGCGGTGTTGTGCCGGTGCGTGGTGAGCCGTAAAGAAAGATTGGCGGACACCACGGCAGATTCGATGCTCGGGTCGTGATACAAGAAGTGTGCGGCAGGCCGGGCCGAAAGAGCGAAACTTTCAGGAATCTGTTCGGAAAGCGGTTGTAGCCTAAGATATGACAGTTGGGACGGAATCTAACCGGTGCTCGTCAGGCAGGAGGGTCTTCATGGGTTGCGAGAAGTAGCGTGGTTAGGTCCTGGCAATCTGTGACTTGCCCGCGACGGCCGCCAGCAGTGTATTGTGTCGTGTCTTGAGACGAGATCCAATGCTGTGTATGTCGGTACCTGACCCTACATTGGTGCAGGAATCCGGATTTGCTGGCATCGTGTCTCATGAATCTCATTACTGATCTTATAGGCACCGAGAGGCTTGGTAGACTAGAGATCTGTGTCGAAATTGAGAAGAGATGAATGGTAATGCGGATCGCCTATGTATGCACGAATTTCAAAAACAGCACGGACACGGTGGCCGCTGTATGCTCACTGCGAGCTGGCGATGCCAGGGACTGCCCTGTTTTTGTCGTGGACAATGCATCAGGGGGCAGCCATATACAGTTACTCCGAGAACTCGCAAATCATGACGAGCGCGTTGAAGTTTTGGAGCTCCCGGAGAACGTTGGTTACTTTCGCGGTCTGAATATCGGACTGGCTAAAATGAGAGAGTCTTACCCAGACATTGACGTTGTTGTTGCCGGCAACAATGATCTGTTATTTCCTGCCGACTTTATTTGCTCTATTCGTGCGATCTCAGACCGTTTTAAAAGTTATGCCGTAGTCTCTCCTGATATTGTTACGACCGAAGGACAGCACCAGAATCCGCACGTCATTAGCGGAATATCAACTGTCAGAGAGATAATGTATGACCTTTTCCATTCAAGTTATGTTTTCGCGACAGCAATGACACTAATGACCTCACTATTCGGCCGGTTTGTGAGGCGAGGTGACGAGGATCAGCATGGGACCGGAATGGAAATCAGTCAGGGTCATGGATCATGTTATTTGCTGGGACCCCGCTTTTTTAGCGATTTTGGGGAACTATGGGCTCCAACGTTCCTGTATGGAGAAGAGTTTTTCCTGTCACTGCAACTCGAGCGCCAGGGACAGCGGGTGTTCTATGAACCGGCGGTTCAGGTTACACATGTATGGCACGCCTCAGTCGCAACCTTACCGAACCGTAGACGATGGGAACTCGCTCGGACCGCCCATCGCATATATCGGGAGCACAACCCTATTTGGAAGGCAAGGGCCTGATGTCTCGTTGTGGTTTTGAGCGGGCCAGCGCTTGCTTGTGCAGCGGTGTTGTTCTGACGCCCGCTAAGTCTCGTTCTTCAGCCCTAACTCGATCAGGCACCAATTGGAGGATATATTGCTTAAGGATTGCGCGATAGTTGACGGAAGTAAGAAGATTTTTGAGTTAATAATCTGGGAATGGGGTGTACGGACATACGATGAGTCATAGGAATGCTGTAGAAATATCGATAGACGGTAGTGAGCTGGCGGGTAGAAAGTATCAAATTTGCACCAACTGTGTGATGGACACGACCGATACCTCGATAACATTTGATGACCGAGGCGCCTGTGACCATTGCCGTCGTTTTTACGAGGACATTCTTCCGAATTGGCATACGGATGAAACCGCATGGCTAGAGCTTCAGGCTATTGTCGAGAAGATAAAGAAATATGGTCAAGGCAAAGACTTCGATTGCATTCTGGGTGTCAGTGGCGGAATAGACAGTTCCTACCTGACATACATAGCCAAGGAAAAGCTCGGACTTCGGCCGCTTGTATTCCACGTAGATGCCGGTTGGAATACACAGATCGCCGTAAACAATATCGAGAAGCTTGTCGAAAAGCTTGGTCTTGACTTGTACACCGAGGTTATCGACTGGGAAGAAATGCGAGACCTGCAATTGGCATTCTTCAAATCAGGAGTCTCATCCATAGATCTACCTCAGGATCATGCCTTTTTCGCAACCATGTATCGTTTCGCGGAGAAGTACAAGATCAAATATATTCTGACCGGTGCGAACATATCAACGGAATGCGTCAGAAATCCTCTGGAGTGGGTTTATTACGGCACAGACACTGTTCAGATTCGCGATATTCACAAGAAATTTGGGCAGTTGCCTCTAAAGAATTATCCACTGAGCAATATTCTCAGGCATAAAGTCTATTTGCGGTATATCAGAGGCATCAAGGTCGTTACGCCACTAAATTACGTCCCCTACCATAAAGAAGATGCAATGCAGTTGCTCGCTGAACAATTCGGATGGCAGACGTACCCTCAAAAGCACTTTGAATCACGGTTTACGAAATTCTACGAGGGATACTGGCTTCCGAAAAAGTTTGGCTACGATACGAGGAAAGTCCAGTATTCGAGCCTGATTTTAACCGAACAAATGACCAGGGAAGAAGCGCTGGAAAAACTGTCAAGATTACCTTATGACGAAAACACTATTGCTCAGGATTTTGAATACATCGCGACCAAGCTTGGAATATCTATAGCTGAATTACAACGATATATGGATGCACCGAACAAATTCGTTCGCGATTACAAATCGCAGGAAGCTCTTTTTAGTATTGGCTCCAAGATCATGACCGTATTCGGTATTGAAAAAAGAATGGCCAAAAGATGATTGCAATAATTGATTATGGGTTAGGAAATATCACGGCATTTGCAAACGTATACAAGAATCTGAATATTCCGTTCAATATCGTTTCAGCCGCGGATGAATTAATAGATGCTACCAAGATTATATTGCCGGGAGTCGGAGCGTTTGACTATGCGATGGAGAGATTACAGAAGTCCGGCATGAAGGAACCGCTTGACGAACTTGTTCTGCAGCATAAAATACCAGTGCTGGGAATTTGTGTCGGAATGCAGATGTTAGCTCTTTCGAGCGAAGAAGGGAGTCTGCCCGGTCTTGGGTGGATCGATGGCTTAGTCAAATTGTTCGATACGTCGCGGCTGCGTCACGGCACTCCTCTCCCTCACATGGGATGGAATAACGTATGTCCGGTGGAAGACTTTGAGCTATTCGAGGGTCTGGATTCTTCGTCGGTCTTTTATTTCCTCCACTCGTATTATTTTCAGTGCCATAACAGCAATGATATTATCGCTACGACGGAATACGGCGGGAAATTTACAAGTGCCATCGGTTGTGAAAATATCTATGGTGTTCAGTTTCATCCTGAGAAAAGTCACCACTGGGGAATACAGCTGTTGAAGAATTTCGGTGAGGGACGGCTTCAAGATGCCTCACAAGTGCCTCATAAAACAGCTACACTCTCGTCATAACGCCGTTGCAAGTCGAACTTGAATCCGCCAGGCAATGATCTCATTGAGTTGACAAAAAACTGGCCTCAGAAAATCGAGGAGCGGATGCTTTCGCATCTAGCTCTACCAACCCGTCAACCAGAGTTGCACTTCGAATATCAGCTCGCGAGTTACGAACATGTTACGACCAAGAATAATACCGTGCCTTCTGGTGAAGAACAGAGGGTTGGTCAAAACTGTCAAGTTTTCGTCCCCGAAGTATGTCGGAGACCCGATTAATGCAGTCAAGATTTTCAATGAAAAGGAAGTCGATGAACTGGCCGTTTTTGATATCGATGCAACGACGGACAATAGAGAGCCGGATTACAGGATGATTGAGAATTTGGCAGCCGAGTGTCGGATGCCGCTTTGTTACGGCGGCGGCGTAAAGACCGTGAAGCACGCCGAGCGAATATTGAGTTTGGGTGTCGAGAAGGTTGCGATAAGTTCTGCAGCATCAGATGAGCCCGTCCTCGTGACCAAGATTGCCGAACATATCGGCGCACAGAGTGTGGTGGTCGTCCTTGATGTCAAAAAACGGCTTTTTGGCGATAAGTTTGAAGTCTGGATCAGAAATGGGAAGAAGAATTCGGGAAGATGCCCGATAGAGTTTTCGAAAGAGCTGGAGGACCTCGGGGCCGGAGAAATTGTAATAAACTCTATTGACAATGACGGCATTATGAAAGGGTATGATTTTTCTCTCGTTGACAAAATCCGTGAATCGATAAGCATCCCGGTGACCGTCCTTGGCGGGGCGGGGTCGCTAAAGGACATTGAGCAGCTGATTAACAGGTATGGAATCGTCGGTGCCGCAGCAGGCAGCCTTTTTGTCTTCAAAGGTATCTACAGGGCGGTTCTGATTAGCTATCCGAGCCGTGCGGAAAAGGAAAAGATGTATTCGGCAAATGTCTGATCGTGATTGACTGTCGCCGATTGTCCTTGATCCCAAATTGAAAGCATATACGAGTGAAGTAGGTGTGTGAATATTGAAACAGATAATCCAAGACCTTAACACCGGTAAGATCATCATTGAGGATATCCCGACCCCGGCGGTGCATGCGGGCCATTTATTGATTCGTTCGGCGGCCTCTCTCGTATCCGTTGGTACGGAGCGTATGCTGCTGGAGTTTGGTAAGGCGAATCTGTTGGATAAGGCCAGGCAGCAGCCGGACAAGGTCCGCATGGTACTCGATAAGATGAGAACCGATGGCATTGGGCCAACCATCAGATCGGCGAAGGCCAAGTTGGATCAGCCATTGCCCTTAGGCTATAGCAACGCTGGTACGGTAATTGAGGTCGGTGCCGCTGTGTCCGATTTCGAAGTGGGGGATAGGGTGGTGTCGAATGGGTATCATGCGGAAATTGTTTGTGTGCCCTCGAAACTCTGCGCCAGGGTGCCCGAAGCTGTCGACGACGAATCCGCAAGCCTTACAGTTCTCGGGTCGATTGCTTTGCAGGGAATTCGATTGTTGAAGCCTGCGATTGGCGAGAATGTTGTCGTGACTGGCTTGGGACTCATCGGCTTGTTTACTGTTCAGTTGCTGCGAGCCAATGGCTGCAATGTGCTTGGAATTGATCCGGATGCTGAGCGTTGCAAGTTAGCAAGGTCATATGGTGCATCGAGCTGCTGCTTGTCGGCTGGTGAGGATGTGCCGAATGCAGCGAGTCAGTTATCAGCGGGCCGTGGTGTTGATGGCGTCATTATTACAGCATCGACCAAAAGCAATGAGCCCGTTCATCAGGCGGCCACAATGTGTCGCAAACGGGGACGAATTGTCCTTGTCGGTGTCGCGGGGTTAGAGCTTTCCCGAGCTGATTTTTATGAAAAGGAACTTTCATTTCAGGTTTCGTGTTCTTACGGCCCGGGGCGATATGACCCGGCCTATGAGGTGAAAGGGCAGGATTATCCGTTCGGTTTTGTGCGCTGGACTGAGCAACGAAACTTCGAGGCTGTATTGGGGCTGATGGCGTCAGGCGATCTCAACGTAAGTGGCTTGATATCACACCGGTTTCCAATCGAAGAAGCCGGATCTGCCTATGAGGTCCTGAGCAAAGAGAATCCACTGGGCATCCTGTTTCACTACGCGGGCGCTACCGCAGATTCTATGGATCGCCACATATCGCTGGCTTCTCCTGGCAAGTCATGTAATCCAGCTGCACCGATAGTGGTGATGATCGGTGCTGGAAATTACGCCTCTCAGGTGTTGATTCCTGCACTCAAAGCAACCGGGGCCCGCTTGACGACATTGGTCAGCGCCGGTGGTGTGAGTGGCGTTTATCTGGGGAAGAAACACGGATTTGAGCATGCGGCGACGGATGCCGATGCAGCAATTGCTGATCCGGACGTTAACACAGTTGTGATTGCGACACGTCACGATAGTCATGCGGACTTGAGCTGCCAGGCGCTAAGGCAGGGTAAGCATGTGTTCGTGGAAAAGCCGGTTTCGGTGACGAGGACGCAGCTCGATGAAGTGGTTAAGGCCTATAAAGAGGTATCCGCTGGAGCGCATGTACCGGTCGTAATGGTTGGATTCAACCGCCGGTTTGCGCCTCAGGTTGTTAAGTTAAAAGGCCTTCTCTCTTCGATCTCGGAACCGAAGTCCTTCGTGATGACGGTCAATGCAGGCGAGATACCAGCAGATCACTGGGTCCAGGACCCGGTGCAGGGTGGCGGACGAATTATCGGAGAAGGGTGCCATTTCATAGATCTGTTGCGTTTCCTGGCAGGATCTCCCATTCGTCGGGTACATGCTGTGATGATGGGCGATGCACCGGGTTTGGTGGTGCGTGATGACAAGGCGACGATTACGCTGGAATTCGAGGACGGGTCATTCGGTACTGTTCACTATCTGGCAAATGGTCATCGCTCGTATCCGAAGGAACGTCTCGAGGTATTTTGCCGAGGGGCGGTTATCGAGCTGGATAATTTTCGGAAAATGGCCGGCTACGGCTGGACGGGTTTCCGGAAAATGAATCTTCGTCGCCAGGACAAAGGCAACAGGGCTTGCGTTCTCGCATTCGTGAATGCCATTGAAAAAGGACTGCCGTCACCTATTCCGTTCGAAGAGATCATTGAAGTGACTCGCGCGACTTTTGATGCGGTAAAGCAAATGCAATCCCGAGAGCGATAACGAATAGAGACCATTGAGTCTACGATCCTTGCTTTAAGGAGTTTTGTACGTCGTGCCGAATCGATTTTTCGCATGGGCCCGAACCATTTTTGCGTTGGGCGTGGGCAGTGTTCTTCAAGTGGCTGCCTATCGGTTTCTCAAGCGGTTGCGGTACTATGAATGGCGTACGCCAATTTTGCCTCTTGATGCCAATGATGACTTGTTTGGTGGTCCAGAGGCACCCGAAGCAACAAGCAGTTACGATGGTGCGCCCCAAAACGCAGAAGGAGTGCTTTTGGGAAAGCAGGCGCTTTTCGGTGGCGAAGCCTTCGACACTGGTTCTCCTCCAGAATGGCTGACAAATCCGTCAAACGGCGCGTCGAGCGTTGAATTCGTTCGGCATTGGTCATGTATTCCTCACTTTGATCCCGG
>Ga0255052_10003008_pt1 | contig 11888 bp, 7 predicted proteins | sample JV7_2_21_MG_FD_188632 | JGI IMG/M metagenome (GOLD analysis project Ga0255052, IMG submission 188632) | Seawater microbial communities from Jervis Inlet, British Columbia, Canada - JV7_2_21 | ecosystem: Environmental > Aquatic > Marine > Inlet | place: Canada: British Columbia | collected... | reverse complement strand
CGGTCGGCCGGGCAATTGTGCGAGTCCTGGTTCGTGAAGGCTGCCGGGTAGCCTACTCATACAAAAGCGGTTCCGAAATAGCCAAACAGCTCGATGAAGAACTCACTGTTTCAGGCATTGATGTCAGGTCCTATCATTTAGATGTGGTTAATGGAAAGGCTTGTAGTGAACTTGCCCAAAGAATAGAACAGGAATTTGGCCTTATCGACATCCTTGTAAATAATGCCGGCGTCGCACAGGTAATGCCATTTGCAATGATAGAAGAAAAGGACTGGGATCTCATTATGGACGTGAACGTCAAGGGCATATTCCTTGTGACCAAGGCCTTTGCCCGAGGCATGATCCGGCGGAAGGTCGGCAATATCATTAACATAGGCTCGCTGGCAGGTAAGCGAATGCTGGAGGTGCCGGTGCACTACGCTACGGCCAAGAGCGCTGTCGTGGGCTTCACGCTTGCCCTGTCGCGGGAGTTGGGCCGCTACAACATCCGCGTTAACGCCGTTCTGCCAGGTATGCTAACAGATGGAGTCAGTGTAAACGTACCAGCCAAGCAACAAGAGGAGTACAAGAATTATTGTGCACTATCTCGTGCAGGTCGGCCCGAGGAAGTGGCCGAGTTGGTGGCGTTCCTGGCCAGTGACCGCAGCAGTTATATCAACGCCCAGTCTATCTCAATTGACGGAGGCATCTGATGAAGTTCCGCATGGTTGACAGGATCGTCGATTTCCAGGCCAAACGGAGGATTCGGGGAATCAAGAGTCTCTCGTTTGAGGAATACGAACTCAAATCGGCCTTTGCAGATCAACCACATCTGCCGGAGACCCTGATAATGGAAAGTCTGTTTCAGTTGGGCAACTGGCTGATAATACTTTCATCGGACTTTTCACAGATGGGCCTGCTGGTTAGAACTAATGAAGTGCGCTTCTTAGAACCTCTTCGACCTGGCCAGAGCCTCCTTATGGAAGCGGAAGTTCGCATTTATCGCAGTGACGGCATCGTTTTCGACGGTCGGGCCATCGTTGAACAAGAAGTGATAGCCACCGGCAAAGGATGCCTGGCTGTGCCTGTTGAGCTGAAAGACTACTACGACCCCAACGACCTTCGCGTGTTGTTCTCACAAATTTACAGGCCCGATGGTGAAAAGGCGGGGCAGTCAAAATAATGGCGCGACTGAAAGAGAAAGATTACACGTACTTCAAAACCGTTCGTGGTATGTGTCGTAAATGCCATACGATTGTTCCTGCGCGGGTTTTTTTTCGCGAGGGGCAGGTCTGGCAGGAAAGCCTGTGCCCAACCTGCATAAATGAGCCAGCTTTGATCGCAGCTGATAAGAACTGGTACCTCGCCAATGTTCTCAAGGCCATGCCGGATAGCGCTCCTTTGCCCGGTGCAAAGCCGCCAAGACTAGGCTGTCCACATGATTGTGGCCCGTGTGCATGGCACGCCACCCGGTGCCAGCTTCCTGTCATTTCGATTACGAATGTGTGCAATCTGCGTTGTCCTATCTGCTTTACCTACAATCGCCCCGACCGCCGTTTCTACATGCCCATCGAGGAAATGCAAAAGACGGTGGACTGGATCATCAAATCATCGGACAAGGTTGACCTGATCAATATCACTGGTGGCGAGCCGACGTTGCACCCTCAGATCATAGATATTCTCCGCATTTGTAGGCGACCTGAAATTGGCCGCATAACTATGAATTCCAATGGCATACATTTGGCCCAGGATTATCAGTTATGCGAACAGCTCGCCGCGTTGGGCGTTTATGTTGTTCTTTCTTTCAACACGTTTGATAGTGACATAAGCCAGCGCATACATGGACGTGATGTTACTGGACTGAAACTCAAGGCAATCGATAATCTTACCCGTGCCGGCGTTAAAATAACATTGTTAAACGTTATGATTCGCAATATCAACGAAAATGCAATCTCAGGCATCTTTGATCTGATGCGACAGAACGCAAACATTCTTAGTCTTACCGTTCAAACCATGACCTATACGGGACAAGGTGGTGGTAATTTTGTCCGCACACGACACATTCCAGTAGACGAGGCCGCCAAGATAGCGTGCGAGCAATCCGAAGGCACACTCGAATTTGACGATTTTATGACTCGACCTTCGGCTCATCCTCTCTGTTATCTGATCTGCTATATGCTCAAGAACGGTCGGGAATTCCTGCCATTTACCCGGTTTGCACCACGAGAAAGGGTTGAGCAGCTTATCCATGCTTCGTATCTGATTCGGCCCAGCCAGACCGACGATGTCTTCAAGGACGCCATCAACGAGCTTTACGCTGAAGGCAAGGATTCGCATCTGGGCGTCTTGCGTGAACTCGTGGAAAAGCTGTACCCGACGGGATCAACCTTAACCAATTTCGAACGCCAGCGGGTCGCCGAATCGGCAGTGAGAACGATATATATTCATGCGCACATGGACGAAGATACCTTCGATTGCTCACGGGCGATGCTTTGTCCAGACCTTGTGCCATCGGAGCCTGGTCGTCTTATTCCCGCGTGTACTTATAACCTCTTCTATAGAATGCGGGATGAGCGATTCTATGTTAAGCCGGAACAATCACGTATTGCTGAAGGAGTTTAACATCTCTATTCGGGCTGGACAAATGAAAACGCTGGGTGTCACACAATCAATTTGCAGCACTTGTCGTGAGCTTATTCCAGCTAAGGTGATCACGGATGGTCTGGATGTGTACTTCGAGAAGTTTTGCCTCGAACATGGGCAGAGCCGTAACTTGGTGCAGAGGGGCCTGGAGGACTATCTTAAGACCCAGCGATATGTTAAGCCGGCATGGGTGCCGAACGAGTTTGCCGGAGAATCCAGCGTTGCGTGCCCTCAGGGCTGTGGTTTTTGTGACAGACACGAACAGCACCTGTGCATGCCCATCGTTGAGATTACCTCCCGGTGTGATCTGACCTGTCCAGTGTGCATCGTTGATGCCGGCCAGCCGTGGGATATGACCGTTGAGGAATTCAGAAACTTGATAGACAACTTGATTCGTACTGAGAATCAGATTGACGTCCTCAACCTCTCCGGTGGCGAACCATTAGTCCATCCAAATCTGCTTGAGATTGTGGATGAAGCTCTGTCACACCCGGAAATTGTGCGACTGAGCATTTCGACAAATGGTCTGGCACTACTTCGCCAGCCGAACCTACTTCGCCGGTTGTGCGAACGGAATGTAGTCATCTCACTACAGTTCGATGGGTTCGACGACAGGGCATACGAAGTTCTCAGGGGTCGGAAGCTGCTGAAGGAAAAGCTTGAGATTCTTGACCTTCTGGCCGAGACAGGCATCTCCACATCGCTTACGGTTACAACTGCAGGTGGAGTCAATGATGGTCAGTTCTCCCGCATACTTGAGTATCTCTTCTCACACCAGCACGTGGTCAGCATGATGATTCAGCCGATTTCGTTTGCCGGGCGTGGCGCAAACCTTGCCGGTAAAGTGAACCGACTGACCATCCCGGATGTCATAAAGCTGCTTGATGCGGCTGGTGATTCGCACGTAAGTGCCTCGGACTTCGTGCCACTGCCGTGCAGCCATCCGCTTTGTTTCTGTTTGGCCTACTACCTTGTGCTCGACGACGGCGGCACTGTCTCACTGAATCGGCTAGTGGATGCCTCCAAAATGATGGATTCACTGGTCAACCGAACAATCTTCGGGCTCGACAGCGACGAGCACGAAGATCTGAAGGATATGATCTATGAGATGTGGACTGGTTCTGCTGGCAGTGCTCCCGATAGTGATGCCGTCATGAAGACGCTCCGCGGTATAATGGATGAAATTTGCGGTTCCCGCTTTGATCCGCGGAAGACATTCACGGTGGCTGAACGGCACATTAAATCGATATTCATTCACGCGTTCCAAGATGCGGAAACATTCGATTTATCCCGTGTGCGGCGATGCTGTCAGGCATACCCACAGCCGGACGGAAGACTCATTCCAGCATGTGTGCATAATGTCCTGGGAAGAGAAAAGGGAAAAAGGGATTGACCGATGAAACAAACAGGAAGAACAGTTAAAACATATGGGCATCGAATACGTCTAGTTGTGCTGGGTATTATTGTCGCCGGGGGCCTCGCTCCATTGATACTTTACTGGCTCTTCTGGGGCCGAATACCTTCGGTTAAACCAATCCAGGCCAAGGAATTGCTGCGAATGACAAACAGCTCAGCGATCCTTGTCGATGTCAGAAGTTCGGATGAGTTTGATTCGAGTCATATCGATGGAGCACAGAACTGGCCTGTGACGGAGATTTTAGCAACCCATTCCAAAAGCGAAGTACCGGAACAATTTAGAGATAAAACTCTACTACTGATATCCAATGTCGGCGTGGCCGGTAACGAAATGCCGCCCCACAAAGTGCGAGGCGCTCAGGGTTGTAGGCAAATGTTCCCGTGCTGGTGTGTGAAGCAGTTAAGTGAAATAGCCGAGTCTGCAAGAATTTGAATTATTGCGATGAGAGAAGGTGGCCTCGGCCCAAAGACTCGAAGATTTGTTGCACAGTCCGAGCTAGACAGTCGTCGTTCAGTTGGTAAAAAGGCAACGAATGCTTCTCCAAGGCTCACTATGAGTACTAAGTTGACCATTGCACATTATATCAATGCGTTGGCCGAGCGGTACGGGGACAGGCCTGCCATTTACTTTAAGTCTGCCTTCCGCACCTTCTCCTACTCCTATCGCGAGATCTACGAGCGGTGTCTGCGTGTGGCCAACTATCTCTCTCAAAAAGGTTTTAAGAAAGGCGACCGGATTCTCGTTTGGAGCTACAATGGCCAAGAATATGCATCCATCCTTTTGGGCTGCGCGCTGTCTGGTGTGGTCGCAGTGCCGATTGACTTTAGTTCCAAGGCAGGCTTCGTCGCACTCATAGCCGAGAAAGTTGGTGCGAAACACCTATTCAACTCGAAACGGCGACCGTTCCCATCGCAAAAGCTGTCACATACTCACGTGGAGGATCTCGATTGCGAGCTCTTGAAAGTACCCATCGCCCAAACAGATTTTGGTGTTTCTGACAGGGACATCTACGAGATTGTCTACACATCTGGAACTACGAGTGAGCCGAAAGGTGTCGTCATCACCAATGAGAACATCGTCAGCAATATTATGCACAGCAATCAGGCCATGCCAATTGGAAAACACCATACTTTCCTCTCCGTGCTTCCGCTAAGTCATATGTTCGAGCAGGTTGCCGGCTTCTTTTACCCGCTATGTCATGGCTGCAAGGTCACCTATATTTACTCTCACAAATCCTCTACAATCATTGAAGCCCTTCAACACAAACGAGTTACGAGGATGGTAGTGGTACCCATCTTTCTCCAGACACTGCGCGAAAACATCTTGAGGGAGGTAAGAACCCAAGGGAAGGAGCCGCTTTTTTCCCGAATGATGTGCATGGCGTCACACCTGCCACAACCCATACGCAGACTGGTTTTCCACAGGATTCACCAAAAGCTCGGCGGGAAACTGGAAGTGTTCATTACCGGAGGTTCATCGCTTGACCCAGATCTTGAGACATGGTGGACCATTCTTGGCTTTGATATCTTTCAGGGATATGGACTTACCGAGGCGAGTCCCGTGGTCACATTGAATGCTCCATCTCACAGAAAGCACGGCTCCGTGGGACGGTGCCTACCCCATCAGAAAATCAAGATCGGCCCCGAGAGTGAGATTTGGATCCGGGGGAGCAATGTAACGCCCGGTTACTACGATGATCCCGAACAAAATCAAGCGTGTTTCGAGGACGGCTGGTACAAAACCGGTGACATCGGCGAGTTTGATGACGACGGTTTTCTGTACATTCGTGGGCGCAAGAGGAACATGACAAAATTGGCTTCAGGCCTCAACGTGTATCCCGAAGACATTGAGGCGGTGCTCAACAAAATTCCTGGAGTCAAAGACAGTTGTGTAGTCGCCACCGAAGAGAGGGGCGACGTTCGAATTCATGCAGTATTATTAATGGACAAAAACCAGGAATGCAGTACCGAGGCAACCAGAGCGGTTGTCGAATCCGCTAATCAACGCCTCCAACCTCACCAGCAGGTTCAGCAATACAGCGCATGGGCCCACGAGGATTTCCCGCGCACTAACACCCTGAAAATCAAACGCGATCTTGTGATCGATGAGATCCAACACGGAGAATCTGCTGCTGGCCTGATTTCAGCAAGTAGTGGCGATCGTCTACTTGACCTCATTGCGGATTTGGCCAAGGTGGACGTGCGGACAATCAAGCCCGACTCCAATCTTGTCACTGATCTGGGGTTGGATTCGATAGGCTGGATTGAGCTGGCCGTGATGCTCGAAGAGGAGTTCGACATAGACATCGACGAGGGCGTCATGACCCCGCAAACGACTGTTTCAGAATTGAGAGAGATCGCTACGGCACAGCAAGAAGGAGTCCTTTATTATGGCTTCCCGCGGTGGGCAGTTACGCGACCAGTTCGCGTTCTTCGGGCCCTTCTTCAGGCTTTCATGTTTCGGCCTCTCTCGCTGTTTTCCCGGACGACAGTTAAAGGCCGAGAAAATCTAAACGAAATCGAGGTGCCGGTTATCTTCATGGCAAATCATCTCTCGCACTACGATCCTATATATATAGCGCGCGCTATCCCACGGCATCTTCGAAAACTAGCAATCCCCACTGTGGCCGAGCTTATTTACGAGGTTAAGCCAGAGTATTCCTGGAGAAAGAAGACAAGTATACGGTTCGGCAGGTTTGTGGCGAGCTTAGCAATGAATGCGTATCCATTTTCTCAGGAAAGGCATATGAAAAAGAGCTTTGCGTATACCGGTCAGCTCATGGACCGCGGTTGGAACATCCTTTTTTTCCCGGAAGGCAAACTCACAGCAACTGGGGAGATGAATCACTTCAAGCCGGGAATCGGCCTCTTAGCCCAGGCGATGCGGGTTCCCGTGGTGCCCGTCCGGGTTGACGGCCTCTATTTGATCGCCGACTATCCACATTGGTTCCCTCGACGCTTCGCACGCGTTCGCATCACATTCGGCAAAGCGATGTACGTTGATGATAAGGTTGATCCTGAACGGGTTGCGAGCGAATTTGAGAATGTCATAAGGTACTTGTCATAATTATAGACTACCTGTTGTGAGAACAAGGGAGGTCAGTTAAGTGGCGAAAAATATTAGCATTCTTCTTATTCAACCTCGATGGCCGGGGCTATTTTATCGCAGGAAAATAAAGGTAAACGAGCAGAAGATTCATCCACTGAGTTTAGCTGTTGTCGCTGCTTCCAGCGGAAATCACAACGTAAGGATTGTTGATGAGGCAATAGAGAACATACCAACAGATGTTTCTTCTTATGATATTGTTGGTATATCAGTTAATACCTTTACAGCGCCACGTGCATACAAAATTGCGGACAGTTTGCACTATAAGAGAAAAACAGTTGTGTTTGGAGGTGCCCATACAGCCTTAATGCCGGATGAATGTTTGGAACATGCAGATAGTGTGGTAGTTGGAGATGCAGAAGATACATGGCCCGTGTTATTGGAAGATTTCATCAGTAATGGATTAAAACCAAAATATCTCTCAGCGAACCAAGTATCTGGCAGAAGCATTCCCAGCCCCAGACGAGATTTGTTCAAGAAAATGAAGAGGGTGGCAGCTTACTGTCAGATATCGAGAGGATGTGTTAATCAATGTATGTTTTGCTATCTTCAGTATGTCCCGTACAAGACATTTCGCGCGCGAGATATAGAAGAAGTTTATTATGAATTGAAGTCGATAAATGAAGAGGTCATTCTTTTTGTGGATGATAATCTTTTCTGTGACCATGATTATGCAATTGAGCTTTTCAAAAAAATTATCCCTTTAAACAAGAAATGGTGGATCCAGGCACCAACCGATATATACGAAGATGAGGAATTAATATCCGTACTGTCCGCATCTGGATGCTTTTCTCTAAGTATTGGATTTCAAACAGCAAATAATTGCAATAATAGAGATGCGTTGATGCGACAGAACAATGTAAACAATTATAAGAAACTTGTCGAGCTGCTTCATAAATATAAAATACTTGTAGATGGCACTTTTATATTTGGTTTTGATGGAGATTCTAAGAATGTCTTTGGGGACACCGAGAACCTTATAAGATATCTAGGGCTCGATACATACACTTTCTACTTTCTAACCCCATACCCGGGGACGAAATATTATAGACATTTCTTGAATGAAGGTAGGATACTTCATGAAGACTGGGCAATTTTTGACTGGGACCATGTTGTAATAAAACCTAAGGACATGACTGAAAATGAATTATTGGAAGGTGTTGAGGAATTATATATAAGGCTGGATAAAACTTATTTTTCAAAAAATATAATAAGAAATATAGGAAGATATAAGAATAAGGTATTATCGAGAAACTTGTTATCTTTTTTGCTATCTCTTGGATGGAACTATAGAACCTCAAGAATTTCCAGACTCTGACAGAAGACTTCCATACTAAAAGAACTACGTTGTTGAGCTTCAGCCCAAGCTTGTCACAAACGTCCTTTCCTGGAGTGAGTGCACCCCGACGACCGCCAACGCTTTACTGCCGGTCCCTTCGAGTTAGCATGGGCTCTCAGTGAGCATTGTCGGGATAGAAATACCACGCGCGCAACCTTAGGCAAAGGCTTGGCTGTTTCAGCGTTTCCGCATCCCCCGCGAAGGTGGCGAAGGGCGGAGCAAAATCCCAAAAGAGACTTCAGATGGTTGAAATGAGAACAAGATTCTGATATTATAGTGGAATTGAAAGGCGGAAAAGTGTTTCAAAAAGTGTTAAATGGCAATGTCGGCTATTGAAAGATTTAGGCATTAGGCCCTTAGGGCCTAACATCGACAATTAATTGTTTATATGCTTATGCTGCAATGCCGATGATTTTGAATATTTTCTGTATTTCGATCGGGACGTTTTCGTAATGCGTTTCTATCGCACAACACCGTTTGGGTTTCGGTCCTCTCCTGCGTTGGCAGGTATCCAAGGCAAAGCACAAACACGCCGAATAAATCCAACGCTCACAGACCTGAACCAGACGCCCTTCAGAGCACTGGGCCCTCATGGTATCTGCGATCCTGGCCCGGCCTGCGGCATCGGATATATCAGTAAAGCAATTACTTTCTTTTGTAAACGAGATGTTCTCTTTTCTCGACTGAAGCGCTACATATTCATGGCCGTTGTTGGCCCAAATGCGATAGATTTCCTTTTCTGGGGCGCAGCCCCAGTTTCGCTCGTATTTGCCAGGCTTTTCCGAATAAGAACAAGGACAGGATAACAGAATTTGTTTCTCGCTACAACTGCCCCGCAGGGGCCACCTCTTCCGAGCGTAGTCTCGGACGAGGCGTAATCTCTTACAAGTGAATTTGTGCGCAAAATGATCGAAAAGAATTACAGATTCACGGTGCAACATGTGCCCATGTATGGTCCCAGCTTGCTGGGATACGTTAGAAATAGAAAGGAGAATCGCTAATGTACCTTGGTGGCTTTCTCGTTGGAATCTTTTCAATCGGGATTCTAAAGATTGGTGTGATGTTTCTGTCTGTATGGCTGCTTTGGAAAATACAGCAAGGAAGAAGTGGTCGTCCAAAAGCGAACCTCCGGGTCCTGGCCAGAGCCGAACATGGGGTGACCGGCAAGTTCCTGTTTTGGGGGTTATTTGCGTTTTTCATTTCAGAGCTGACTTGCGGGATTGAGGTTTACATATTGCTTGGTCCCAATGCTCCCCTCAGATTGGCGCATAGCTTTTCGAGTGCTCTGGGCGCCGCCCTGCTGCTGTATGGGATTCTTATGGCATTTGACCACCGGGTGCTGTATTATTTTGATGAAAGCCATCCCTGTGTACTTTTTCCAGTCTGCAAATCATGTCCCCGACGAACCGGTCAGGCATGTAAGTTCCACCCCACTTTTTTCTGGAGCCTTTGTTTTCTAGTTTTGATAGCCGTGCCTCTGTTTTTCATTCCGGTTAGAGAGTTGATTGCCGACCCAACTGTGATTGCCTTACCTTCCAAATCTCTTAACGGTTTCTTCGACCAGGAGGTAGTGCCGCTGCTCGAACGGTACCTTCCACACTGGAAACAAGAGTCGATGTACTTTGTCATCCCAAAAGAAATGACACTTGTGGAATTCAGGTACATCCCCATCGCCTCCATCGCCTTTGGTGTGTCGGCCCTTGTTTTGTCTTTCTCGAAAAAGCGAGCGAATCTTTCTTTTATGCTGGCTTGCTTTTCGGCCGGTCCTCTCATGTATGCCTATCTCGAAGCCACCTTGTTCAATATGATTCCCCAGGTGTATCTTGGCTCTCTGGGTCATGAGATAGCGGAGATCCTCGGACTTGTAGTGCTGCGAAGCATTCTTTACGAATTGTTGCGGGGCAGTCATTAATCCACCCTGTAACGCTGAGGGAAGTTCTGACGGGGGAGAAAAACTATCGTTGGCTACCAAATGCGCTTGTCAAGCCGGCGTCGGGCCACTGAAAAACAGCGTAATTCCAATAGTTGCTCTTTGACAAGGAGAATATTCAGGTATGTGTCAGTGAACAACGGCCCTCGGTGCACTTGTCAAGCGCGCATAGGACTGCTGTAGAACCTATGAATATAGCAGAAAGTCTCTTCGCAAAGTTCATGAATTGGACCGGTTAATAGAACGACAACAGTTTCAATTCGGGAACTATACCCGAAGTCACCTTTTTCAGGAGCTGAAAAACACCGCCAAGACCAGGTGACATCGTGTCACCATTTTGACTCCACAGACCTTGATTTTGCCCCAACCGAGTCCGAAAAAATGTCCCTGTTTCACTGAAATGGACAATTTCCTTGTGAAAAATAGTACGCCATCGTATTCAATGACCGCTGCGAAAAAGTGCGCGTGACATCCAAGTGTAACAGGAGCCGGCAGCTCCACAATCTACCGGCCCCTTGGCTTTGTCTGCCGCGAGACTTCGTGACTACGGTCTCACCGCCCGGTTGTAGATGCGAGCGTCGTCTATCAGGCCAGAGAAGAAGGTTCCGGCAGGATACTGGGAATCATCGACAAAACGGTTCAAAGAGATTTGGAGAAGATATACAGGTGCATAAAAGTCCAGGATGTCGTGACCAATAGCAGGGCAAGCGTCTCCTTACGGGCTTCGCGGCGCAGAGTTTCCTTGTCGGCTTGGCCGCGCCGATCGTCGGGGGAATTGGGGGAGGTTTCAGCCATAGATTTATTTTAACTGTCAGGCTGAATTCGGCTCCGCCAGCATGTCCTTGAAAAGCGGCTGCCCGGCGAGCGACACCCAGAAGCCGTAGGCGGCGAGGGCGAGCAGGATCGCCAGCCAAGACACCAGGTACGGCGTGGACCACGCGTCGAACGCGATCATGAACAGGCTCGCCGAGCGCATGATGAAGAAGAAGACCATCGCGGCGAGGACACCGATCCTGGTGTAGAGCCACACCAGGCACGTTCCCATCCCGGCCGCGTAGGCGATGTTGGCCCACCACGAGTCACCGATGAACGCGAAGTACAAGCCGAATTCGAGGAATCCAACGACCGCGACACCGACGACGGCGCTGGTCAGCGGGTGACGCACGAGCAATCGGATGAGGACGACGACTCCGGCGCACGACACGCCGGACAGCACCGACCACGCGATGAAGTGCGCCTGGATGCTCACGTAGTGTCCGGGCGACAGGATCATCCGCAACGCCATCGGGGTCACGAGATGCTGCGCGTCATCGGCCGTCACGCGCCACTGCGCCGTCGTCACGACGGCCAGCACGACGACGAGGGCACACCCGGTCGCGAGACCGATCAGCACCTCGCGCCCGACGGCGGGATCGCGCCAGCGCCCGGAGAATATGCGCACGAGACCGATCAGCATGCGCGGCCAGACCCGCCCA
>Ga0255052_10003007_pt1 | contig 11893 bp, 11 predicted proteins | sample JV7_2_21_MG_FD_188632 | JGI IMG/M metagenome (GOLD analysis project Ga0255052, IMG submission 188632) | Seawater microbial communities from Jervis Inlet, British Columbia, Canada - JV7_2_21 | ecosystem: Environmental > Aquatic > Marine > Inlet | place: Canada: British Columbia | collected... | reverse complement strand
TGCGTCGTCAATCGTCGCGTCGCCGCGGGCGATCGTTTGCTCGAACGGATACAGGTTCACGGCGAGCAGATCGATCGGTTCGATACCGTGCTCCTCCATCACACTTTCATCCGTGCCGCGACGTCCCAACAGGCCGCCGTGAACCGTCGGGTGCAACGTTTTCACGCGACCGTCCATGATCTCAGGAAAGCCGGTTTTTTCGGAGACTTCGATAACGTCGATGCCGGCCTCACGCAGCGCACGGCAGGTGCCGCCAGTAGAGAGAACTTCTGTGCCTAATTCGCGCAGACCCTTTACGAAGGGAATCAAACCACGCTTATCGGATACGCTGATAAGCGCTCGTCGCACCGTCAACATCAAATCACCTGGTATAAGTGGCTGGAAAAGAGAGAGAATCAGTAGATCAGAGAGTAAGACCTGAGTTTCTTGCGCAGCGTGCCACGATTGATGCCGAGAATGCCCGCAGCCTGGCTCTGATTACCATCGGTGTAGTCCAAAACGGCCTTAAACAACGGTCGCTCTACCTCGCCCATGACGAGATCGTACAGGTCGCCGGGGCGATCGCCGTTGAGGTTTTCAAAATATTGATTCAGAGCATCTTCCGTATGCTTGTGCAGTGGCTTGCTCTTCTTGAGTGCTTGGAGTGAGGACGTCTTGCTATTGTTATTTTGGGCCACGTTGGTCAAATCCTGTTGCGACTACGCTGCTAGTGAAATACCTGCCCCTTCCCGGTCAAAGTATTCCTGCGTCAGTCGAAGTTGTTCTGTTGCACTTTCGACACGCACGACCTGGTAACGAAAATGGTCAGCCTTGAGAAGATGCCGGCAATACCAGGTTAGATGCTTTCGTGCCACCCGGACCCCGGTTGGCTCTCCATAGAACCGGTGCAGGTCTTTCAGGTGGCCGAGCATAATATCACGCAATTCTTTTTTTGCTAGCGTGGAAAATACAGTGTCGTTTTGCAGGGCGTGCATAAGCTCTTGAAAAATCCACGGCCGACCCTGCGCGCCACGACCGATCATCAAGCCATCTGCATTAGTTAGGCGCAGAACTTCAAGCGACTTCTCCGGAGTGGTGATGTCGCCATTCGCGATCACGGGAATAGAGATGGCGTCCTTGATCCGCGCAATTGTTTCGTATTCTGCGTGGCCTCGGTAACGGCATGCGCGCGTGCGGCCGTGAATTGCGAGCGCCTGGATGCCACTTTGCTCGGCAATTCGGGCGATAACGTCGGCGTTTCGGTGCTCGGGGTCCCAACCGGTACGAATTTTCAGCGTCACTGGCACGTCGACTGCCGCTACCACCGTCGTGAGAATGTCTGCGACGAGTTTTTCGTCCTTCAGAAGCGCCGAACCGGCCAGCCTTCTGCAGACTTTCTTTGCAGGACAACCCATATTGATGTCGATGATCTGGGCGCCACGTTCGACGCAGGCCTTGGCCGCAGCGGCTAGCTGCTGCGGCTCGGATCCTGCGATTTGCACGGCGATCGGCTCAGCATCGAGGTCCAGATCGAGACGGTACTGCGACTTGGCCGTCCGCCAAAGGCTGGTATCGGCCGTGGTCATCTCCGAGGTTGTCATCCCGGCACCGAAGCGCCGGCACAAGCGCCGGAATGGCGCGTCAGTGACGCCCGACATCGGGGCGAGCACAAAAGGGCTCGACAGTTCGTACGGGCCGATCTTCACTTGAAATCTTCGATCGCACAGCGCAGTTGCCCACTCGCCAACCGGTAACAGACATTGAGCTTGAAGCCGGTCGCCTGTTCGGATGGCGATTCGATCGAGATGACGGCATTGAAAGTATTGCCTGGAGGGACCAGCTTTCTTGGGTCGGCGCTTTCGGCGAGGTACTCACCTGGTTCGAGCACGCGACTACCAATGATGTCTTCAAACCGATCCGTGAGCGATAGGCGCACCAGTGGGTAGGGTAATGCTTTGTCCGACTTGTTGCCGACTCTGGAGTAGATGGTCAGAACTTCGTTGTTCTCGACTGTCTCGTTAATGTCATCGGTCGCTTCACCGTTGCCGACCATTTCGGTGCTGCCCTTGGTCGCTTCGAATCGCCAGCCGGAAATGTCCCAGGAAGGCGTTATCGGTTTGCCGAGCATCCGATACACCGGGCCAACCGCCTTATTAAACGCCGGGACGGTTGCGAGACCCTCTCTCGATTGGTGCACGACTTGCAGGACCAGTAGTAACACCAGAGCGACAACGCCGGCAATCGTGCCTGCGCCAGGTGGCTCGATGTTGTGGTGGCTGCCTTGAAAGGCCGCGCGTATCGTCTCTTTAAATGGAATCGAGATGCCAGGGTCATCAAATCGGCGCGATTCTGCCGTCTTTTCCGTGGATGGCGTGTCGCTGTCCAACTGGCTACGAACGAATTCTCCTTCCATGACGATCGTTTCGACCGACAGCGATTCGTCTTTCTCTGCGGGTTCCTGACTTTCGTCGAGTTCCTCACCGACTTTATTGTTGGGCTGCAATTGGACGAGCGTCGACGCGAATCCGTCTTCGTCTTCGACCGCAATATTGAAGAGTTCCTGATCGATCATCATGTTGATCGTCTTTTCTTCTTCAGTCATTTCAGGAATTTCGTGCTCGTCGCTTTCGTCCCGCGTGTTGGGCTTTTCTTCGGGCTCGTCTTCCGATTGGTCGTCATCCTCGCTATCCAGCTCCGAAGCGATTGTTTCAATGACATTTTCAACCTCATCGTCAAACTCGGCGACGATGTCTTCTACATCAGCTTCGAACTCGACATCGTCTTCGGCCTGAATTACGTTATCGAGTTCATTTTCGATCTCTTCTCCCTGCGCCTCGTCGAGTTCTTCATCGGATTCGTCTGCCTCGGCTTCTTCCTCAAATTCCTCTGCAGCCTGTTCGGCTGCTTCGGTCTCGAATGCCGCGGCGATCAGGTCATGATCGATCGATGATTCACGTTCATCGTCGGTGTCATCGGCAGGCCCTTCGTCGTCTTCGATGATCTCTTCAGCCTCCTCCTCAGCGGCCTCGTGCAGGCCGCTGAGATCGATGCCCATTGCTTCGGCCTGGATCGCAAACTGTGTATCCATATCCAGAGGTTCATCAGGCTCGCTTTCGGCCTGCGCTTCGGCTAGGGCGACCAGGTCCTCTCCTGACGATTCCTCGACAGGTTCAGCCAAATCGCCCAGCAGGTCTTCCCACTCGTCCGGATCGCCAAAGGCGAGATCAGCCTGGGCCTCTTGCGGCTTGGCGGCCGCTTCCGCGGCGTCAATATCCCGTTCCAGTTCCGGTGGCGGCGGTGACGTTTCGACGCCGAAGTCGAAGTTATCGGGCAGTGGCGTGTTGTCGTCGAAACGCATTTCTGCGACGATGTCGATTGGCTCATCCGGTGGCGGACCATCGTCGACCTCATCATCGTCAATGACGCGCCATTCAACGCCGGTATCTTCAATTCGAATGTTGGACCCGGCGAGCTGATCGAGTGTCTTTAGTAGTGCGGCACTTTGTGCGGCAGAAATTGACTGCGGTGGCGTGTCGGCTTCGAGTTCCCCAGGTTCATCAGGTTTGAGCTCTGGAACTTGAGATTCAGAAATCGGCCCGGGCTGAACCGGCGCAGCGAGTTTTTGTTCGGACAGATGTGCGAGCGCATTAAACGCGATGCCGCAGCCACCACAACGGACCTGGCCCGCCGCCTGTTTCAGAACATCTGCCGTGACGCGAAAAGCTACGCTACATTCAGGGCACTGGGTGTACATCGCTCAGCCCTCGATCCTTCGACCAGTCAATCGTGCCCAATTTTGCCCGCCCTGAGCCCTGTAAACCGGATCGTCGAACTCGATCCATGGGCTGTAAGCCATGAGCACTTCATCAACCTGCTCGGAGAGTATGCCGGATAATGCCAGCACACAACTGCTTTTGACGTGACCGGCAATAGGCGCGGCGAGCTCGGTCAGCGGACCCGCAAGAATATTTGCGACGACGACATCGAACTGACCTTTGACGTCATCTGCACTGACCGCCGTTGTCAATTGGTCTTCCACCCCGTTGCGAATTGCATTCGACCGTGTTGCTGTTACTGCCTGCGGGTCGATGTCCATGGCTACAGCACGCTCACCGCCGAGCATTAGTGCAGCGATCGCGAGAACCCCGGAGCCACAACCATAGTCGAGCATTATCGATCCATGTAACGGCAATTCGTCCAGCCAGTCGAGACACAGTGCCGTTGTGGCGTGTATGCCGGTGCCAAACGCCAGGCCCGGATCGAGGTGGACAATAATCGCGCTTTCGTCATCGACCGAGGTGTCGCCAGGGCAAATCCAGAGCCGTGCGCCGAATCGCATTGGGCCAATGTCCCTAAGCCACTCACGTTCCCAGGCGCGGTCTTCGAGAATTGTGGTTTTGTGCGGTGGCAGTGCGTCGAGTTCAAGTCTGTCCTTGAGGTCGTTCTGCAACAGTGGCAAGTCAGCTTCGAATGAAAACAGTCCCGTGATTCGCGTGTCGTGCCACATCGGCGTGTCGCCAGGCGCCGGCTCGAGCACGGGTTTGTCACCCGCATCAGTAAACGTGATGGAGTGAGCGCCGTGATGCACAAAGATTTCTTCCACCGTTTTCGGATTCAGCTTTTCAAGATCCATGACAAATTGTCGCCAATCCATCGTCTGTCCGGTGTATTCCCGATCACACCAGACCGAGACGTTTCTCCAGGTAATGAATGTCCGTTCCGCCGGTCTGGAACGCCGCATGTTGGAATATTTCCTGATGCAGTGGGATATTCGTTTTGATGCCTTCGATGACTATCTCCGCAAGTGCGTTTTTCATGCGTGCTATCGCGGCGTCACGATCACCCCCGTGGGCGATCAGCTTGCCGATCATCGAGTCATAGAACGGTGGCACGCTGTAACCACTGTAGATATGACTGTCGATGCGAATACCGGGACCGCCCGGCGCATGCCACAGTTTGATAAGTCCGGGTGACGGCATGAACGTCTTCGGATCTTCGGCGTTGAGCCGGCACTCGATCGCGTGGCCTTGAATGTGCACGTCTTCTTGCCTGAAGCTGAGCGGTTCACCGGCAGCAACGCATAGTTGCTCGCGAACTATATCGATACCCGTGATCATTTCGGTGACGGGGTGCTCCACCTGCAAGCGCGTGTTCATCTCGATGAAATAGAACTCGCCGTTTTCATACAGAAACTCAAACGTACCGCAACTGCGATAGCCGATTTCGAGACAGGCATTGACACAGCGTTCGCCGATACGTGTTCTTTGTTCTTCGGTAATTCCAGGTGCGGGTGCTTCCTCGATCACCTTTTGATGGCGGCGCTGCATCGAGCAGTCGCGCTCACCAAGGTGTACAGCGTTGCCGTGATTATCCGCGATCAACTGAAACTCGACGTGCCGCGGCTCCTCGAGAAATTTCTCCATGTACACGACGTCATTGGCAAAAGCAGCTCGTGCTTCGGCCTTGGTGACGGTAATTGCCGCGATCAGCGATGCTTCGGCGTGGACAACGCGCATGCCACGGCCACCGCCGCCGCCGGAGGCCTTGATGATGATCGGATAACCTATATCACGCGCTATCTTGAGATTCTCATCAAGGTCTTCGCCAAGCGGGCCGTCCGAGCCCGGCACGCAGGGTACGCCCGCTGTCTTCATAGACTGAATGGCGGAGATTTTATCGCCCATGAGTCGGATCGCGCTTGCTGGTGGGCCGATGAAGGTAAAGCCACTCGATTCGACACGTTCGGCAAAGTCGGCGTTCTCTGCAAGAAAGCCGTAACCCGGATGCACCGCAACCGCGTCGGTCACCTCAGCCGCACTGATAATCGCGGGCATATTGAGATAACTCTCAGCTGATGGGGCGGGACCAATGCAAACGGTCTCGTCGGCCAGCAGGACGTGTTTCAGATTATTGTCTGCGCTGGAGTGCACGGCGACCGTCTTGATGCCCATCTCGCGACATGCGCGTTGAATGCGCAGGGCAATCTCACCGCGATTGGCTATTACGATTTTGTCGAGCATGTTGTAGCCGCCCGCTTAGTCAGCTTGCCGTTGATCAATGACGATCAGTGTCTGGCCGTATTCGACGGGCTCGCCGTTTTGGACGCGTATCGATTTGATGACACCGGAAACGTCAGCATCGATCTGGTTCATCATCTTCATCGCTTCGATGATGCACAACGTGTCGCCTTCGTTGACACGATCGCCAACCTGCACATACGGTGCTGCGCCGGGCGACGCGGCAGCATAGAAGGTTCCTACCATCGGTGCGGCGACGGAAAAGCCTTCCTCTTCGGGCTCAGCTGCAGGGGCTGCTTCCGTTGCTGCGGCCATCACGACAGGTGCTGGTGCAGCCACAGCTGCAACAGGGGCATTCGGCGAGTAGCGACTGATCCTCACCGAGTCCTCTCCCTCGGTGATTTCGATTTCGGCGATACCGGACTCGTCCAGCAGCTCAATCAGTTTTTTTACTTTTCTTATGTCCATCATTTTTCCTCGGCATTCGCCACATGCTGACTTGCTGCGTACAACGCCAGCTCGTAGCCGTAAGCACCAAAGCCAAACAGGCAACCTTCTGCGATATCGCTGAAGTAACTGTTTTGACGAAAGTCCTCTCGTGCGAAAGTATTGCTTAAATGTATTTCGATGAACGGAATGGCAACGGCCAGAAACGCATCGCGAATCGCGATGCTGGTGTGCGTAAACCCGCCGGGATTAAAGATGATGAAGTCGACGTCGTCTGTCGCGGCTTGTTGTACCCGGTCAATCAGTTCGTGTTCTGCATTGCTCTGGAAGCAATCGAGCGTATGACCGAGTTCCTTGGCCACATCAATACAGTTCGCCTCGATATCATCAAGGCGAGTGGCACCGTAAACCTCGGGCTCGCGTGAGCCCAGCAGGTTTAGATTGGGGCCATTGAGTAGCAAGAACTCAGACATCTGTCGCCGATTTCGACCAGTTTCTCGAAGATGGCGGCAATTCTACCCCTTTTAACAGACTTTAGTGCAACTTTTGCCGGGAATCGTGTATAAGACCGAATGAGTTTTTCAAAGCCGAATAATCACTCCGGAGTGCTCGCCAGCATGCCATTGCTGGCTTTGGGCTTTCGTCCCTTCTACTTGTTGGCGGCTATGTTTGCGGTTTCTGCGGTGCCGCTGTGGATCATGTCTTTTCTCGGCGGGTCACAATTTGGCGGGTACTTGCAGGGCATCTCGTGGCACAGCCACGAGATGATATTCGGTTTTGCACCGGCGGTTATAGCCGGATTCCTGCTAACCGCGGTGCGTAACTGGACGGGTCAGGCAACGCCAACCGGTGTACCACTTGCGGGTCTTGTCATCTTGTGGCTGCTGGCACGTGTGCTGTTGCTGACTGGCCCGGAAAATGCCGCAGCTCTCATCGATATTCTATTTCTGCCGATGCTCGGCATCGCGGTTGCGTTTCCAATTTGGCGCAGCAGGAACGCGAGAAACTACAAAGTACTCGGCGTGCTTGTTGTTCTCACGATGTCGAATGTCGGCTACCACCTGGCAAGTTTGAATCTGTTGCCGGTCGGGATCGCGCGCGTATCGATGATGGCCGCACTCGACGTTATTGCTATCCTGATCGCCATTGTCGGCGGCCGGGTCATCCCGGCATTCATCGGCAATGCTGTTGAGCAAGCAGCGCCGCGTCACAACATTGGCGTTGAAGTCGTATCGGTTGGCGCCTTGGTCGTCGTTCTCGCCCTCGGTATATTGAATCCGTGGGTGTCTGTTGCGCCGATCGTCTGGATTGTCGTACTTATCATTGCGGCTGCTGGGCAGGGCATCCGTCTTTTGCTCTGGCAGCCGTTGCGCGCGTGCGAAAATCCGCTGTTGTGGATGTTGCCGGCTGCTTACGCCTGGCTGCCCATTTCAATGGCGTTGCGGGTTCTTTCACTGTTCGACATCGTGCCGATCAGTGCGGCGTTTCATGCATTGACTATTGGGGCGATAGCATCATTGATGGTTGCCATGATGATGCGCAGCGCACTGGGTCATACGGGGCGACCACTTGTTGCAGGAACCGCAGAAATTAGTGCGTTTGTTTTGCTACAACTGGCCGCTGTTGTCCGTGTCCTGGCGAGTTCAGTTGCGGCCGTAGCTTACCGTGAAGCCATGATTGTCTCGGGTGTTTTGTGGACCCTGGCATTCGCAGTATTCTTGTACCGCTACTGGCCAATTCTGACGCAACCGCGCATCGATGGCCGGCCAGGTTAAGAGGGGTCTGACCCCTTCAATCATCAACCGCAGCATTTTCAGCTCCTAGAGGAAGTTGAGAGCTTTGCGGGCACTATCCTTGTCAATTTCACCGTTGCCGAGCATTGTCAAAACTCTCGTGATGTGCTCGAGGTGCGGCGCCAGAATTTCGCCGATGTGCGTATTGATGAGTTCGCCGTCGGCTGCGACGATCATGGTGAACGGCATTCCTATGAATTCAACACCTGAGGTCTCAGCGACGGCCATTGCATCTTCCTGGCCCACGAGAATCGGGTAGTTGAATTCGGCGGTCTCGGCGTAATCCGCTACCTGGTCGGGAAAATCTACCGCAATTCCGATGACCTGAAATCCATCAGCACCATGCTCTTTCTGAAAGGCCTTGAGCAATGGAATCTCACGTCGACAGGGTGCACACCAGGTTGCCCAGAAATTCAGGAGTCGATGTTTGCCTTCCCACTCCGAAAAATCACGCTCAATCCCTTCGAGATCCGCGAGCTTGAATGACGGATAAATTTGAGCGTCGCTGCTTGCGTCCGCCGGCTCCGAGGCCACGACGGGTGCCGCGTTTTCCACCGGAATCCTGGCGGCATAAAACAAGGCACCTGCCATTAGCGCGACAAACGCTGTCGCGAATATGAGAAAAGATCTTTGCACGAATTTTCCGCCCTTTTGTTGCGGCCCGTCTGTAGGAGCGCTGCTCCTACAAATCAAATGCCTGAGTTAGATGTTCTACGAAGTCTTCCGCTTTCATATAGCCGACGACTTCATAGCCGTGGCGCTGTTGGCCGTTTGCGCCAAAGAAAATAATCGTCGGCGGCCCGAAGACGCCGAAGCGTCGCAACAAAGCCTGGTCGGCCTCGTCGTTCGCGGTGACGTCGGCTTGTAACAACACGGTGCTCGACAGGGCTGCCTGAACGCCGGCGTCAGTGAACGTATAGGCTTCCATTTCCTTGCACGACACGCACCAGTCGGCGTAGAAATCGAGCATCGCGGTCCTGCCCTGACTGGCTGCAGCGGCGATTTCACGATCAAGGTCATCGATAGTCTTGATGCGCTGAAATTTGAGATGCTGTTCTTCGGCAACCATCATGCCACCACCAAAACTCAAGGTCGCGAGGGGCTTGAGTGGATTGCTGCCTCCGGTCAGCGAACCGAGGAATAGCAACAAGCCATACAGGATGGCGAGAAAGCCGAACCCTTTGCCGAGTTTCTGTATGGCGCTGGATTCTGCTGCCAATGTGGTCAGGCCGCCCATGAAGACCCCAACCATGAATACCAGGATCGCCCACAGCGCCAGCGTGACACCACCAGGCAATATGCGTGACAGCATCCAGATCGCCAGGCCAAGCATCATGAAGCCAAATGCGCTCTTCACGGCGACCATCCATGCGCCGGCTTTCGGCAGGAATTTGCCTTGTGCCGCGCCAACCGCCAGCAGCGGTGCTCCCATACCGAGACTCATCGCAAAAAGTGCCGTACCACCACGCAGGTAGTCACCGGTTTGCGCCATTACGGCGAGCGCCGCTACCAACGCCGGTGCAACGCAGGCAGTGACGATCAAAGATGACAGCGCACCCATGATGAACGCGCCGACAACCGTGCCGCTTTTCTGACTGCTGCTAATTCCAGCGAGTCTGCTTTGTATGCCGCTTGGCATTTGCAGGTCGTAGCCACCAAACATGGCGAACGCCAGCAAGACGAACAGTCCGGCGAAAACACTCAGAACCCAGGGCTGGTTAAAAATCGCTTGCATTTGCGCACCCGCTGCGACCGCAATGACGCCGGCCGCTGTGTACACGATCGCCATGCCCATGACGTAGCTCAGAGCGAGTACAAAGCCGCGTGTCGGGCTGGTATCCTGGCCTTCGCCTGCAATAATCGACGTCAGGATCGGAATCATGGGTAGCACGCAGGGCGTAAATGCCAACAACAAACCGAGCCCGAAGAACGTACCGATGACCGCCCAGAAGTTGCCCTCAACGATGATCCTGGCTAGCTTGCCTTGCTCGGATATTGGTTCACTGCGTGCTGGTAAAGAGGCCAGATCGGTTATTGCGGTGGCTTCCGGTAATGATGTACTGACGACCCGAGTCGTCGGCGGGTAGCAGAGCCCACCTTCTGCGCAACCCTGAAAATTAACCTCGAGCTCGAGGTCCATCGCCGCCGGCGTCGCTCTGGCAAATGGCAATGTTGCGAAGACGTCGTCGACGTACACTTCGGACTCGCCGAAGAATTCGTCAAACTTGAGTTTGCCCTTGGGCAGGTCGAGCTTGCCGAGCTGCACGTTTTCGGAGACGGCCTTGACCGAGATCTTGTCCTTGTAAAGGTAGTAGCCCGGTGTGATCCGGAATGTCACCTCAACGGTGTTGCCGTCAACAGGAATCAGTATGGGTTTGAAGGCCTCATCGACGGGTACGAATTCGCTGCCGCCGAGACCACCCAGACCGACTGAACCGAGACTGAGCTTCGGCTTGCTCTCGGCAGATTGTCGTAGCTTGATTTCCTCCGACCATGCCTGTGGCGGATAACAAAGGCCGCCGTCCCAGCAGCCCTGACTCTTGATTATGATTTCCATCGTTTCGGGACGATCGCCGGCGAAACGGTAGGGGATGCTGACGTAGAAATGCCCGCGGTAGATCTGTTGCTTGCCGAAAAACTCATCCTCATGAGGCAACCCTTCGGGGAGCCTTGCGTCACCCAGAACAACGCCTTTCGTGCTGGTCTCAAATCCGAGCTTGTTGCGATACAGGTAGTAGCCATCTTCAATCGCCCAATCGATCTCAATGGCGTCGCCGGCATCTGTAACGACGTAGCGGTAGACATCTTCGGGGCGCTGTGGCTCGTCATCTTGTGCAATGGCAGATCCTGCGACAGCCAGGGTCGTCAGGAGCAGCAACGATGGGATGAGTTTGAAGATCGTGTTCATTAAGGAATTTGCCTGGCGATTCTTGGCACTGGTGACGATTAGGACCGCATCCGGGCCCCGATTGTTACGGTTTTCAAGCCTTGGGCGGCGGAGGATACCGGGGGCAGGAGGCGTTGTCATCGACCCGGTACGGGTTTTTGCCACAATTCTCGTTGCGTGGACCTTGAAATTTGGGTCGGCATGCCTATTATTAGCACTCGTTCCGGCCGAGTGCTAATTGCGCGAGGTCGAAAAGCCGCAAAAAGTCGGTTAATAATCAACAATTTACAGGAGATATGCCCCATGAAGATTCGTCCGCTTCATGATCGAGTCATCGTTAAGCGCATGGAAGAAGAGCGCACATCCCCAGGCGGAATCGTCATTCCTGATGCCGCGGCCGAGAAACCCATCAAGGGCGAGGTCGTTGCGGTTGGCAATGGACAAATTCTCGATTCCGGCGAGGTTCGTGCTCTCGACGTCAAGGTCGGCGACAAAGTGCTGTTCGGCAAGTACGCCGGCACCGAGGTCAAGGTCGACGGCGACGAGCTGCTGGTGATGAAAGAAGACGACATCATGGCAGTGATCGAAGGCTAAGTGCCCGACGCCTGCTCGAAACAAACCAAATATCGGATAGTGGCAGGAGCCACTTCCCAGAATTAACAGAGGAAAAAGAAATGGCTGCTAAAGAAGTACGTTTCGGTGACGACGCGCGCCAGAAGATGTTCGCAGGTGTGAACCTCCTGGCAAACGCCGTAAAAGTGACCTTGGGA
>Ga0255052_10003006_pt1 | contig 11897 bp, 11 predicted proteins | sample JV7_2_21_MG_FD_188632 | JGI IMG/M metagenome (GOLD analysis project Ga0255052, IMG submission 188632) | Seawater microbial communities from Jervis Inlet, British Columbia, Canada - JV7_2_21 | ecosystem: Environmental > Aquatic > Marine > Inlet | place: Canada: British Columbia | collected... | reverse complement strand
GCCGCAAATAGCACAGAAGACCTGCGATGCGTGCCACAGGACCAGGGCGCGCGCATGTGCGACCAGGTTAGCTTCATCGGGTGGCAATACCGTGCCGAGATAACGCAGCTCCTGGAACTCACCAAGCTGCGCGAACGGTGCCTTGCTATCGCGATCGAATGCGACCGCAAACGCCGGGTGGTCGCGGAAGACGCCGAGAAATATCAGCTCCCGATCATCGACGGCATGCTCGACCTGATGCCGTTTGAGTAGCACTGCGCTGGGCGGCTCGCCACCGACCAGGCACTGGTCGCCCCACACCGGCACGAAATGGCTGTCGTCACTCCCGATTGCTGCCGCGAGCCAGTCGGGATCCTTGCGTCGCTCGCCACTTCTGTCGACAAACGCCCCGGCAAATACATTGTGGTTTTCCATCCGGGCCCTAGGTTACCTGCGCAGGCTAGGTGCCGGCAAAACTGTGGACGCCGGGCCGGCGCCGTCGATGCGTTTCGATTTCGCATGACGGGCAGGTCTTGTGGTCGAGCGCATAGGCATCCTGCACATACCGCGTCTGACAGCCATTGCAGACAGCCAGGTACAGTTCGTCGTTGTGCGAGATGTTTAGCAACAGATTCCACGCCCATTCGAAACTCAAATGCGCATTTTCATGCAACAGCAGATACGTCTCGTAAGCACGACAAACCCGGTGGCCGAATTCGACATCCGGCCGCGGCCAGCAAGGCGATACATTGTTACTCGCGTCTACGCGCAACAAAAGACCGCTGCAAAACAGCGCCACCAATGTCGTGGCCTGCAGCTGATTGTGCGGATTCTTGACGAAGCGGCTAACCTGCCGCGGTGACTTGCCGCGGCGGCGGCGTATTTCGGTGGCGCCGGTATTGCGGAAGTAGGTCGTGTAGAGCTTGCGGATTCGATCGTCAGAGAGGCCCGTGCATTCGCGAATCGTACGCGTGCGCGCCTCATGGCGAATCATCCTGAGGGCCAGCTCGAACTGGCTGCGCTCGGCGGCGTAGCGGTCATCGGTCAATCGCATTTCAAACCCCTTATGCTAGAAATAGACCATATATAGTCAATCAGCAGCGTATAGTATCCATACATGGTCTTACAATCAAAAATACAGTAAATCGAAACACGCACGAGAAATGCGCACAAAAGGGGATGTATGGATTTTTCAGGGCCTGAACCGGCGGACTTCGCCAACGTAGAATCGCTGAATCATGCGTTCTTGCTGCAGTTGCGCGGAGTGTCGCTTGGGCAGCAATTGCGCCAGGAATTGCCGCAGTCAGTGCAAATCATGGTTCGCGGCCTGACTGACTTGCAGATCGAGCGGCTCTCGGCGACCCCATTTCTGTTGCTGTCACTGCGTGAAAGCGATGCCGGCTATTGGCGCGACCTGTGCAGTGATGATCGCAACGCCGGCTTGTTTGTCGCCGTCGACCAGGATACTGAAAGCGGTCACCTCAGTGCCGCGGCGCTCGCTTTCATGTGGCAGCTTGCGCTGCGAAACCCGTACGCGGCACGCCTCGTGTCAGGTGCGTCACTTAGCTGGTGCGAACAGCTGGCCGATGGCACGTTACTGCGATTGCTGCAGCTAACAACAGGGCGTCGCGACCTACTGCAGCCACGACTTGCCGGCAACACGGAGTTCTGGAACAAATTGCTCGGACCGGGTCTCAGTTCGGAACAGGAGGTGCGCAGGGCCGCTCATCTTGCGGCGCTGCAAGTGGTACTCACGGGCGACCCGGCAATCCAGTATCAGCCATTGAGAGCTGCAGCGTGTCGCTCCCTGGCGCCTTCACGGCAGGTCGCGGACAGGAACCGCCGGCGATGATTCACAGCGCTGGTGTGACGTTGCCCAGACAGCGTGGTTACAATAGCTCGACTCATGCTAGCGCTCTCGATCAAGAACCTCACCAAGACCTATGGCAACGGCAACGTCGCGCTCAAGGGAATCGACTTTTCGGTTGAAGCGGGCGATTTCTATGCGTTACTCGGACCGAACGGCGCAGGCAAAACGACGGCGATCGGCATCATCAGTTCGCTAGTCAATAAGTCGGGCGGTGAGGTCGAGATTTTCGGTCACAGTATCGACAGCGACACTGAGGCAGCCAAAGCCTGTATTGGTCTTGTCCCGCAAGAGGTCAACCTGAACCTCTGGGAAGGCGTGCACAATATCGTCCTGAACCAGGCGGGCTACTACGGACTTGGGCGCTCACTCGCGCGGCAGCGCGCGGAAAAATATTTGCGCGCACTGCATTTATGGGACCGGCGCGATGATACGGCGCGGAGCCTGTCCGGCGGCATGAAGCGCCGCCTGATGATTGTACGTGCCCTTGTGCATGAACCGCAGTTATTGATTCTGGATGAACCGACCGCCGGGGTCGATATCGAGATTCGGCGTTCGATGTGGGGCTTCCTGAGGGATATCAACGAGGCCGGGACTACCATCATTCTTACAACGCATTACCTCGAAGAAGCAGAGTCCCTGTGCCGTAATGTCGCGATTATTGACGAGGGCAGGATCATCGAGGACGCCAGGATGAGCACGGTCCTCAGAAAACTGCAACGGGAGGTCTTCGTGCTCAGTCTCGCCGAACCACTTAGTGAGGCGCCTGCGCTTGAGGGTTTTGAGACGCAATTGCGGGAGAATTGCGAGCTTGAAGTCGACAAAGGGCCGTCAGTCGATCTGAACGATTTGTTTTCACAGCTCGACGACCGGCATATCAAGGTCGTAAGCCTGCGCAACAAGGCGAATCGACTCGAGGAGCTGTTCATGCGGCTTGTCGACAACAAAAAGGACGGTTTCAAGGAGATCGCGGGCCAGTGAATGTCGCGTTGAACATCGTTGCGCTGAAGACCATTGTGCGCAAGGAAATTGTGCGCGTGTTGCGTATCTGGATTCAGACTGTCGTGCCGCCTGCAATTACGATGACGCTGTACTTCATTATCTTCGGCAACCTGATTGGTCGGCGCATCGGTACGATGGACGGTTTCGATTACATGCAGTTCATCGCCCCCGGACTGATCATGATGTCGGTGATTACGAACTCTTACGGCAACGTTGTGTCATCGTTTTTCGGTGCGAAATTCGGCCGTCACCTCGAAGAAATGCTGATATCGCCAATGTCGAACGCGACGATCATTATCGGCCATGTTGCCGGCGGAGTCTTACGTGGCGTCCTGGTCGGCCTCATGGTGACGATCATCGCGTTGTTCTTCACCAGGCTAGAAGTCAGTCATCAGTTTATCACGATTTCAATCGTGTTGTTGTCGTCGACCGTTTTTGCCCTGGCAGGCTTCATCAATGCCGTGTTCGCAAAGAAGTTCGATGACATTTCGATTGTGCCCACATTCGTGCTGACGCCCCTGACTTATCTTGGTGGTGTCTTCTACTCGATATCACTGTTGCCCGATTTCTGGCAAAAGGTTTCGCTTGCCAATCCGATTCTGTACATGGTCAATGCCTTCCGCTATGGAATACTGGGCACTTCGGATATCGATATCGGCGTTGCTTACGCAATCCTGCTGCTATTTGTCGTCCTGTTGTTTGTCGCCTGTCAGCAACTCATGCGGCGCGGCGTCGGTATTCGTGAATAACCATGTGTGGCCGTTTCGCTTTCTATTCACCGAGTGAGGCAACGGCAGCGTTGTTCGGCGTAAGCGGTGCATCGCCAGTGGAGCCGCGGTACAACATAGCGCCTACGCAAACCATCGCGGCTATTCGCGATACAGATAAAGACGGGCGGGAACTGACGATGTTGCGCTGGGGTCTGGTGCCGTTCTGGGCCAAGGATGCATCGATCGGCAATCGCATGATCAATGCGCGCGCCGAGACGGTCGCTGAAAAGCCGGCATTTCATGCGGCCTACCGCAGGCGCCGTTGCCTGGTACTGGCTGACGGCTTTTACGAGTGGCACAGCGATGGTGCGCAGAAGACGCCGTATTTCATCTCCCTGGCAAGCAAGTCGCCGTTCGCCTTCGCCGGACTGTGGGAGAACTGGCAAAGCAAGGACAGTGAAGAGACGATCCAAAGCGCGACATTGATCACAACGACTGCCAATAATTTCCTGTCTTCGCTGCATCATCGTATGCCCGTCATTCTCGAGCCCGATACGGCCGATCGCTGGCTAGCTGGCGATGACAAACTCATCGATTACGTCGCCCAACATGCGCCGCCACTCAAAGCATGGCCTGTTGATCGGCGCGTCAACAATGCGCGTAATCAGGGAGAGACCTTGATTGCAGCAGCCGGCGAGGTACTCGGGCCCTAGGTCTCAGTCGCTGCCAGGGAAATCAGTGGCGTTTGAGCGCGGCTGCGTCGAAACGAGCAGAGCCCCGGGTCCCGCATGTGCCCCGAGCCCGGCGCCAAGCTCGACGATTGTCAGTCGTTCGATTTGCGCTAGTGCGCGTTGCAGGAGCAGCCCGAGCTCGCGAGCATCGTCCGCGCACATCGCATGGCCCACTGCGACGCTCAGAGGCCCGGTGTCTTCGGTGCGCCGTGCCACGTGCTTTGCAAACCTCTTTACCCTGTTGCGCTTGCCGAATGCGAATCCGCTGGCAGCGATGCGGCCATCCGCGGTTGTCCGGATGAAGGGCAAAGCATTCAACATCCGCGCCACTGTCTTTACCCACCGGGGCAGGCGTCCGCCGCGCACTGCATAGCTCAGGTCGGCGACTACGCCGTATGTACGGGTAAGCGGGACAAGCGCCTCGATAGCAGCGAGCGTCTTCTCCACAGATTGCCCGGCACTCGCGCACTCAGCAGCAAACACCACCAGTAACCCCTGGCCCAGCGATGCGTTACGCGAGTCGATCACGTGCACGCGGCCGGCAGCGTCGGTTCTTTCGGCGGCCGAGCGGGCTGCTTCAAACGTGCCGCTGGCAGCGCCGGTCAGGTTCACCGAAATTACATCAGTGAAATGGCTCGCCAGGAACTGGAACTGACGCCGGAAATCACCGGGTGCAGGCTGCGAGGTCGTTGGGTGATGCGGATTCGATGCAAGCTGCGCAAAAAACTCCTCGGATGTGATGCTGACCTTGTCCAGGTATCCACGATCGCCAAACTGGACGCGGCACGGCACCATGTGAATGTCGAGTCGCTCCATGTCCTCGTCGGCGATATCGGCGGCCGAATCCGTTATTACGGCAAATGGTTTGGCAGCATCGTGGCTACTGTGGGCCTGGCGATGCATGTCGTCTGCTTTTTCGGCGCTGACGCTGCCGTATTGGCGGCCGATCTCGAAAACGTCTTCAGGATTATTTGTATGCACATGAATCTTGGCCTTGCGCTTCGTCCCGGCCAGCACGAGGGAGTCGCCGAGCCCGGAAAGCGCCTCGCGCAGTTTGCGCCGGTCGATATCAGCGTCGGTGACGATGTACTCGGTGCAGAAGCGGAACTCGGAGTCACTGGCGGAGCCGGCCATTGCCACGGTCACCGCGTCACCTTGCAGAACAGACAGGTCCGGCTCGGCCGCGATTTGACCATGTTCAATGAACTCGGTCATGCCATTGATGAGATCGACGAAGCCCTTGGCGCCGGCGTCGACCACGCCGGCCTTGCGCAGGACGTCGAGTTGTTGCTGTGTTTCGGCCAGCGCATCATCGGCGCGCCGCGAAGCGGCACGCATCAATGCCGGGAACTCGCTCTGACGAACCTCGGTGATGTGCTGTGAAATAGTCTGCGAGATCGCTGCGATGACAGTCAGAATCGTGCCTTCGCGCGGCTTAGACAGGGCGTCATGGGCGTATTCACTGCCTTGCGCAACGGCGTTGCTGAACGTGCGCGGCGAAAACCGTGATATCTCCCCTGCAGAATCGCTGACACCCTGAAAGAACTGCGCGACGATCGCGCCGGAGTTACCGCGGGCGCCGTCGAGCAGCGCATCGGCGATTGATGCCAGCAGCGTCCCGAGGTGTTTCTCACCCGGCCGCTTCAATACCGCGAAGGCAGACCCCAAAGACAGGCTCAGGTTAGTGCCCGTATCACCGTCGGCCACAGGAAACACATTGATGTGGTTCAGAAAGTCCTGGTCTGCGATGACGCGGTGAATGCCGGATACAATCGCGTCGGCGAAGGCGTCGCCGTCAAGATGCTTTGTCGTCGCCTCGGGCAAGCGCGCCGCTACTCGCGCGGCAGCAGAAAAATCGTTCCCTGATGCTCGAGAATAACGCCTTCAGGGGTAATCTCGAGCACCGCCGGTCCTTCGTCCAGCTCTGATTGCTCCCGGTGCTTGGTCATGTTGATAAAAACAAAGCGCTTCGCGGGATCGTCGTCGTACACGTGAATGTCGAGGTGCAGATCAGTTATCTGCAGCGTGCCGTTAACGCGCACCTCGTCAATTGTGAGCACGCGCGGCCTGATGGCCGGGCGGACGGCCGCCCGGGGTGATTGCGAGCCGGCTGCTGCCGTCTCTACAGGCGGTGGCTGATTCTGTTTGGCCGCGGCGACCTGTTCTTCGAAACTCGGTTCGACGATCTTTGTCTGCTCTGGCGCTGCAGTTTCTGCAGGGGCAGTGACGTCGGGTGTCTTGCCCGAGCGCAACAGAATGCCGGCAAGTACGGCAATATTCACAATCAGCAGCGCGGCCAGAATCCACAGCCAGTGAAATGACTGCTGTTCGCCCGGACTGGACGGCACGTTGGAGAACTCGGCGCCGGTCTGTTGCTGGCGGTCGGTTTCGGATTTCTTCAAGGCATCGAGGATAAATGACATGCGCTACTCCTGAGCCAGGCGGGGGATCGTCAATCGCGGCATGTTATCGGGCTCGAGCAGTGTGTTAATGATGATTTGTGTCTGGTGACCCGCGAGTCCGTCCACATCCAGCCGCTGATCGCGCTGAAATGCACGGACTTGCTGCTGCAGGTCTTCGTCAAAACTATCGGAGCTTGCTGCGACCGTCCGATACCGCTCGTCTATCGTGGCGAGGCTGTTGCGCAACCACAGCACGGCCGGACCGCGAGCGCCAGGTCCCAATGCTTCGGAGGAGCCGTTCGGCGGACGCCACATCAGCATGTACTGGCCAAACCACATGTCGGTAACTTCATCGACTGGATGCGTGACATCGACACCGCCTATTGATAGCTCGGCGATCTGACCTTCAATTGCGGTCAGGACAACGTTGTGAGCTGCGCCATTACTGTCAACCAGTGTCAGCACCGCTGGCCGGTCGTATTGTCTAAGGCCGCTCCACGAACCCCTTTGGAAAACACACTCATAACCCGCCGCGGCAGCTTGTGTGCAACCACGCTCGCCGCGCTGATATTCAATGCCCCACAAATCGAGCAGGGTGGCTAACGCCGATTCGCGGCGCGTCAGTTCGCTCGCCAGAACGAGTTGTGCATCCAGCGACGCAGTGGGCTCAGCTGGCGATTCGCTCGCGCTGGTGTTGGCAACAGTCTCTGTTTCCGAAGGTGGCGCCGCAGTGACTACGGTTGGGTCGACACTGTCATCGATGAAGTCACGACGTTCGTCGAGAGTCGCCAGAAACCCTGCGGCGATGACGACGGCTGCCGCAACAGCGACTGCCGGCACGGCCCAGCGCAGCCAGTGTGCGGAATCTCCTTTGCCCCTGATCTCGGCGGCGGCACGCCTGATCATGCGGCTATTCACGCGCCGTGTTTCACCGCTATACGCGCCCAGCAATGCGCGATCACAGACAACGTTGATCAGCCGTGGCACACCCTGTGACAGGCGAAAAACTTCGCGTCTCGCGCCGCTATCAAAAATTTCGCCAAGCGCCCCGGCAACCTTGAGCCGGTGTTCGATGTACTGCGCCGTCTCGTCGCGCGAAAGCGGCTCAAGGTGGTAGCGGCCCGTGACGCGTTGCGAGAGTTGCCGCAGGTCGTTTCTGTCCAGCAGGTCGCGCAACTCCGGCTGGCCAATCAGGATGATCTGCAGCAACTTTTGCTTCGCCGTCTCCAGGTTGGTGAGCAAGCGCACTTCCTCGAGAACGTCGGCGGCGAGATTCTGTGCTTCGTCAACAACCAGGATCGTACGCCTGCCGTCCGCGTGCGCATCGAGCAGGTGATGGTTCAGTGCGTCGATCAGCGCCTTGATGCTGCCCTTGTCCTCGGGCTCTGTGACGCTGAGTTCCTCACAGATTGTCGCCAGAAATTCCCGTGCCGACAACTGCGGGTTCAAAACGACGGCAACGTCGGCATTAGCAGGCATTCTATTCAGCAACAGTGTGCGCACGAGCGTCGTCTTGCCCGTGCCCACCTCGCCCGTGAGCTGCATGAAGCCGCCACTTTCGGTGACGCCGTAAACCAGATGCGCGAGCGCTTCACCATGGCGCTCACTCATGAACAGATAACGCGGATCGGGCGTTATCGAGAACGGCTTTTCATTTAGGCCAAAAAAGCTGGTGTACATTGTTCTTTGCCGTAGTCGGGGTCCTCTCTCCAAGCCCCGATTCTACATGACTCAGGACCGCTCCAACGTCCTTGCGCGGGCCACCGACAGATTGCCGAAGCGATCACGGATGTCATCGACTGCTCGATCGACATCGCCCACAGTCGCGTCGTCGTCATTAGCAAACAAATCGCGCTGCTCCGCCGGGGAGAGCTTGCTCGCGCCAACACCCAGCAGCCGGATACGTGTGCCGGGGTTGCTCTCGAGCCAGGTAAGCAGCAATTCGCAAGCTACATGGTAGACCGGATCGGTGCCGTTGACCGGTGGTTGCAGGCTCTTCTGCCGCGTGCAGGTCTGAAAATCGGATTGCCGGATCTTGACTTGCACGGTCCCAGCCTGCAGTTCCGATTGTCGCAGACGGCGTGCTACCGTCTCCGACAGGCGCAACAACTCCCGTTGCATGTCACCGCGATCACGGAGATCGACATCGTAGGTCTCCTCGGCGCTGATCGATTTCTCTTCGCGCGATGCGACAACGGCCCGGTTGTCGATACCTGCAGCGCGCTCGCGCGTGCGCTGAGCGAAACGCCCAAATACAGACACAAGGTCGCGGTCCGGCGCGAGGCGCAGGTCGGCAATGCTGCGAATGTTGATTTGCTGTAGTCGCGAGAGCGTCTGCCGGCCGATCCCGGGAATGACCGACACGGGCAGCGGGTCGAGCTTTTCGCCCACATTGACCGCAGTAATGACGGCGAGCCCGTCGGGCTTGTCGAGATCCGATGCGATCTTCGCGACGAGCTTGTTTTCGGCAACGCCGACCGACGCAGTCAGGCCGGTTCGTTCGACAATCAATTTCTTGATTCGCGTGGCGATTTCGACGCCCGATCCGTGCAGGTTGCGGCATGCCGTCACGTCAAGGAAGGCCTCGTCGAGCGACAATCCCTCGACGATCGGAGTGAATTCGTGAAACACCTCAAAGATCTGTTTTGACACGGCCTGGTAATGAGACATTCGCGGCGCGACCCGGATCAGGTCGGGACAACGACGAATGGCATCCGCCATCGGCATCGCCGAACGAACGCCGAACTGGCGGACTTCGTAGCTCGCGGCCGCTACGACGCCACGATTGCTGCCCCCGCCGACAACCACGGGCTTGCCGCGCAGCTCCGGGTTGTCGCGTTGCTCCACGGACGCGTAAAAAGCGTCCATGTCGACGTGTAGAATTGTCCGAACGGGCAGTGTCATCTCAATTACCGCGTTCGACCATGAAGCGAGCGAGCCAACGCATGGGTTCGGCATCCTCGCCAAAGTCATCGAGTTGCTCGAGCGCATTGCGCAACAAACTGTTACAGCGACGTCGTGCGTCATGCAGCCCGACCAGTCCGGGATAGGTTGCCTTGCCGAGGCGTTGATCGGCGCCAGTCTGTTTACCGATAACCTCGGTGTCGCCTTCAACATCGAGAATGTCGTCCTTGATCTGAAATGCAATGCCTATGGTGCGGCCGAAGGCGTCAATTGCAGACGCCCTGTCTGCGGGCAATTTGTCGCTAAGCAACGCAGCGGAAACAACCGAGGAATGTATGAGTGCGCCAGTCTTGAGCGAGTACATGTGCTCGATCTCGTCGGCACTGAGTGAACGCCCTTCTGCCGCCAGATCCATGGACTGGCCACCGGTCATGCCGATCGACCCGCACGCGTCGGCTAGGACCTTGACGAGTTTGTTGCGCGTCGCCGCGGGTACGTCACCGATGCTCGCGAGCACGCTGAAAGCAAGTGGCTGCAGGGCATCCGCGGCCAGGATCGCCGTTGCCTCATCAAACTGACGGTGCAATGTTGGTTTACCGCGCCTTAGGTCATCGTCGTCCATCGCCGGCAGATCGTCGTGCACAAGGGAAAACGCATGGATCAGTTCCAGAGCAGCCGCAGGAGCGTCGAGCAGCGCCGGCGCCAGGCCGAGACATTCGCCGGTCGCGTACACCAGCAGCGGCCGGATGCGCTTGCCGCCGTTGAACACGGCATAGCGCATTGCATCGTGCAGGCGCTTCGGCGGCTGGTCGGCTGGCGGCAGGACAGCGTCGAGCTTCTGCGCCACACGTTCTGTGTAGTTCGCAATACGCTTCTCAAACGATGCTGACAACGCAGCCTCCGCAGTGACTGGCAGGGTCATGTAGCGTACACGGATTTGCGGCCTGTGCGCAGCATGGCTGAGCTATAATTCGCGTCCCTTTTGCGCAGCAAAGAAACTTATGCGGGCAACCGCCAGAGCCCAGCCAAACATCGCGCTGATCAAGTACTGGGGGAAACGCGACACGCGTCGTAACCTCCCGGCCGTCGGCTCGATATCCATTACGCTGGCCGATTTGTTCACGACGATGTGTGTCGAATTCGATGCCTCGTCAGGGGACGACAGGTTGACGATCAATGGCACTGACAATCCCGGCATGCTGCCGAGAGTCAGCGCCTGTCTTGACGCTGTTGCCGGCCAGGATCGCGACCCGGCACGTATCAACAGCACCAACAATTTCCCGATTGCCGCGGGGCTGGCGTCATCGGCGTCAGCTTTTGCCGCACTGGTCGTGGCAGCCGATGCGGCGGCCGGACAGGACCAGGAAGCAGCGCAACTGGCGAGCCTTGCCGGAGGCGCCTCCGGATCAGCGGCACGCTCTCTGTATGGCGGTTACGTCGAACTCGAGAACGCCGGCGATGACGTTGCGCTCAAATGCCTGCGCTCTGCAGACGACTGGCCGCTCAAGGTTGTTGTCGCTATCACGGCATCAGGGCCCAAACCGGTCGGCTCGACCGAGGCGATGGAACTCAGCCGCAGAACATCGCCATTTTACGACCGTTGGGTCGAGCAGCAGGCGATGGATCTTGATGCTGCAAGACTCGCGATTGCCGAGAAGGATTTTGCAAGACTTGCCTCAGTCGCCGAGCACAACTGCCTCAAGATGCACTCGGTGATGTGGGGTTCGCGGCCGCCGACGATCTACTGGAACAGTGCGACGCTGGCATGCATGCAAACCATTCGCGAATTACAGTCACAAGGAATCGCCGTGTTCTTCACGATAGATGCCGGGCCGCAGGTAAAAGCGATTTGCGAACCGGCCGACGCAGCACGGGTTCGCGATGCGCTTGCTGCTACAGATGGTGTTGCGGACATACTCGAGAGCGGGCTCGGTGCCGGCGCAATGCAAGTAAACGATGACTGAGCTGCGGCAGCAACAGCGGATAACAGCGACTGCGCCGGGGAAATTGGTGCTGTCGGGCGAGTACGCGGTACTCGATGGGGCCCCCGCAATTTGCATGGCCGTGGATCGACGCGCCCGCGTGACGATCTCCACAAACGGTGCAGACCATCACACTGTGACCGCACCGGCGTTTACGAATCGATGCGGCCGCTTCGCGGACCGGCAGGGGGAACTCGAATGGATCGAGGCAGGCGAGGAATTCGCACTCCTTGATCATGTGTGGCGGAGTGCTTCTGTGACGGCAAGTGGCAACCTGTCACTGGTACTCGATAGCCAGGAATTTATAGATGCGGCCAGCG
>Ga0255052_10003005_pt1 | contig 11899 bp, 11 predicted proteins | sample JV7_2_21_MG_FD_188632 | JGI IMG/M metagenome (GOLD analysis project Ga0255052, IMG submission 188632) | Seawater microbial communities from Jervis Inlet, British Columbia, Canada - JV7_2_21 | ecosystem: Environmental > Aquatic > Marine > Inlet | place: Canada: British Columbia | collected... | reverse complement strand
GCCGGCCGCATTGGGAGTAAGGGCTGGCAGTTTCCACAGGGCGGCATATTGTTCGGTGAGGAACCCGAACAGGCGATGTTCCGAGAGTTGCGCGAGGAAGTCGGTCTCGAGACTGACGATGTCGAATTACTCGGTGTAACGAGCGACTGGCTGCGCTACCGGCTGCCCGACAAATTTATCCGCCACAACAGCAGTCCGCTTTGCATCGGACAGAAGCAGCGCTGGTTCATGTTGCGGCTCACCTCGTCCGCAGACAACGTCCGTTTCGATCGTGGTGACGAACCGGAGTTCGATCGTGCCCGCTGGGTGGAGTTCTGGCGCCCGGTCAATGAAGTTATCTACTTCAAGCGCCGCGTCTACGCCCGCGCATTGCACGAGCTTGGCTCCACGGTCTACCCGAGCGGTCTGCCGCCGCGGCCGCGGTGGTGGCCGCGACGCTGGCGGGTGGTATTCGACAAGGATATTGCCCTGATACCGGAAAACGACGCGTAGCCGAGAACGTGACCTGGCGCACTTCTGTTTGTACGGGGCTCCGCGTAACATAACGTCTTTCGAGGTACTGATGAGCAAGCGTGGCGAAATATTCACCTTTACAGCTGCACAGCCCGGTCCGCGTCTGGGCGACGCGGATCGCCATCATCGCGCTCGTGGTCGTCGGTGGTTACCTGGTCTATGAATTCGGCCGGATTCAGGCCGGCTACAACGTCGTTGACGCGACGGGAGAGCGCCAGGACTACGATCAGCACATCGCTGCCCTCGACCGTGAAATCGTATCGCTGAAAGAGCAGATCGCGCTGCTGGAAACGCACCGCGATATCGATCGTGAGGCTTACACCGAGGTCGAGGCCAGCCTGACGGAGTTGCAGGCGAAGATCCAGGAACAACGGGATGCCATCGCGTTTTATCGCGGCATTGTGTCGCCTGCCGACGGCAACAAGGGTCTGCGCGTGCAGGACCTGAAGCTGAGTCGTGGCAAGGCCGAGCGCGAGTACAATATTCGACTGGTCCTGGTGCAGGCCTTGCAGCACGACCGCAAGGTCTCGGGCAGCGTGAATCTCACCATTGACGGTGACCAGGACGGCGTCGACAAGACGTATACGTATGCCCAGCTGTTGCCTGAAGAGTCGGAGCCGGGCTGGGCGTTCTCTTTTCGCTATTTTCAGGATTTCGAACGGCAGGTTATCCTGCCGGACGGCTTCACGCCGCAGCGTGTCAATATAGAGGTCCAGTCGCGGACCCGCTCGATCGCGAGCATTGCGGAGAGCTATTCCTGGGCAACGAGCCAGGGTTGAAATTGGCCGCAGTGCGGCAATATGGAGGTACTCATGCTAGGTCGGAAACAACGCAGGCACACCGTCGTCGAAACGCTGGTGGGCTCCAACACAAGGATCAGTGGCGATCTTCATTTTTCGGGTGGGTGTCACGTGGACGGTACGGTCAATGGCAGCGTGACTGCGGACCCGGAGAGCCAGTCCGCACTGAGTATCAGCGAAGAAGGCAATATCGAGGGTGGCGTTACAGTGCCTTTCGTTGTGCTGAACGGCATCGTTCGCGGTGACGTGTTCGCGAATCAGCGGGTCGAGCTCGGACCAACGGCGCGCGTCATCGGCAATGTGTATTACAATCTGATCGAAATGGCGATAGGTGCTGAAATCAACGGCAAGCTAGTGCACCAGCCGGAAGGACAGGTACCGCTGCTCGAGCAAACGGCCCGCATTGACGAGTCGGCGGCCGTTGCGGCGGAAAACTAGGCAGGAAGAAAGAACATGCAAACAGATACGCCGGTTATCGGCAGCAGTACGGCGCCACCACCCGTCTTATTCACGGACGCGGCAGCCAATAAGGTCGGCGAACTGATCCGGGAGGAAGACAATCCGGATCTGATGCTAAGGGTATTTATCTCGGGCGGCGGTTGCTCGGGGTTCCAGTATGGATTCACATTCGACGAATCGGTCGAGGAAGGCGACAGCCGGGTCGAGAACCAGGGCGTTACGTTGCTGGTCGATCCGATGAGCGTGCAGTACCTGATGGGCGCCGAGATCGACTACAAGGAAGACCTGCAGGGAGCGCAGTTCATCATTCGCAATCCGAATGCCCAGACGACCTGCGGCTGCGGCAGTTCATTTTCAGTCTAAAATCACCTGAAGTGGTCGTCACACCGGCCTGAGACAATAGCTATTCCGAGCGAAGAACACCTCGCAGAATCCCCGGCGAATGTCGATACTCCCGAGGTCATCGCGGCTGTCGACCTCGGTTCCAACAGTTTTCACATGATCGTCGGCGAGTTACGCTACGGGCAGCTGACGATCATTGATCGCATACGTGAAACCGTGCGGCTGGCCGAAGGCTTGTCCGTAACGGGCGAACTATCGGCGGATGCCCGGGCGAGAGCCCTGCATTGCCTCTCCATCTTCGGTCAACGATTGCGGGACATGCATGCCGCAAGCGTACGGGCAGCGGGCACCAGCACGATCCGGCGCACACACGAGGACTCCGGTTTCATGGCGGAGGCCGAAGCCGCACTGGGCCACCCAATCGAGATCATCTCGGGCATCGAGGAAGCCAGGCTCATCTATAACGGCGTGACCCACAGTCTGCCGGCGAATGACGGGCTAAGGCTGGTCCTCGATATCGGCGGCGGCAGTACCGAGCTGATTCTCGGGCAAGGCCACCGGCCCCAGGCTCTGGAAAGCCTGCACCTGGGTTGCGTAGCGCTGACCGAGCGGTTCTTTCCCGGCGGTCGCATTACGCGGGAGTCGTTCGAGGCGGCCAGGGTTGCCGTACGCCTGGAGCTGCGGCCGATAAAGGCCTTTTTTCGGGATGCGGCAGATGTGGAGGCTATTGGTACGTCCGGCACGATTATCTCCGTCGAGCGCGTCGCGAGCGCGCTCGGCATCGTCGAAGGCGATCTGACACAGGCCGCCGTCGAAGCCCTGATCGATCGCGTGATCGAATTCGACAACGTTGCCGATCTGGATCTGCAGGAGCTGCCTGAGCGGCGTGCGCAGGTGTGGCCCGGCGGATTGTCGATTCTCGCCGAACTGATCGGCGTACTGCGAATCAAAACGCTGAAGATTTCCGACGGCGCGCTGCGCGAGGGGTTGCTTTACGATCTTCTCGGCCGCCTGCAACACGAAGATGCGCGCGAGCGTACGGTGCGCGCAATGGCGGCACGGTACAACGTGGACAAATCGCAATCGCAGCGGGTTGCCGAGTCCGCCTGCATGCTGCTCGAGCAGTGTGCCGAGCCGTGGGAACTGACGTCGGAGTTCGCCGAGCAGGGTCTGGTGTGGGCGGCGCGCCTGCACGAGATTGGCCTCGACATATCCCACGATGGTTATCAACGGCATGGTGCGTACATCACGGGAAATGCAGACATGCCGGGTTTTCCGCGTGCCGAGCAACGTTTCCTCGCATGCCTGATTGCCAGCCAGAGGCATCAGATTGTCGTGCATGATCTACAAGGGCTGCCGCGCGCGTGGCGCAAGCGGGCGTTGCGGTTGGCGATGTTGTTGCGACTGGCCGTGTTACTCAATCGAAGCCGCAACGAAGCGACGATTCCGCCGATCCGCCTGGCGGTTTCAGAGCAGTCGCTCGCATTGGTGTTCGATGAGGCGTGGCTGGAGGCGAACCCATTGACAGTTGCAGACCTCGAGCGCGAAAAAGGATTTCTGTCGAAGGTCGGTTACGAGCTGAGTTTCAGTTAGGCGCTGCTTGGCGAGGAGAGTAGTTGCAGGAACGTGTCCTGTGCCGACACTGGCTCACCGTCTGTTGGACTGAGCCTTTCGTAGCTGCCGTCGCCATGCAGCACCCAGGCGTTGCAGTTGTCGGCAAGGTACAGCTCCAGGTCGCTCTTGATCCTGTCTTTGATGTGTTTCTGCCGTATCGAAAAACAGGACTCGTTACGGCGGAACAGATTCCTGTCCATCCAGTCGGCACTCGAGCAGTAGTACTCCTCATTACCGTCGTTCAGGAAATAGTAAACGCGCGAGTGCTCGAGGAAACGACCGACGATGGATCTGACGTGTATGTTTTCGGACAGACCCGGGACGCCCGGCCGCAGCGAACAAATACCACGAACGATCAGGTCGATTTTGACACCCGCTTGCGACGCGGCATATAGCGCATCCATCAACTGTGGCTCATTCAGAGAATTGATCTTGGCGATTATGCGAGCGTCCGTCCCTGCCCGGGCGTGCGCGGTCTCGCGCTCGATCTTCGAAATCAGCGCATCGAACAAGGTGAACGGCGACACAAGCATGCGAGACAGATCGCGAGCCTCGGTAAGACTCGTCAGCTGCATGAAGATCTTGTGCACGTCTTCGCCCAAACGCTGACTGCTGCTCATGTAACCGTAGTCTGTATAGACGCGCGTCGTCGCATGGTGGTAGTTGCCGGTTCCGAGATGAACGTAACGAACCAGCTTGTCGGATTCGCGACGCACGATCAGGGTCATCTTCGCGTGGGTCTTGTAACCGACCAGACCGTAGACTACTTGCGCACCCGCTTCCTGCAGGCGGTTTGCGAGCGAGATGTTTGCAGCCTCGTCAAAGCGCGCCATCAGTTCGATCACGACCGTAACTTCCTTGCCTGCTCGTGCCGCTGCAACGAGGTGGTCGACAATCGGAGAATCCGGGCCGGTTCGATAGAGTGTCTGCTTGATAGCCAGCACGTCTTCGTCGGCCGCCGCCGCACCAATGAAATCGACGACGGGCGCAAAGGACTGGTAAGGATGGTGTAGCAGCACGTTCTGTTTCGACAGGATCGAGAATATGTCTGCTTTGTTGCGCAGCTCATCGGGCATGCTCTGCGTAAACTGCGGATACAACAACTCGGGTCGGTCTTCGATGTTGCACACGGTTGCAAGCCGATTGAGATTGACCGGACCATCGACCAGGTACATGTCGTGGTCCTGAAGGCTGAAGTGATCGAGCAGAAATTGCTGTAGATCAGCGGGGCATTCATGGCTGACCTCGAGTCGAACGGCAGCGCCGTATCGGCTCGCTTCGAGCTGGCCTTCAAGTGCATGCACCAGGTCGCTGACTTCTTCTTCGTCAACGTACAGGTTGCTGTTGCGCGTAATACGGAACTGGTAGCAACCCTCTACCTTCAGACCTGGAAACAGCTTGTCGACATGTACGCGGATAATCGACGACAGGAATACGAACTCATGACACCCCGGGCTGCTCAAGTGATCCGGTAGCCGAATAACACGAGGCAATGAGCGGGGCGCCTGCACCATGCCACGGTGGCGGCGGCGGCCGAACGCGTCTTTACCGTGCAAGCGCACAATGAAGTTAAGGCTCTTGTTCAGAATACGCGGGAATGGCCGCGACGGGTCGAATGTCAGCGGTGTCAGTACAGGAACGACCTGATCGTGGAAATATTCCGTCAGCCACTGTTGTTGCTCTTCGTTCCAGTCCTCGCTTTGCACGAAACGTACGCCCGCACGCGTCAGTTCCGGGAACATGATTTCATTGAGAAGTGCGTACTGCTGCGAAACGAGCCCGAGCATGCGATGACGGAGGGCATCGAAAACCTGCTGCGCTGACAGTTTCTCGGGGCCTTGCGCGGGCGCGCCGATTTCGATGCGTTGCTTGAGGGCCGCTACACGTATTTCAAAGAACTCGTCAAGATTTGTGCACGAAATACAGAGAAACCTTAGCCGCTCGAGTAAGGGGACATCGGGATCTTGCGCCTGCGCCAGCACCCGCTTGTTGAACTCGAGCATGCTGAGCTCGCGGTTAATGTAGAGATCGGCAGGGGGCAGTGACGGTGAGTCCACGGAGTTCTCGATGAGGTCGGCCGCTCAGTATATCAACGCGGACGTTACGAGAACCTTAACTGTTGCACAAATCAGCCAGCCGGATGGATGGCCCCGAGTATTGCCGGGCGGCTTGCGCCCGTCACGCCCGGTGCGTTGCCCGGGAGATTTTCGAGAGTACGCATCGCAAGCCAGGCGAACGCCGAGGCTTCCACCCAGTCAGGATCGAGGCCGTGCTCGGATGTGCTGCCGAGCAGCGTCGCAGCCAGGTGGGCAGACAGCCGGCGCATCAGTTCAGTGTTGTGCACGCCGCCACCGCAGACGAGCACCTCTCTTGTTTCGGCTGCAAAAGTGTCGATCGCCGCCGCGATCGTCTTTGCGCTGAGTTCGCACAGAGTCGCCTGCACGTCGGCCGGTTCGCGGTCGCCCCTGTCATGCGAGGACAACCAGTCCTCGTTGAAATACTCGAAGCCGGTGCTTTTGGGCGGCGCTTTGCCGAAATACGGGTCCGCGAGCATGCGGCCGAGCAACGCATCGTCACAACGTCCGCTTGCGGCCCATTGCCCGGACTCGTCGTAGGCAAGTTCGAGATGGCGCCTTGCCCAGGCGTCGAGCAGGGTATTGCCGGGCCCGGTGTCGAATCCGCGTGTATCGCCGTCGCCTTGCGGCAGTAAAGTCACATTGGCAATTCCGCCAATGTTGACGACGCATCGCTCCACGGCCTCCGACCGAAACAGCCACTCGTGAAATGGCGGCACGAGCGGCGCGCCCTGGCCGCCCAGGGCGATATCGGCACTGCGGAAATCAGCAACGCAGCAGATGCCGGTTCCCTTCGCGACAATGTTTGGATTTCCGATCTGCATCGTGAATGGGCGGTCTTCATCAGGGCGGTGGCGTATCGTCTGTCCGTGACTGCCGATCGCGCGAACCTGGTTCGCGTCGACGCCGGACTCGCTCAGCAGCCCGAGTGCTGCGTCGCGAAAACATTCGCCGGTCCAATGATCAAGGTTTGCCAGCACGTCGACGGTGCAGGATTGCGGATTTCGGGTTGCCGCCAGAAGTTCGCTGCGAAGTTCCGGCGGGTAGGGAAGACTCGTTGCCGCTGCCGTACGGAGCGATCGATCCCCGAATTCGACGAGCACGGCGTCGATACCGTCCATGCTCGTGCCGGAGATCAGGCCGATGTAGTAATCAGGCATCGCGGTTCGAGGCTACTTGTTGCTGTAGGCGATGGTGGCGAGTTGTGTGTTCTTGAAATGCTCGAGTTCCTGCAAAATCGGTTTAACCGCAGTCAGGAATCGTTGCCGATAGCGATCGTCGATCGGATCAGCCTGCGGCAGTTCGACCGTTCGCGGATTTCGATGCACGCCATTCAGCCGGTACTCGTAGTGCAGGTGGTTGGCCGTCGCAAGGCCCGTTGCACCGACGTAGCCAATGGTCTGTCCCTGGCTTACGCGGCTGCCAACACGGGCGCCGGCAAAACGGGACATGTGCGCATACAGGGTCGTAATGTTGCCGCCATGCTGAACAATGATCGCGTTGCCATAACCATTCTTTACGCCGCGGAAAATGACCTTGCCATCGCCGGCCGCCCTGATCGGCGTCCCGCGCGGTGCGGCGTAGTCAACGCCGCGGTGCGCACGAATCGTATTCAGTACCGGGTGCTTGCGACGCGGGTTGAAATTGGAACTGATCCGCGTGAAATCGACGGGTGCGCGAATGAACGCCTTGCGTACGCTGTGACCGTCCGGTGTGAAGTAGTCACTGCGGCCCGCATCGTCGATGAACCGTATGGCCTGAGACTTGCGACCGTTGTTGTTGAACTCGGCGGCGATGATCTCGCCGTCCTTGACGAATTCACCGTTTTGCCAGATCTCTTCGTATTGCACGTAATAGTTGTCACCTGTGCGTATGTCGAGGACGAAGTCGACATCCCAGGCAAATATTCCTGCAATGTTCATGATGACTCGGTCGGAGAGGCCGGCGGCCGCAGCGCTTTCGAACAGCGAGGATTCGATGACTCCATACGCGAGTCGCTTGCGCTTCTCGATTGGCCGCTCGATGACTTCCGCCGCGAAGCCCGACTCTGCGCGTTCTATCTTGAGCGCACTCGTCAGGTCCAGGTTCGAATACATGCTGACGAGGTCGCCCTGATCGTGAGTGATCATGAACTCGTCGCCGGGTTTCAATTGGCGGAAGCGCTTGCGTGCCTCGTCGAGCTTCGAGATTCGGGACAGGTCGCCGAGGTTCAGGTCGTGTTTGCGGAAGAGCTTGTCGAGCGTATCGCCGCGACGGATCGTCAGCGTCGCATTCTGGTACGGCGGTGGGTTGATCGCCTCTGCGAGAACGAGAGGAACCTCCGCGAAAATCCGGCCCGCCGGCGCCACGATGTCGATCTCTGTGCCTTCTACCGCGGTCAGGATGGGTTCCTGGGGCGGCGGTGTGGCCGGCGTCGTCATGTTCAGCGTGGATACCAGCGCCAGGCCGGCGAGCGGGATGCCGAGGCCGACGACGAACCACTGCAGGGCTTTGGATTTCTTAGGCTTCTTCTCTACGGATGGTTTGTAATCGTGCAGCAATGGACTGACCGGACGATGCAAGTCTGCGACCCCATCATGAAGAATGTCGTTACTCTACCGTGACGTTTCGTGAACGTCAAAGAAAACTGTTATAAGTCAGAGCGTTAACCGGAATGCTTAGCATCTGCATGAACATGCGGCCGGGGGCTTTCATCGATCGCTCAGAATGCTACAGTTCCGCTGCACCGGGCATGCAGACGATCGAAGGCACTAATGAGCATTATCAAGTGAGCAATTTCAAGGAACAACTGGCCGAATTGACGCGGGGCACCGACGAGGTGTTACCGGAGGACGGACTGGCCGGCAAACTGAAGAAAAACAGGCCGCTGATCGTCAAGGCGGGCTTCGACCCGACGGCGCCGGACCTGCACATCGGGCACACGGTACTTATTAATAAGATGCGGCAGTTCCAGGAGTTCGGTCACGAAGTCGTGTTCCTGATCGGTGACTTCACGGGCATGATCGGAGACCCGTCGGGCAAGAACGCCACTCGACCGCCGCTGTCCCCGGAGGAAATCAAAGCCAACGCCGAGACCTACGAAGTGCAGATCTTCAAGATTCTGGACGAGGGCAGGACCCGTATAGAATTTAATTCCAACTGGATGGGTGACATGGATGCGGCCGGTCTCGTCAGGCTCGCGTCGCATCACACGGTTGCGCGCATGCTCGAACGCGATGACTTCAAAAAGCGCTACGAAGGCGGGCAAGCAATTTCTATCCACGAATTCCTGTACCCGATCGTGCAGGGTTATGACTCGGTCGCGCTAAAAGCCGACGTCGAACTCGGCGGCACGGACCAGAAATTCAATCTGCTGGTCGGGCGGCAACTGCAGCAGGACTACGGGCAGGAGCCGCAGCTCGTGATGACAACGCCGTTGCTCGAGGGGCTGGATGGCGTGCAGAAGATGTCGAAGTCACTTGGCAATTACGTCGGCATCACCGACGCACCCGGGGAAATGTTCGGCAAGCTCATGTCGATCTCGGACGAGCTGATGTGGCGTTACTTTGAAGTGTTGAGCTTCCGTTCGCTCGACGACATTGCAGGACTGAAAAAGTCCGTCGACGATGGCATGAATCCACGCGATGTGAAATTCGAACTCGGCATGGAGATCGTAGCGCGGTTCCACGATGATCAGGCGGCCGAAGCCGCGAAGCAGGAGTTCATATCGCGGTTCCGCGAGGGTGCAATGCCCGAGGACATGCAGGAGTTGACGCTCGAGGCACAGGACGGCGCGCTGGGTATCGCGCACCTGCTGAAAGAAGCCGGTCTTGTCAGCAGCACCTCAGAGGCATTTCGTATGATAAAACAGGGCGCCGTGCGCATCGACGGAGAACGGGTTGAAGACCGCGCCCTGACGATTGATGCCGGCAGCACTAATGTCTACCAGGTTGGTCGAAGACGTTTTGCCCGTGTCAGTCTGACCTGACACACATATATAAGGTGTCCGGGATGAAGCCCTTTGTATTGCGAGGCTCGTTACTGATTTTCCTTCTCGCGTTCGCTACGTTGGCAAGCGCGCAAGACGATGCCCGTGACGCGGAGCGGCAGGCCGAACTCGAGCGCCAACAGACTTTTCGCGCGGGGTTTCAGGACATCATCGACGACCTGAACAAAAACTCGTTCGAGCGCTTTGCGCATGCGGTCGAACAGGACGACATGCTCGAGCGTATCTTCGGGCTGCGGCTCATCGACCCGAAGGTCAAGAAGAGTTTCCGCGAGGGCTTTGACTCCAGGCTCGAAGGTTTCCTCAAATCCGCTTTTGCGAGCACGGAAGGAAACATCCGGGCCGCGTGGCTTGGGTTTGGCTCAAAAGGCAATCTCGGCAAGGCGATCGTCAGATACGACCTGCCGGATTTCCAGTTCAATTACCACGAGTACGAATTGCGCCTCGACAAATCCGGGCGCGTCATCATTGTTGATTGGATCGACTACCTGGACGGCGAGAAATTCAGCGATGGCGTCGGCGTCTCATTGGTATCGCTCAATCCCGGTAAGTCAGCCGTTCGCAAGTTGCTGGACTTTCAGGGTCCCACCGAGCAGCAGGTTTTCCAGATGACCGAGCTGCTAAAGGCGTACCGCGACAACCAGGTCGATCGTTATTTCGACATCCTGAAAACCGTCAATGAGGAACTGCGCAGCCAGCGAGCGACGGTGCTTATGTCCGTGCACCTGACGCGCGCAACTCGCAATCGGCGCAAGATGCGTACGGCTTTGATCGATGTTGACAAGTACTTCCCGGCAGAGCCGTTGTTTTCGCTGATGTTGCTCGACTATTACTTCCCGGCACGGAAATACGACCTGGCAATGGAAGCGCTGCTCAGGTTGAAGTCACGCCTGGCCGTTCAGGACTCGGCGATGTCGGCGCGCCTGTCTGCGGCGGCATTGGTGCTCGGCAATGCCGAGGAAGCGGCGACCTTTGCGGATGAGGCAGTGGCGCTGGAACCCGGCCTCGAGCTCGGCTGGTGGTCGGCACTGCGGGCGAGAACCACCATGGAACAGTTTAGCGAGGCGGTTGCGGCGCTGGACGTCCTGGAAAAACAATTCGGCTACACGCTGAATCCGCAGGCCTTCGAGAAAGACCCGTTGATGGCGGCTTTGCTGCGATCGGAAGAGTATGAGGCCTGGTACGTCGCACACGAGTAAACCAACACTGCATCAGGAGCACGTCATGAAAATAATATTTGTCGCGCCAGCAGTCGTGTTATTGACGATATCCATACTCCTTGTGTCGGCATGCTCGTCGCGCAAGGAGGCGCCGGATCCTGGCAAGGTACAGGAGGAAATAGCGGAGCATCGTAAACAGGAAGTCGATCTGGTTCGAGAGACCGTGTCCGATCATGAGCGGGCCGGCCGGTTGACTCAATTGTTGAGCGAACGCGACCGGCTAATTTCCAATCATGCGAAGGAAATTGGCGCGTATCGGAAGCAGGTGTTGGAACTGAACGCCGATTACAACGCGGATCGCAAGAACTTTGACATACTGATGGTCGACTACAATAGCCAGCGTGCCGCCGCGCAAATAGAGCTCACCGAGCTCATTGGTGCCATGAAATCGGAGACGACGCCCGAGGAGTGGAAGGTCATATCCAAATTTCAGCTGAAAAGCCTAAACCCACGGCAGCTGGCATACGGCCAACCGGCAGCGGGAGACTGAAATGATTTGGGCACTACTCGCAGCATATTTTCTCGGCGGCGCTGGCGGTATTAGCGGCAGTGCGCTGACGACTACAACGGTCAAACAATTAAGCGAGCTTGCGGCAGAGCTTATCGGTGATCCCGGTCGTTCTGAGGCGGCGCAGCAGACGCTCAAGGAGCTTGGGAAAGAGGTCAAAGTCTTCGAGAAAGCGTTTATCCGGTCTGGCAAGCAACTGACCAAATTCTACAAAGACCACGCAGCCGGCCCCGATCAGGCGCTCGCTATCCTCGACGATCTAAATTCGGGCTGGCAGACCTCGCAACAGCGCGCGCTGGATCTGCGCTTCGAGCTCCGGGATTCAATGACCGAGGCGGAGTGGGCCGCACTTTTTGTTGGCGAATAATCTGGTCGATGCCAAG
>Ga0255052_10003004_pt1 | contig 11899 bp, 10 predicted proteins | sample JV7_2_21_MG_FD_188632 | JGI IMG/M metagenome (GOLD analysis project Ga0255052, IMG submission 188632) | Seawater microbial communities from Jervis Inlet, British Columbia, Canada - JV7_2_21 | ecosystem: Environmental > Aquatic > Marine > Inlet | place: Canada: British Columbia | collected... | reverse complement strand
TAACCTTAAATTGAAAGCCATATTCTGTTCTCAGATTGGTCGCGACCCTTGCTCCTATGAACTTCCTTCTGACTCCTGCTTGACTCCCTTTCCAGAGGTAAATGCTTTTTGTTTCGCCGTCCACGATGCAAACTACCCTGGTTGATTCGAGATCGTCTTTCGTTAGTTCGACCTCATTCAGGGTTCCGTCTTCCATAACCTCGTAGCCTACTACCATAATCAATCACTACGTTACATATTGACGTTTCAGAGATGGCATTGCCAGTGTAAAGATTAAACCCATTTTGTGCTATATGATTGTTATTGTGCTAGATAGAGACGCGTTCTGATGTCAGAATAGTATTGATTGGTGTGAAGAATGCTTATGAGCGATGTGACCCAGTATATTTTGGTTGCCAACGATGGAAGAAACACAGGCATATTCAAATCCGTATAAGCAGCAATTTGATGTAGCCGAGAACCTGAGCGCGGGGAAACTCATTCTTGGTCTTATCGTATCAACAGTCATCATGCTTGCGTCCACATGGGGCCTTCTCACCATCCTGAACTTCTCTGGTGTCTATAGTTTTGACACCTCTCGTTTTCTTCCATATACTACGTACATGTTAGCGGCCTCAGCTGGCTCAGTGGTCCTCGCTTTACTGTTATGTGTAATTCTCACTAAATGGCCAAGAACAGTAAGTCTCTCCCTTCATATTCATAGACGCGCAAAAAAACACGCAGGGGACTATTTCCTCTCTCCAGAACCAGAGAATGAGACCTTAGGAGTTGCCTTCAGGAGGTCTATCTATGGGTCGATACTAGTTGTAGGGATAGCACTAACACTTCTCGGGTTTGAATTGATGGTTGAATTGAACACAGGTGACCTGATCTTTCTAGGTACTGTGTTGATGATTGTAAGCATTGTCATTCTACCATTTACAATCATGTTACTTTATTTCGGTCCATGGTTATTGAAAGACTCAGGCCTGTTTCATCTTGATGCAAAAGATAGATCTCTAAGTAATGTCGGCGATGATGTTGAAGATATTCTCGAGTTCTTTGCGGGAGTAGACATTGTTCTTGTTTGGTTAGAGCTCACACTGAGTGTAGGAACAGAGGCTCCATGGATTCCAATTTTCATCATAATTGTTTCTCTGGGTCCTCTCTTCTCAATCATTCTCAATTTTACTATTGTCTTCATGGCTTTCAAGAAGAGGGCAACTCTATCCATGATGCGTTATCTGACAACAGAGTTTGATGTACCAGATATGGTAAGCTCTCCTGACTACATTCGAAGCAGAGTGCTTGCTCTAGTTGACCGTGAGCTACTTGTTACAGCTCCTTCTTCAGAAACGGCTTCAGAATCCTCTGATGAGCTTAAATCAAAACAAGAATCTGATGTTGAACCAGAACCTAAACCAAAATCAAAACGGGCCAAAATTCCTCCGCCACCAGATTAACAAGCTGAATTACCTGAGGATAATAATTGATTCAGGTTTGAATGAAAACGAAATAACACTTTCACCATTCGCTCTCAGACGCTTGACTAGCTGCTCATCATATATTAGAGCATTTAATGGAAGACCATTGAAATCAACGGTCACTTTGTAGGAACCTACTTGGGGTGTGATTGAAATCAGGTTAGCTTGTGCCCAATCTGTTACTGATGTGTCAGAAATTATGATATCTTCAGGTTTCATACTGAATTTGACTAGTGAGTTAATTTCTCCTTCACCTGGAATTTTGAATCGACTGTTATTAACCAAAACAGTAAGATGTCCATCAGATACTTCCACTACCTGCCCAGAGAAAATATTACCACTACCCAGAAATCTAGCCACAAACTCATTGGTTGGTGAATCATAAAGCTCCTCGGGAGTACCGACTTGACTCACGATGCCATCATCTAAGATTGCTACTTTGTCAGATATCGCAAATGCTTCGTCTTGACTATGAGTCACATAGATTGTTGTGATTTCTAATTTTCTTTGAATGCGTCGTATCTCCATTTGGAGTTTCTCTCTTAGCTGTGGGTCTAGAGCTGAAAGTGGCTCATCTAGTAGTAGAAGTTTTGGTTCTTTAGCCAGTGCCCGTGCAAGAGCAACTCGTTGAGCTTCCCCCCCACTAATCTCACTTGTTTTCCTCAGTAAGAGATTACGTATCCCCAAAAGATCTGCCAGTTCCTCAACTCTCTCAACTGTCCTATCCCGAGACCAACCTGCCATCTCAGGCCCAAATGAGATATTCTGAAAGACAGTCATGTTCGGAAACAGTGCGACTGACTGGAAGACCATTCCAATATTCCGCTCCCTCGGCGGTACATCAATCATATCCTGTCCCTCGAAGAATAGGCTTCCTTCCACTTCCTCAATGAACCCTGCAACCATTCTAAGTGTAGTTGTTTTTCCAGAGCCCGATGGTCCAAGAAGAGTTAGAATCTCTCCATCCTTCACTGTTAGATTAATCGGTCCAATTCGAGTTCCATCATCGAACTCTTTTACAATTTCCCTCAATTCAACATCAGCCACTATAGTGCACCACCTGTTGTACTTCCTTCAGAGATTCGTTCCATGACCAAGAATGCAATCACACAAATAATAACTAGAATAAGAGCTGCTGCCCCTGCTTCCACGAAGTGCCGAGTTGCATAGTTATTATAGATTGAAACAGCTAAGGTATAATTCTGGGGCAAAGCGATGAGATATGTCGCTGACATTTCTCCGATCGCCATTGCAAACGCAAAGACTCCACCAACAAGGATACCTGGAGCAAGGAGTGGAAGTTCGACAAATAGGAGTCTCTGCAATCTTGACGCTCCAAGTGAGTCCGCTTGGTCTAATACGGCTTGATCGATATTTCTCATTGCTATCTCTATCGCTCTTGCACTGAATGGTAACCCTATGATTGTTTGAGCTATTACAATGATTGGCCAAGGATTTGTTACAAGACCAGTTGGCACTGCTATGGCAAGCATTAGACCATACGCAACACTGATTGAGGAAACACCAAGCGGGAGAAGAATCATAGTCGACGCAAATGTCGGAATAATTTTGGATCTAGACCGCATTGCTAACGCCAATGGGATACCTAGGACAACTGCAAAGAGAGTTGCCAAACCTGCATAGAACAAGGAATTAACTAAGTGAGTTAGACCACCATGACTTCCACCTGTCAAGAGGTTTGAAAAACCATCCAGCGTTAGTAACCCATTATTTGGATTGTAGACTGCGGCTCTAAGAATTGTCACTATCGGTCCAATGATCAACACCATCAGCATTCCAACATATGCTATGATCAACATTCTCTCTCTTACACGATATTGACGAAATTCAATTGTTTTGATGGATGCTGTAGCTCCTCCATTATTTCCTGACTTTCGTCCAAGTCTGACATAGACTAGTGCTAAAGTTAGAGTGATGAAAATCTGAATCAGAGTAAGTGAACTAGCTTTTCCATAGTCAAAAAACCTGAAGGCATTCCAAATCTGTGCTTCGATTGTCAAGAACCTCCCTTGCCCGAAAGCGAGAATTATAGGAAACGACATAAAGCAAAAGAGGAATGCGAGTATGGCTGACGCAAGCAAAGAAGGTAAAATATGTGGAAGTGTAATCCTCCTGAATCGCTGGGAGGATGTAGCTCCTAAAAGGTCGGCACTCTCTTCGATTTCAGGATTGAGTCGTTCCAAAGAAGCTGATACCAACAGTAGCACTAAAGGTATATTGTAGAATGTGTGAGCCAGAATAATTCCAGGAATCCCTGTAGCCAAATTGAACACTGACAAACTAGACGACTGTAACCACATCAAAAAGGAGTCAATCACTCCATACGCACCAAACATCTGATTGAATCCTATAACCACAACAATCGGCGGTAGGACAAATGGAACGATCATCAACGCTCTCACGAGTGATTTTCCTTTGAAACGCAATCTGGCAAGAATGAATGCTCCAGGCAAACCAAGAGTGACAACCAACAATGTACTTAGTAACGCCTGAAAGAACGTAAACTGAATTCCGAATTGAATTGACGGTGAAGAGATCACCTCTGCGAATGACGAACCACTATCTGAAAGGAGACCTTTTACAACGACGGTGAGGACGGGATAGACGAGGAATATCAGAAGCAGAATAATCGGGAATGCTAGGACTAACTTTCTCGTGAATGTCCTTCTCTCCAAACGATACCCACCTATGGAGTCCTCAATGCATCCCATTGGTCAAGCCAAATCGTGAGATTAGCAGATATCACGGTGGAATTCAGCAGATCATTAAGCATGTTGATTTCGTCTGGGTGAATAGCATATTGATAGACACTTGGAAGAGCTAGATCGGTTCTCACTGGGAACATCCATTGATTTAGCGGTATCTCCATCTGTACAGTTGCATTAAGGCAGTAATCAATGAACGCTCTCCCTAATTCTGGGTTGGGACCATTCTTGACCAATCCTACACCTTCGACCTGCATCCAAGCCCAAGGTTCATCGTTATAGTAGAATGGAGCAACATATGTATCAGGTTCTGCACCACCAAGCCAGCTTGAAGAATATGCTGGGTCTGTTCCATAGCTGACCATCAGATGCTTTGTTGGGTCGTTAGACCATACTGACCATGCTTCGGTCCATCCCTCTTGAACATCAATGTCATTTTTGACTGAATCCCACCAACTGGTCCAATCCTCATGGAGTATTTCTTCATAGACTGCAATCTGTGATAGAAGGAAAGCGAGTCCAGGACTACTGAAGTGTGGGTTCTCTGTTACCAATGCAGATGCCAGACTAGTTTCAGCAAGGTCTGCAAAGGTCAGATTCCCAAGCTGCGGATGAGTTGTTGTGTTGATTGAATTTGTTGAGTAGATCAATGTAACAATGCCAAAATCGAATGGTGTGAGATAATGGTCGGGGTCAAGAGCATTAACAAATGACTCGTTGATGAGATTGAGATTTGGTGAAACATACGGTTCCAAGACATTTCTTGCAGCTTCTTGGAGTATGAGGATGTTATCGATACCTATCACAACATCTGCAATTGGATTAGACGATTCTACAACCAATTTTGATATGATTCCGTTTGCATCAGAATCCAACAAGATGATGTCTACATCCACTCCATACTGCGCCTCGAAAGGAGCAAAAGCTCTCTCAAGTACAATATCTGCACCCTCATCACCCCAATCAAGAAAGCTACTGTATGTATAGACAACGAACCTTGGTTTCCACCATGTAACTATTGCATAAGCTGCGACAACTAGGATCACTACAAATGCAATGACTGTGATAATCTTCCCGGGGTCTCTTCTGACTGGGTATTCGGCCATATTCTTGTCACTGATTGGAGTGCATGCAAGCATTCATATAACGCTTCTTATAACAGTGTTATAGAAATTGATGTGATTCGAAATGAGGCCTCCTTGTGAAATTGTACAGCGGGATTTTCTACCCGTTGTTAGAACTTTCGTTGCCAGATATCTACGGAAAGAAGGATTCTCCCAGACAGAAATCGCTTCAAGAATGGACTTGACCCAAGCTGCTGTGAGCAAGTACCTTAATCAACCAGTCACAAAGACCAGACTGGCTGTTGAGATTGAACACCTTTCAGAGAATCTCACAGGGATGCTTAAGACAGGAGAGGCTACCGCAGATCAGATTGTTAGAGAACTCTGTTCAACTTGTATGAAGTCACGGATTGGTTCAACACTATGTGAGATGCATCAGAAGAAAGTACCTTCACTCAAGGCCGCAAACTGTCAAGTCTGTTCTAAGCTCCTTGGAGGAAGAAATGACAATCTTGCAGAACGAGCTATAGTCATCAGTGATATGATTGATGCACTCAGGATAATCGAACAATCCGACACTTTTGAAACAATAGTACCTCAGGTTCGAGCTAATTTTGTAGCTTGTAACGACCAAGCTGAAACAGTGAAAGATGTGGCGAGTGTTCCCGGACGTATCACGATAATTGATGGGTATGCAAGGGCACTCATCAGTCCTCAATTCGGAGCCTCAAAGCACACTGCAGAGCTACTTCTACATGCCAAAGAAACTTGGACTCGTATACGATCTTGTCTGTGCATAAGTGGAAGGAAAGATGTTGTGGAAACAGCGACTCAAATCGGATTTAACGTGGTATACATCTCAGAACCAGAGAGTGCAGCCTCAATGATCATCAGATCTCTCAAATCTACTGATCAAGTGCCAGGAAGAAGAACAGTTTATCCCGCTATTCATGTCCCTGGAGGTATAGGAGTAGAGCCAATTCTATACCTTTTTGGTCCTGGCCCCAAGGAGCTTTGTGAACGAAGTCTAAAACTGAGTAATTCTCTAGCCGCTTAGCGGTACGTGTCTTACATCAGTTTATTTTATTGACATCTCAAATACCTCTTGTCAGGAGTTTCTATCGATGGTCACCATACGACAAGGTGTAATGAAGGACTGTAAGGATCTACTCGAGGTCTATCAAGGGACTCGTTGGTTTCACAAGGTTCGTGACGGGGGATACACTACCTTGGAGCAAGTAAAGGAGGAACATCGAGGAGTAGCTTTTGAGAGATGGGGTTGGCTCGTTGCTGAAGAAAAAGGAAAAGTTATTGGCGAGATTGTTTTCAGATATGAGAAGAATCCTACTGGTCGAGTTGGGATAATTCGTAATCTAGACATTGATGTCCGAAATCAGAAAACAACTATTGGTACGAAACTTACAAGAGCTGCGGAAGATGTCCTTCGGAAAAAGAAAGCTGTTCGAGTCATTGCAACCACGCCCCCAGCTGCTTATAATTATTGGATGAAAGTGAATTACTTTGCTCGTGGTTCCATTATGAATATTCACCTATCTAGTTCAAAGATACCTATGAAGAAAAGCACCAAGGTGAAGACTGTAAATCTAAAGGATATTTCTAAACTTCCAAAATCAATGCGATTTTCTCACATTGCTTATCCAGGATCACTGGCTGAACTTGCGTCGAGAGTTATAGATAATGAAACAACTGGAAAGTTGATGGAGTTCTACTCAGATGGTAAACTCATGGGAGTTGGTGTTGTTGTAAAAGAGGATGCAAAAACTGCGCTCTTTGTTACTGACGTCACAAAACGTGGTCTCGATTTTGTTGATGTTATTATCTCCCAAACGATAAGTGCCTCATCAAGATGGAAAGTCAAGAAAGTTAGATCGATTATCCCAAAGGACTACCTTGTCTTATTCACTTCATTTGCTAAGTGGACTTCTGAGATGTCGACTGACATTCCAGTCACACGACTGCTGTAGAAGTTACTCTTCTTCCATCATTACAAATGGTAAGACCCAATTAGTAAACACAAGTATACTGCCAATAGCCCAAATGCTTGCAAGATTCACATGCCAAGTGAGGAACGGAATAGATGTGATACCCAAGAGTAAGAATGCACCAGCAACAACAGCGAAGTAGATTATATCGACGATTATCACTGACTTGATTGACTGTCCCTTCCTCCATCTGTATAGAGGTATGACTAGTGCAACACAAAGCAAGACTATTCCACTAGCGATTTCTTCGATTCTTAAAGACGCGAAACCGAATACTCTCTCAATCTCAGATTTCTCGCCCTCCTCCGTGAATATGACAATCTTCACAACATGTTCTGCCTTGCTATATGCACTCACATCAATGTAGAATGTGAAAGTACCATCACCCATGTCGGCAGTTACATTTACAAAATCATCTAATAATTCATCATCGACATAGACGGATACATAGACACTGCTCCAATCTGTGTCAACATCGACCACAAACTCTGCAAGACCCACTAGAACATCTGCAGTTGTCGAGAACCTGAGTATTGGTGGGCCATGATTGTCAATTACTAGGATTATCGACGAAGACCAGACATGTCCAAATTCATCATAAACTGTGAATGTGAATTCAGACTCTCCTTCTGGGAATACTGTTGTATTCACTCTTACCAGATTCAATCCTGGAACTAATGTGATGTTAGTCACATCATCTGTGAGCACTCCATCAATAAACAAAGAGAGTGTAGCATTATCGAAGGGTGTTTCAATTCTCACATTGATTTCTGCATCACCTGAGATTTCATCATAACTTGCCAGTTGTGATACAAACACTCTGACATAGTCCAAGAAGACTAGTTCGCGTTCTATGGTAAATATTTCACCTTCCGCTGTGTAGACAGTGATCGCAACAAGATGGTTGCCGTTTTCGTATCGACTTGAATTCAACGTGAAATTGTCCGCACCAACTGCTACTAGTGTCGCATTATATTCAGGTGCTAACTCACCATCAATTGTGATGTTTAGATAGACATTTGCATAAGTTGATGTAATATTCAACCATAGGTCAGTGAGTCCAGTTATTGTTTCATGCTCTACTGGAGAAAGAACGACTAATATCGGTGTACCGTGATTGTTGACTGTAAACAAAATATAATACTCTACTCTTGCATTCTCGCCAGTGACATTATATTCAAAGACCAATGTGAAGTTCAGAGATCCCTCAGATAATCCAGTTGTATTGACAGATATTGTCTGTTCATGGATTCCGATTGATGTCTTATTATAATCTGATTGTATCTCTCCCTCTACATAGAGTGTGAGGTTAAGTGGTTGGTAGTCAGAACCAATCAGAAGAACTAGATCAAACGATCCCGATACATCAGATCCAAACGCTGGCGACTGGTGACCTATCGTAATTGGTTCGCCATCATTGTCAATCTGATATTCAAGATAGATGGCTGCTGAGAAATTAGTTGCAAGAACTTCGTATTCGAAGAGAAGAGTGAAGTTATCATAACCTTCCCAGAGTGCACTGGTATCTACGATGATACTGACATTTCCTGACGGGATAAGTGCTGGAGTATAGGGTACCTGTGCGACCCCATCCACAAGGAGTGTCAGATTGAGATTGCCATAATCATGTGTTGCATTTATGTCAATGCTGACCACACCACTCAGTTCACTTCCATTTGCTGGAGTATAGAGAGCAAATTCGAAGTTGACTGCATTGTTATCAACGAAATAGAGTAGATAGACTGATTCCTTCTCCGCCAAGTACTCAAAGAAGAGGGTGAAGTTCAACATTCCCTCAGCTAGAGTGGTTGAATCTACATTGATATCTTGAATTCCAGTACCGATTGTGGATTGATTATATCCACTATAGATTGCGCCTGCAACATAGAGTGTAAGGTTTAGTGGTCCAAAGTCTGATGTGATATTGACATTGATATTGAAACTTCCTGATTGTGTACTCCCATTGACAGGACTGTTGTGAACCACAGTGATATTGGGAGAATCATAACCGGAGTAGACAATAATCTTAGTTGGTGTATTCAGGTTTTCATGACTGACAAATGACGTCTGCATCTGAGTTTGTGCGGCTCCAACAAACATCATCGTGACAACTAGGAGCGCAAACAATTTACTCGTTCTATTCATTCTGGAGCCTTCCTGATACCCAATAATCTCTATACAGGCGGATGGAGCCAGAAAACTTGGACCGCTTTTAAGGCTAGCGCCAGTCGCACACTCGTACAAAACACGGATTAGGTTTTAGTGACCGGATACAATGCATTATTTACGCAAGCTGGAAGAGAATAAAAGGAAGAAATCATCATTTTGACGGAGCATTCACTCTAATGACCACAACTGGCCTTGTCACTAACATTCAGAGGTGTTCCACAGAGGACGGACCAGGAATACGTACTACAGTTTTCCTGAAAGGTTGTCCCATGTCATGCAGCTGGTGTCATAACATTGAAACGATCGATTCCAAATCTACTGTCGTCTGGTATGCTGTGAAGTGCATTGGTGATCATGCGTGTGTCCGGGCATGTCCAGAAGAAGCTATTGAAATCACTTCTGAAGGTATCAAGATTGATCGAAAGAAATGTGTAATTTGTGATAGTTGCGAAGATGCTTGTCCAACTGGTGCTGTTAAGATAATGGGTAATGTCTGGTCCTCAGATGACCTCGTTCAAGAACTACTTCGCGACAAGGTTTTTTTCGAAACTTCTAGTGGCGGCGTAACACTCTCTGGAGGAGAAGCGACCTTTCAAGCTGAATTTGCAATTGAACTTGCAAAGGGATTACAAGAAGAAAAAGTCCACGTTGCACTTGATACATGTGGTTATTGCAGTGAGAAAGTACTTAGGGATTTTCTACCACATGTTGACCTGGTGCTCTATGATCTGAAAGTTATGGACCCAGATAAACACAAAGAGTTCACAGGGGTGCCGATTGACACGGTTATTGCTAATGCTCTTGTCATATCCAAGAGTAAGAAACCAGTTTGGATACGAACTCCAGTTATTCCTCAACACACTGATGATGAAAAGAATATTCGTGCTATTGCGCGTTTCATTAACGAGAACATGCCGACAGTGGAACGTTTTGAACTTCTTGCATTCAATAGAATGTGCATAGACAAGTACGCACTTTTTGATTTGGAATTTCCGCTCAAAGATTATGATCTAATGACTGAGGAAACCATGGAACATTTAGCACAAATTGCTCGTGATGAAGGTCTCCCCGATGTCATATGGTCGGGAATGACTAAGAATTCAAAGAAGGATGAAGTAATAGATAAAGAGATCGAGACCCGTGGATGATTTTGGACTGGCAAGAAATAATTGCACTCATCCAAGACCTAGTTCAGGAGTTGCTATCCCTTGCTTATCGCAGATATATGAGAAGTTTTTCGTCACACCACAAGCCTTTTTGTAGAGGTATGGCGCAAACGGTTTGGTGCGTAGAGTCTGAATTCATGGGAGTATCAATCCAAAGATGGTCGACCAATTAATGTAAGACCTGCCAATAGGAACGATGCTTCAGATCTCCATTCTGGTTTCAAGAATGTTGTTGAGGAACACATGTGGTTGCCAACATTCACTCCAAACTCTCATCTCTCTGATTGGGTTCACTGGATTGAGCGTACAAACCATAATCGAGAAGTTCTTCTTGTTGCCCATGTTGATGGTGAATACGTCGGTCATCTGTCACTTCAACCAGAAGAATGGCATGCTTCCCAACATGTTGCAAAGCTGGGAGTCATTGTCCGAAAAGATAGTCGGGGCGTTGGTGTTGGAAAATCTCTCATGCTATCCGGTCATTCTATTGCTTCCAAAAAAACATACACAAAAATCGTACTCAGCACCTTTAAAGACAATAATATAGCTCTCGAACTTTACAAGTCTCTTGGCTATCGTACTGTAGGCTTTCGCAGGAATCATTTCAACATGCCGAAGGGCTTTATAGACGAAGTGCTTATGGAAAAAGAGCTTGCAGAATAAAATAGAGCAAGGTGCTCTGGAATGTGGAAAACAATTGTTGAAAAATTGAGTGAGTCTCCGCAAAGACTGAAGGTTGCAGAGGCGATTGTAAGACATGGATTCCACGTTGAAGGACCTGGAATCATAAAGTGTGGAAACATTAGAATCCATCTGAAGTCCATTGGGAAAGCTCTTGGTATTGACCGACGAACAGTAAGAGCGACAACTGAGGATATCTGTGAGGATCCCGAACTCTGTGAATTCTTTTCGTTACTTCGACCTGCAGGACCTTCTCTTGAGAAAGTCCGAAGCGTAATGGGTTATGGTGTTGTGACCATCTTTGTTGATTCGCCCGAAAACCCCGGTATTCTATCTGAAGTCACATCGATGATTGCTGGTTATGGGATTCCAATCAGACAGGTACTTGCAGAAGATGTAGCAATTTACCAGGAACCTTGTCTCAAAGTGATTACAGAGGATCCACTTCCTGGTCGAGTGATTGAAACTCTTTCAGACATCAAGGGAGTCCGAAAAGTCATCATTGACAAATAATAAGGTGTCCTGATTCCGAAACTTGAAAAGGAATAGTTCTTGCGAACTGTAGAGTGTTTTTTGCATGGACCCTGATGCCGATGTAGCCACCCCCTTAGAAGATTTATTAAAATA
>Ga0255052_10003003_pt1 | contig 11901 bp, 11 predicted proteins | sample JV7_2_21_MG_FD_188632 | JGI IMG/M metagenome (GOLD analysis project Ga0255052, IMG submission 188632) | Seawater microbial communities from Jervis Inlet, British Columbia, Canada - JV7_2_21 | ecosystem: Environmental > Aquatic > Marine > Inlet | place: Canada: British Columbia | collected... | reverse complement strand
GACGTCGAGCATCCCCTGAATGGCCATCAACGGCCCTTTCAACTCGTGGGTCATTGACATAATAAACTCACTTTTGACCTCATCCTGTTGCTCCAGTGAATCATAGGCCTTCGCATTCTCTATGGAAACCGCCCCCTGGCTTGCCAACGCAGAGAGAAAGTCTATTTCACTCTGACTGAAGGTTCTTTTCTCGGCGGTATAAAGACGCAGCGTCCCAATAACCTTCTCTTTTCCCTTCAAGGGAACGGCCAGCATACTTACGATGCCCTCCTTACGGGCCTCCTCGGGGTATTGGGCCGACGGATCCGTGGCGGCATTCAACACGAAGTGTGGCTCTCCCTTTTGCGCCTTTGCCAAACTTTTGTCGGCATTCACAGGACCCTTAGAAAGATATTCTTTGCTCAGGCCACAACCTGTTGCGAGGGCCATCTTATTTGTTTTTTGGTCTATGAGTCGGATTGCGACCCCTTTCACACCCATCAGCTCTATGATGCTCTGGCATATGAAGTCGAGCCTCGGATTTAGCCTGAGCGTGGCCGCGGTGTCTTTGGCCACCTGATTCAGCAATCTAAGTTGCCGGTTGGCTTGTTCCAATTTCTGCTGAAGATATGTAAGCTGCTGTATCCTCTGCCTTAAGCTCTTTAAAAGTGATACGACAAAGTAGCCGGATATAAAGAGCACTGTGTCGAAGAAAAAGAGGAGCATGACCACAAAGTAAGGGTTTTTCTGTACATCGGGGGAGAGGAAAGAGGAACTGTAGATATGAGGAAGGTAGCCTTTCAGTTCTAATAAGGCCAAAGTGTTGATCGCTATGGTGATCGCAATGATATAAAGAAAACAGGCCCGTCTTTCCAGGAGGACCCCGGTTAAAATCACATGAAAAAGAAAATAAAAGAGCAGAGGGCTCGAAATCCCGCCGGTGTAATGAAAGAGTAACGTTATAAAGGACCAGTCAATCGCAAACTGAAAAAAGGTAAACTTTTGAAGAGGCCTTTTATCCCGGAGGGGGTTTTTTTTTCTGAGGACCAATAAATAGTATAAAAGGCCGTTCAGAAACATGACTATGAGGGTAACGAAAAGGACCTCAAGGGTGGGTATTCGGAGTTGAGTAAGCGCATTGCCCAGAAGGGTGGTTAAGAGGACCACCCCTATAAGGACCCATCTCAAAAAAATCCACCACCTTTGTTCGGCGAAAGGGTCTTCCGGGCCGATCCTATCAAGAAAGGCCATTATTCTCTGATTCATTTGAGTTATCATTCAGAGCCAGGGTCTTGTCGGATTAACTTCTTGATTTTTTCTATCAGGAATTCAAGCCGGATAGGCTTGTCTATAAATTCATCAACCGGCAGGTAGTCTCCATCATCGTGGGGCGAGAATTTCATATGCATCTTCTGGGAGACGCCTGTAAGCATGAGGATAGGAATGTTTGAGTATGCCCGGTATTCGGATTGCGGGTCCGGGCTTCTGAGTTGTTGTGAGACTTGAAAACCTTCGGTAATTGAATCCATCATGACGTCCAGGACAATAAGGTCCGGATGAATCTGCTTTACCAGGGCCAACCCTTCAGTGCCGTTTTGAGCACTATGCACCTCGAAATCATTGGCTTCCAGCGTAATCCGCATGCTTTCGACCAAATCAGGGTCATCGTCGATAACGAGAATTTTCTGCTTATCCATATTAATACTCCTTATGTTTACCCTGTACTAAATGAAAATGCAATGAGTGGAACATGAAATGCAGGGGTCATAGGCCCTGACAAGCATTTCCACCTGGAGTTCTATCTCTTCTTTGCTGCAATCTTTGATCTGGGGGACAAATGCTTCAAGGTCATTCTGAATGTTTGCGTGGTTCTGGTTCGTAGGGATAATACAGTTGGACCAGATGCACTCGCCGTTCTTGTTGTACTCGTATTCATGGAAGAGAAGGCCCCTCGGGACTTCTACGGCGCCGATTCCTCTGCCGGCACGAACCGAAAATGAGGGCTTTTCATCCTTCATCCCATTTTTCAGCAAATCATCTATCAACCTTATCGAATCCTCTATGGAATGGACGACTTCAACCAGTTGAGCGATGCTATTCATGAATGGGTTACAATTTGTGGGCAGGAGATCGAGGGTCCGAGCGGTTTCCTTGGCCCTAGGGAGGAAATGTTGATAATTTAGTTTAAACCTGGCAAGGGCCCCCACCATATAAGAATCTCTTTTATGCCTTGTGAACTTGGCGGTAGAATGGGGAACCAGGTATTCATTGGTAATCTCCTTGTACTTATCCACGGAGCATGTCCCTCCATCTGTGGATGCAATGTTACCATCATAAAGGGCATACTCATCAGGATGGGTCAAGGCGATATATTCCGTCTCCCTGATAAATTGGGGAAATCCGGGGGCGAGATCCCTGAAAAGGGATGTCAGCGTTTCCATTTCCGGCAGGGCGTCTTCCAGTCTCTGTCGCAAAGTTTCTATTTCTTGCATGCTGGGCCACTTGGCAAAACCGCCCACGACGGGCCTCTGCGGATGGACCGTTCGCCCCCCCCAGAGATCAGACATTTCATTGGCCAAACGGTGCAACCGGATAATGAGCAGGACCTGCTCCCTGTGGGTTGAGGCCAGGGGAACAACACTCGGCACGCCCAACAGGTCCGGAAGAACCAGATAGCCAAGATGGAGAATGTGGCTTTGCATGTTTTCAGCATGCATGAGTATCCTCCTGGCCTTTTCAGTTTGTTCTGAAACCTCGATCCTCATAGCCGCTTCCGTGGCTTTCAGTGATGTGAGGGTATGCCCGATGGAGCAAATGCCGCATATTCTCGAGGTGATGTGGGCGAGCTCGTCCCATTTTCGCCCTCGAACCATGGCCTCGAAAAACCGCGGCGCCTCCACCACCTCCCACCGGCATTGCTCTACAATACCATCCTTTATCTTTATTTCGATATTCCCGTGCCCCTCCACACGGGTGACGTGGTTGATTTTGATGATCTTATTTGAACTCATTTCGCCACCTCCGAAAATCCGGTATAAAGTCGGAATTTTGAAAGGATGTCCCGTAAACTCAGACCATATTCGGCCAGGATCTCCCTTTCTGAATCAGCATTGGGGTTGTCGACAAGCCCGCGACACCCCCAGCAAAAACTTCCCTCAGTAACACAACATGCGCCGCAACCTGCGCGGGTGACAGGTCCCAGACAAGTCATGTCTATTTTAAAAACGCATACATTTTCAGCTATTTTGCAATCCACACAGACGGGATAATTTGGAATGTCCGGGTTTTTACCTAGGAGGAGCGCTTTGAACACCATAGCGAATTCGTTACGATTAATGGGGCATCCATGGATATTGATATCCACCGGCACCACAGCGCTGAGGGGTCGTGCCGGATAGGTTTCATACTGATGAGCCATGTCTCCGTAAACAAATTGTCTCACATTTTCCTGCTCCTGGAAGTTCTTGAGTAAGTTAATGCCGCCCAGTGAAGCGCATGAACCAAGCGCAACCAAGACCTTTGCGTTCTTTCGGATCTCTTTTAATCTGTTCTCGTCCGAGCGACGCGTAATGGAACCTTCAATAAACGCAATGTCATAGTCGTCTGAGTGTCCCTTCATAGCCTCTCTGAAACATACAATATCAACAGCGTCAACAACCTTCAAAAGATCCTCTTCCAGGTTGATGACCTGAAGCTGGTCCCCTTCACATCCGGCAAAATCAAAAAAAGCGACTTTTGGTTTTTCCATTATAGAGCCTCCTTCAAATGAAAAATGTCCGCATATCTGAACACGGGTCCATCCTGGCACACATAGAGATGATTGATCTGGCAATGACCGCACTTCCCCACGCCGCATTTCATCCTCCTCTCAAGGGAGAAGAGGATCCGGTTATCGGGGATGCCTTTTGCCTTGGCTTCCAAGATAACAAATCGATACATCACGGGAGGACCAACCACAACACAGTAGGTCCTGGACGGGTCCACGTCGATCTCCGGGAAGAGGGTAGTGATCACCCCCACGTGCCCATTCCAATTTGGATCCGGTCGATCCACAGTATCCAGGTATCTAATATCTTCTCTGGCCACCCATTGTTCGAGTTCGCTGAGAAAGAGTCGTTCTAAAGGATTTCTTGCACCGAAAAGGATCGTAACCTCACCGTATTCGTCTCGGTGTTCCAGGACAAAATGAATGAATGACCTCAATGGGACCAGCCCTATGCCGCCTGCCACAATCAGGATGTCCTTTCCTTTAGCCTCCTCCACTGGGAAATGGGTCCCAAAGGGACCACGGATCCCCACCTTATCGCCTGTTTTGAGGAGGTGCACCGCATTGGTGAGATTCCCAACTTTACGAATGGCAAGTTCAAAGGTCCCATTCTGCCGTGGAGGAGATGAAACAGAAATGGGGGCCTCCCCGATTCCCATCACGGATAACTCCACAAACTGTCCGGGTTTGTGATCCAAGGGCTCACCGTTCACCAAATGCAACTCAAAAAGCTTTTCATTCTCCGTAAGATTCTCGATTCGAGCAATTTCGGCCCATCTAGGAAGATAGGGGGAAACTTCTTGCAAAGGTTGGTTCATGACAGATTCCTCCTTAATTTTTTTCAGCCTCCTTTAATTTGTTAAATACATCAACAGGGTCGGCAATGTCCGGTAGACAAGATGACGCACATCGGCCGCACCCGACGCATGCGACCTCATTCAGTATCTTGAAGAGATTCAGGCCTTTCCTGAAAAAACGATGACGGTATCTGGCGGTTCTGGTTTCGCGGAAATTCTCACCCGAGGCCACTTTGGCGAAATCATCCAGCAAGCATCCATCCCAGCGACGGAATCTTTCGCCATGCTCCAGGCCCAGGTCCATGTCATCCTGAACATCAAAACAATAACATGTGGGACAGACCAGGTTGCATGTTCCGCAACTTAGGCATTTGTTTGCCTTTTCTTCCCAGAGGAGGTTCTCCCCGGAATGCTCTAACAGTATTGGTATTTCTCTATGAGGGAAGGCCAGGCCATTCGCCTTACACGTCTGATAACTCTTTGAACGCACAGTCAGCCGGATCTGAGCTTCATCTTTCGTAGCCGGACGGACGCTTCCAAAGGACATCAAAAGACCCTCACCTTTCTCACTGCCGGATTCCACCAAATAACTTTTACCGATATCGGTAAACATAAGGTCGAAACCATTGGAGACAGTGTTCGCTTCCATATCGGCCCAGAACGAGCGTGGAGCAGCCTTCGTGGGATCGACGCCTATAAGAAGGACCGACTCTCTTGTTTTCCGGTAATGGGGGTCCGGTACGCCGTCGGCAAAGATCCGATCCATCTGATTGATGGCTTTGATATCATAGGGGTGGACCCCGAAAAGGACTAAAGGGCTGCTCTCGACAACCGGTGTTACCTCAGGATCGGGTCCGGTCGAGAATCGAAGCAGCGTCTCATTCGGGGGTAAAAAATACTTCTTGGGAGGGTTAATGGTACAGTCGAAATCCAGACATAGGTCCTCGGGCGAGTCTATCGGGCCGTAGTGATAGAATGAAGAACTTTTCCTTTTAACTCCTTCCACCCGACAATGGCCAACAAGATTTTGAACAAAAGAATTCAGGTCAGACTTCTCGATGGTTTTTAACTCCATATCTTTTCCTCCCTGTCAAAGGCCCTATAGTTACTTTTTCAATTCAAAATGAATTCCCTAACGGATCTAAACTTCTTATTCTCCTATAATTGATAGTCCCCTTTAAAGCAAGGCTGGTACCACCAACGATACATTTTAACGTGACATGCCGGAATATCCCGGGATGTGCACGAGGATGATCCTTCGGGCTTAGCACGAGACTGAATGCCCACCCCGCCAAAAAGACAGCGAGTAAAAAAAAGGGCGGGTAGGTGATTTTGAGGGCGCAGGCTATTCTTTTTTTATGAATGGCAGTCTCCAATATATAGATCGACATTCGGTCATGTCATGTTAAAACTTTCACAAGAAAAGCTTAAAAAAAGCCCCGACAGTGGTCGAGGTTCTTCACGCTAAGTTGCCTTTATGCCTTTATCCGCGATCAAACGTCCAAGATGCAGCTTTATGTTTTCGGCTTTTTTACAGAGCAAAATGAATGCCACAATGTTGCACATTGCCCATAAGTGACTGATTTAAAAAAAGTAATCTGGGTTTCACATTTGTTTGAAGACATTTTCCTTTCGGAGGTTCGCAGAAGAAACGGGTAAAAAGTATCCAAAGCACCTTTGGGTAGGTATACAACTGGTTACTAAGTATCCATCCTTGAGAGCTCAATTTGGTATCAGGAATGATTTTCAGTCACCTTTGATTTAAATATTTTGTTGGTCCTGTGATATTGATAGTCGAATATTTGCGAACTCGGCTTGCATCAGAGGAGAGAGGGCCACTGAATAAAAAAGGGTTGTGAAGAGGGTGACCACCGGCCAATAAGGTGGATCAAATGGCCTCATTGAGAATCACCATCCTGCCTTTTTTTGTCCCGGTCTTGGGTGATTCGGCCGTAGCCGTACAGTATCCCGGTCACGGTCGAAGCACCCATGAAACCGGCGGCCGTGATCCGGATCTTGTCCGGATCTTGATTGATCACCTTCTTGGGTGGCGTGATGATACCCATATCCTGGGGTTTGGCTGGCAGAATGGTCAGGATATCCGTTCCGCCTGCTTCCTTGAGACCCATAATGTAACTGGGAAGTTTCCGTCGATGAACCCGGCGGTGGGCCTCCTTTATGACCTCGTGCTTCAATCCGAAGTAAAGCGCTCCGACCGGACAGGCAGCCACACAGGCGGGTTTCATATAGTCGAGCAATGGTAGCCTATCGTAGCAGAGGGTGCATTTTCTGGCGTTTCGCTTTTCAAAATCAAACCGGGGAATCTTGAACGGACAACTTTGATAGCAATACATGCAACCGATGCATTTTGATTCATTGAGGACGACAGGCCCCGAAGGCAGCTTGGTAATGGCCGAGACCGGGCAGGCCCCGACGCAGGCCGGTTTCTCACAGTGCATGCAAGACCAGTGGAGATATTTACGCTGCTCGCGGTTTTTGGAGTCTGCGAGGAGATTGATCACGATCCAGTTTTGGGCGGAGAGATCCGTATCCCGGTCGGTGATGAGTTCATCCCGCTCCACCCTTAGTCCGTTCCACCGCTTACAGGCGGACATGCACCTCTTTCAGCCGATACATCTTATCGAATCGACCAGTTTAGCGTATCGCCGCGTCTCCCCCTTGGCAGGGCTGACAGGCCCCAAGGCGGCATACACCGGGGCGCCTGCCAGGAGATTTAACAAGCGTCTTAAAAACCCTCGCCTGCCTATTTTTTTCGTCACTTTCATGGTTTCCTAGTCTCTCATTTTTTACCAGATCAATCCTATCCTACGAAATCAAAATAGTTGAAATGACCTCGTAAACAGGAACCGAATTTTTTCGTGTCCTTTATTTACCCTGCGTCCAAGCAGGTTCTTTCCAACTCATGAAGACAATGCTTACACCAAACACAATCACAGTGTTCAGACATACACTGCTCATCTATCAGACGTGAGTGGTATGATCGTTTTGCAAGCGGAAAGATAGTGCGTTTGAACCAGGAAGATTTGTAATGCTTACGCAACGCTGGTATAACGTCATCCACCTTTGACAATCGCTTAAGAATTTTTTCATACCCGAGATCGCCGAGATGTGCGAATAACCATCGATTTGCCAGGGATGTTTCCATCATGGGCCTCAACTTCTCGTGGCACAGGTGATCATAGGATTTTCCAGTCATAATACTTTGCGCAGCCAAGTAACCGGAAAGCATTGCGTATCTTATGCCGAATCCCCAGAGGGCGTCTTGAAATCCGGCATTTTCACCGACATAAAGGATATTGCCACCCTTGATTACAGGCTGCTGGAGGGAAAAATTCCCAAACCCACTAAACCTTTTAGGCCGCTCAATGACGATATTCGTAACACGTCGCATGGTTGACAGGGCCCGTTCGAAATAAATTCCCCCATTTTTGAAATCCTCGAAAAGGCATGTCGCAAATGTGGCCTTACCCCGGTTGACCAGGAGGTAGGCGTAGCCCTTTGGAGCAATACGATCATCAAGAAACCCCAGACAGGCATCATGATATGAGGTTTGAAAGACGATTCCCTTTGCCATGCCATCGGCGGCTTTGGGACCTGTCCCGACGATCACTTTTCCGGGAGGCACCCTCTTCAGCTTGTCGTTCCATTGAATCTTGACACCCGCTTCAAGGGCCTGTCGCTTCAAATCCTGATCAATAGACCATCTGCTCTTCCCACGTTCAACAAGATAAAAGAGCGGCCTCGATGATTTGATCGTCACAGGATTCCCCTTCGGGCCATAAAAGCTTCCCATGGAGTATGGTTCGCAGCGAAACTCGGACGAGACGCCTATTGAATGAAGGAAATCCAGAACATCCTCTTCCGTCGACCAATTCTCAAGACCTTGAAAATCGCCCTGGAAGCGTAGACCCACGTCGCTTTTTTGCTCATGCACGATAACCTCGTGCCGCGCTCGAGCTAAATTTATTGCAGCGATGAGGCTCGCAGGCCCGGCGCCGACGATATGCACAATGGGATCACTCATCTATAGCCCCTTCTGTAACGACGTTTAGGAACATAGCCCGGAACAGGGTGCTTATATCGATAACTGATTAAAGTGGCACTATCCATATGGGACTTGGTCTCCGTATACTGGATAGTCACAATCTGTATTCGGCAGATCAGCCCCCATTTTCAGTCTCTCTTTTTCTTTGCGGTTGAAATTGTTTGATCTTGCAAATTTTTCTTGTTCAACTCCCCCTTGAGTGTGCAATATATTTTTCAGGGGTTTTTTCGAACTCCGATTGGCATTTAGGGCAGCAGAGAGGATATTCGCGGCCTTCGTATTCAAGCACAATATGGGTCTTATTTAGATTGACCCGTTGACCGCAAACAGGATCTCTCATTACCGGTTTCCTTTTCATTTAGCGGAACCTCCCTTTCGAAATGCTCTTTGTTTGTTACTGCTGAGGTTGTAAAAATTGTCGGTGAAGTAGAATCATGTTTCTATGCAACATAAGAAAATTTCCATCACCACCGAATTATCCCTTGCCGGCATTGACCAAAAGCTCAATGTGCCGTCCTAACCAGCCCTTGCGCTTTTCGGGCTTTGGGTTAAGGTACTTTTGAGGGTTCGATTCAAAAGCAAAGCGACAACCCATGGAGCAGAACCAGAAACTGTGGCCCTGGTAGTTGGCCACCAGTCGTGTTTTACCAGGTTTCACTCCCATGCCGCATACCGGATCAAAATAAGCTGAATCGTTTGTAAATCTTTCCATAGCAAAAATCCTAAATCGTCCTTTTAAAAACTTTATTTGTTATTTGTCCTAAAGAGCAATTATGGTGCCACATTGTCACACCCAAAGTTCAACCATTTAATATGACTGATATTATTTCAAACTACAGTTAACCGCGAGACTATTTCTTATAGGCAGGTCAAGGAAGGGCGGGTAGGAAGTATCCATTTTTCTTCAGGTAAGGGTATACGGCTGGATATGAAGTATCCACTTCTATATTCTGTATCGGTGTCCTGTGCGTCTTTTCGGCAATCTATTCAGAATCTTCTTATGTTCCAATCTTGTGCCTTCCGCCGGTCTCTTATTTTTTAAAAGGCACGCTCCCGGTGAACTACATGACCTACATTTAGAGTAGCGAAACGGTCATGAAAATGTCTTAACATCATTCAGTAATTTTCCCATGGAAAAGGTGCTGGGATTAAGCTATACTTCTTTCTTGTTTTAGGCTTAATTCATTTCACTGATTTTGAGGCAAGAATTTGGAAAAACAGAGCAAGCTCACCTCCACGGCGGAAGAATATCTTGAAGTGATCCTCAATATGAGGATGGAGGGAAAGACCGTGATGGCGGCCCTCCTGGCCAAGCGGTTGGGTGTATCTCCTCCCACGGTGGCCGGCGCTTTGGGGCGGCTCAAACGAAACGGCTTTATATCGTCCAATTCCGGCAAGAAGATCAATCTCACAAAAAAGGGCGAAACGGAGGCCCTCAAGGTTGTGAGAAGGCATCGCCTGGTGGAGCGTCTGCTCACCGATATACTGGAGATCGAATGGTCTAAGTGTCACGAAGAAGCCTGCCGATTAGAACACGCTATTTCGCCTCTCGTGGAGAATAAACTGTACCAATGTCTGGGACAACCTGACACCTGCCCGCATGGCAACCCAATCCCCAAGGGTAAGACAATACCCATACCCAAAGGGGTGCCCCTCGAGACGGTTTCCCAGGGAAACCGGGTTGAGGTGACAAGGATCTCCGAAGAAGCAAATTACATCCCGGATCTTATGGGCTTTTTCCAGGAACGAAAAATATTTCCCGGAAAGACCTTCTACGTCAAAGAGGTAGCCTCTCACTTAGGGACGATTACACTGGCGGGTGAATCCGGTGAGATCCCGCTCGGAGTCAAAGCGGCCACAACCATCTGGGTCCGTCCTCTCAAAAGTTAGCCCCAAAACATTCCCCCTAAATGTGGATTCCTGGTCTGGTCTACTTCAACTGGATCGTGAGTTCGTCCTCAATAGAGAAGGGTTACCATTCATAATTTTATTACTTAATTGTTGCACAGGGTATAGAAAGAGATAGTGGAACCTACCCAATACCCCCATGAGGCATGGGCAAAGTGAATTCCTGCTGAAAAAATCATTAGCCCTAGCTAAGTAATGAAATTAAACTTGACTAATTATTTTCATTAATGTAAACATATGATAACTGTGTGTGTTGCCAAATAGTTGATTCGGCGGGTCACATGGATTTTTTTTAAGAAATGGGGAGTATAGAAAAATGGTCAAATGGATTTTAGTTTTGGGGGGCATGTTTCTCTACATGGCCTCGGAGATGGGTTTTAGCAGTTTGATATATGCAGACACACTCACCCTATATTCCGGAAGGACAGAAGAATTGGTGGGGCCGATCATCGATCGATTCAGCAAGGAAACGGGTATCGATGCCCGGGTGCGTTACGGCAAGACCGCCGGGATGGCCGCAACGATACTGGAGGAGGGTCGGAAGAGCCGGGCGGATGTTTTTTTCGCCCAGGATCCCGCAGGTCTCGGCGCAGTAGCGCACCTGTTTGGGCGGCTTCCGGAAGATATTCTCAACCGGGTCGAGTTGCGGTTCCGCTCCCCCCAGGGCAGGTGGGTAGGTATTTCAGGCCGTGCCCGCACTGTCGTCTACAACACTGAGAGGGTGAATGAGGCGGATTTACCGGACGACATCTGGGGTTTCGTCAACCCCGCCTGGAAGGGCCGCATAGGCTGGGCTCCCACAAACGGATCCTTCCAGGCCATGGTCACGGCCATGCGGGTTCTCTGGGGAGAGACGAAGACCCGAAAGTGGCTGGAGGGCATTCATGCCAACGGTCCAAAAATGTACCCGAAAAATACCCCCATCGTAGGGGCCGTCGGTGCCGGGGAAATCGAAGTCGGCTTTGTTAATCATTATTATTTGTTACGCTTCCTTAAGGAACGAGGGGAATCCTTTCGTGCCAGGAACTACCATCCCAGGGGCGGTGGCCCCGGTGCAATGATCCTGGTGGCGGGAGCCGGCATTTTGGAGACCTCTAAAAATAAAAGATCTGCAGAGCGTTTTCTTTCGTTTCTCCTTTCTCCGGCAGCCCAGCAATATTTTGCAGAGAAAACCTTTGAATATCCTGTCATAGAGGGAGTCAAGATTCCAAAGTCCCTGTCCCCTCTCTCTGAAATCAGGAGCCCGAAGATCATGATGTCCGACATGACAGATCTCAAGGGGACTCTCAAACTGCTCAGAAAGACGGGAGTGCTGCCTTAGCTCCAATGAAACCGTTTCGGCAACGAATAAGAGACCGCCATTTGTTGAGATGGAAAGCTCACCG
>Ga0255052_10003002_pt1 | contig 11902 bp, 15 predicted proteins | sample JV7_2_21_MG_FD_188632 | JGI IMG/M metagenome (GOLD analysis project Ga0255052, IMG submission 188632) | Seawater microbial communities from Jervis Inlet, British Columbia, Canada - JV7_2_21 | ecosystem: Environmental > Aquatic > Marine > Inlet | place: Canada: British Columbia | collected... | reverse complement strand
GTTGCTCGATGTATTTCCAATCGACCCCGCTCTTGATCCGCGCGATCGCCTCCAGGAATGCCTTGGCAAGTTGCGGCTCGAATTTGGCCTGGATCTCCTGGATCAGGTTGGCCGGAGCGGCCTTGGAGATTATCATCCCTCAAGTGCCTGGCCTTCCGGCAGCGGCAGCCCGCCCTCGCGCCGCAGGTGGTTCTCCGTGTCCTCATCCGGGAAGATCATCATGCCGGAGCGGGAAAGCCGCTCAATGAAGGTGCCCAGCTCATCAAGGTTGACCGGGGCGATCGGGCCCGGTTTGAAGGCTGGCATGAGTCGGCGATCCAGCCCGTTGAAATCCCAGATATATGGGACGAGATGGCGATTTAGAATCTGGGCGTCCTGATCGTTGAATACCTCGATCGCCTTGAGAAATAGGTTCGTCTTGTTTTCCGCCATGGCAAAAGAACCAGCCGAATCCGAGCCGAGCATGAGGAAATCGGCAAGCACGGATCGGGCAATCGATCTCTGATACCGGTTGATCACGGCGCTGGTATCGATGGCCCTTTGCCCGCTGGCCGACAGTAGGGAAAGCGCGAATTGCTTGATATTAGTCGGTTTCCCTTCCCGGTCCTGGTATGTGTCCGAGGGGATAATAGCCCCGCCCTGCTCATTGAGGCGGACATCGCGGACGAGTTGCTTGTAAATCGCCAATGCGGCCACGTCGCCGGTATCCGTGCTTTTGATCAACTGCGAGGGCACCTCCATGACAGGGAGGCCGGCGAGCTCCCGCTCAATCCCCACGGACTCGTATCCTCGGATATGCTTGAGATAATACCAACTTTCATACGCACTGCGCAGGATGGACAAACCCTCCGGGTTGTTCTTCGTCGCCGTCGTCCGGAACAGTAGAGACCGGTCAAAGGGAATCCTGAATTGCCCGGCCGTGGTCAGCGGCGATTGGATCATTGCCAGAATGTCACCCTCATCCGACAGATCCCAATGATCGAGCGAGTCCTGCGATCTGATAGCCAGTTTGCGAACCCCTATTTTCCCATCCGTGAATTTCGAAAGGCGTTCGGGCCTTTTCTGGTCTGGGCCGAGCCGCCTTTTCAAGATAACCTCGAACCACGCCCACCCGTAGACCATCGCCGTTCGGACCTCGGAAAGGAAATCCTGCCAAGTGATCTCCATATCGCCCATGATGGATTCAAGGAACTCAGCGGCCTCCATAGCCTCAGGGGTATCGTCGGCCGCCTCAACCTGCCAATCGCTCGTCCTGGTCAGCAGATCAATAGCAAATAGAATGGCCCCAATGGTATCATCGTTGTGGGACATCTCCTTGAATGTCCGCATCCCCCGGATGCCGGTTAGCTCCCTGAGAAATTCCTCGTTGATATAGCCAGAATAGACATTCAGCCCAGTGACACCGATCGGATTGAAGGCGTCTGTTTTCGGTTCCTTGGCCATTTATTTCTCGATCAAGATTGGGGCCGCAAAGCCCGTTTTTTGTGGAGTCCTGGTCAGCCTGTTGAAGGCCTCGGCGGAGGCGTCCCCGATATCCTTCCGCTTGCCATCCGGGAAAGTCGTGATCTCATCAAGATACTCGGCATTCCACGGCCCTCTGAGCAGATAAACGTTCCCAGCCTCGACCTGGGCGGAAAATGGCAACGCCCGTGTCACTTTGTCGCCCGTCGCCGTCTTTGCAGATACCACGAAACCCGCCAAATGGGCAATCAAGTCGGCCGCCTGGACCTTTCCCGCGCTGCCCGGGTCCTGCGGCAAAGCGATCTCGCAATCATAGCCATCCCGCTCGGCCGTCACCTTGATCAGTTTCTTAACATCGAACGGCCCGGCCATCTCGGCCACCAGGTGGGCGACAAGGAATCCCCCGTCTGGCATCCGCCCGATCTTAACGCCGGCCGTCCTGGCCGCCCCTGCCGTTTCTGTGGCCGCCATATCCCAGCCGCGGCAGAATTCCGTCCCATCTGGTATGGCATCCATGAACTTGAAGTCGGCCAGCTTGAACAGGTTGCCCTCGCGTGGCGCCGGCCGCTGCTGGTTCTGGCCGGCGAACGGGCCCGAGCCCAAAGAGACTCGGTCGCTCTCGACAACCTCCCTTGGAAAGCGGGCCTCGAATAGCAGATCGCCATCGGCCGTCCTGGGGTCTTGATTGTAAACGGTCTTGACCGGCGCCAGTTTGACATATTCCACGCGGTTATCCGGCACCTGCTTCTCGGGGTCGTTCTCGCCCTCCTTGTACCAAATCTGCTTTCCCGAATCATACCGGGCCTCGATCGGCAAGCCGGCATCGAAATGCCGCGGCATGACGACGCTATAGCAGCGCCTGTCGGGTTCGAACTCCATCGGGAGCATCAAGTGCTCATAGCCAAGGTTCTTGGCCAAGGCGATCCCCGTGGGGTCCTCCTCGTGCAGGCGCTGCATAATCATGGTGATCGCCGAGCGCTTCGGATCGACGAGCCGGTTCGGAAGTGCCTCCAAGAAAGTCTCCTTGGCCGCTGTCCTCCGGGCCGTGGACTTCGCCTGCGTAACCGATAGGGGATCATCGATATTGATCCGGTCGCCGCGCTCGCCCGTTATCGAGTCGAACGGCATCCCAGCCCGCCAACCCTCATGGTCGTTCTCATAGAGCCTTTCCCCGGCCTTGTCCGGCTTGATTTGGAACACGTCGCCCCAGCGCTCCTGATACCATAGGGACTGAATAAGGTTCTTGGCCCGGCGGTTATCTCTGAGGGCCAAATGCTCCCGGTATGCCGTTGATATTGTTCGCAAATGGGGGAGCCGCTTTGGCCCCCACTCCCAGGTTGGCCAAAAGACCGAAACCGACATCGATTTTGTCATTCCCGGCGGCACGTTTATGATCAAGCGCCGGATCTGCCCGGCCGTGATAGCCTCAAGGTGCTCCGCGATCGCCTCAATATGCCAGCCGTGGATGTAGACATGGGCCGGCTCAAGGACGTGCCAAGCAGCCCGGATATAGGAAACCAGGGAACCGCCGGCCGTTTCGATGTCTTGATCGAATGCCTTTTGGGCCGCGCGGCGCTGGCGCTCAGCCCTTACCGTCTCCTGCAGGATCGGTATTTCCGCTTGGTCCAAGCTTACCAAGGGCTGATTCAAGTGCCGCAAGCTCCTCATCAGACATATCGCTCAGAACCTTAGCATCAATATTCACTTGGCGGACAGCCCCACCGCCTGGACCTGTAAGCTGGCGGTGATCGGTTTGGCCGAGGTAGTTCTTGCCCAGCCATATCAGCATTGCAACGTTGCCGCTCATGGCCTTCTTCAATTGTTGCTCGCGGATGCTGGCCGCAACCCGGCCCCGGCCGATGTCAATGATATCCTGAACGACCGGGTATTTCTTCTTGAATGTCCAGAAGGTCGCATAGGTGCAATCGAATACCGCAGCAATCTCCTTCTCGGGGACGAACCGCTCGGCAAGCATCTGGATCGTCCTGAGGGTCTGATCGCTGAATACGATCTTGGGCTTTGGGCCAGAGACTTTCGGCTCTGAGGTATCGTTTTTGATTTTCTTTTTTCTTGGCATAACTCTATTACCCAGACTAATTGTGCCCCGGAGATTGATAGACCCACCCGGCAAAGGTCCCGAAGCGGAAAACCTCCTCGAAACCTATCAAGTCGTTTCTCTCGTCAATAGGCCTTTGTATACCAGAAAGGGAAAGCTCCTTTGCAATTATCTCATCTGGGTTTGCACCCTGCTCATATTTTGCTGCGAGGGTCAGTCTATAGGTTGCCTGTCCAAGCTCTCCGTATAGGTTGCATGACTTATCAAAGACAATTATAGCACCGCCAAGCTTTAGCTTCCCTTTCCAGATGTCTATCAAGGCTCGCCTCTCGGAGACTGGAATAAACATCAATGTAAGAAAGGCCACTAATACATCGAATTCAAGGTACTCGTGCTCCTGCGCTTTGGCGTTTGTAATATGCCCAGGAGCATTATATTTCGAGCACATCTCCTTTGAGCTTTCAAGGGCGATTAATGTAGCGGTACGCTCGTCAAGTAGCGCCCCAATTGATCTCCCAATATTTCCGTTAGACGCGCCTATATCATATATAACTCCCTTCTCTGGTAGATAATAGCGAACATAATGTTTAACAACACCAGTTGCTAAGTCATACCACGGAAGCTGTTCCCGGACATGGGAGTCAAACTCGGCTGCTATAGTATTGTTGTTAAAAGTCCACCTTCCTGGTTCTGGGATATCCATTTGAGATTCCTAATTTATGGCGCTTTTACCGTATATTTTCTTGATCTCCGCTCTATAGAACCGCCCAGGGTTCGATATTACCTTAGCAGCCTCCCTACTAACTCCAGACCCGCCTTGGAATGTATCCTTTGGCCTCTTTATAACACTCTCTGGAATGATACCAGAAGCTGCTTTCTTCAAGGCTTTCTTGCCTGGAGGACAATCCGCCTTTCTCAGGTTGACGACCCCCTCAACCAAGGCTCTATCCATAAATGGTAGGCGGCACTCGATACCATATGCCATGAAGGCCTTGTTGCATCGTACAAAATTTCCTCTTGCCATCTTGTCAATTTGTTGGAGTCGGATATTCCGCCATTCATTGTCGCTTGCTCTTGCTCCCTTGATACACATCGAACCATAGCCACCAAACAGCTCGTCTGCAGCCTCCCCAGATAGGCACGCCTTGAACCCATCAGATGATATCGCCTGCGCCAAGGGAATACAGAGTGCTGCTATCTCAATCTGGGCCTTAGATGGGATCTCGATGACCATAGCAGCCCTTGTAAGAGCTCCGGCTGATATCTGCCCTATGTCAACCTCGGTCAGAGGCACTTCAAAATGATCGGCAACCCGTCGAGCATTTATCAGGTCGTGAGAATCATGATCAAGCCTTGCTGTATAGGCGACAATGTCCCTTTTGTGTTTCTTGGCATAAGCAAGGATCATCGAGCTGTCGAGCCCTCCGGATATTAAGCAGCATAGAGGGGCATCGGCCAATAGCCGGGCTCTTACCCCATCCTCAAGTCTTGCCCCTATATCAACCACCTTCTGCCATTCTCTAGGTATGCTATACCAACGAGAAACTTTCCCTGTCTCCAGGTCTAACCATGTACCAGCTGGAAGCTGTGTGCAGGTATATGGCGCAAGCCCCTTTCTCTCGCTTGACCAGCGGAAAGTTTCTCCACTCCTGTTGATATAAAGTGGGATTTTCCCAAACCGATCTCTCGCCAGAATATTGTATCCACCATGAGACCACGAAAAGGCAAACATCCCCTCTAGGCGAGAAAGGGCGTCGATACCCCATTGGTAGAGGGCTGCTGCTAATGTCTCGGTATCTGAGCCTGTCTTGAACTTTCCGCCAAGCTCTTTTCGTATTTCCTGATGGTTCCAGATCTCTCCATTGAAAGCCAGAATTGCCCCTTTGTATTTGAATGGCTGATCTGCAGCGCTAGAGAGGTCTAGAAGGGCTAGGCGGACATGGCCATGCATTACCCCATCAATCTCGACGAACCCTCTAGAATCAGGCCCTCGATGACCAATCAGGGATAATCGCTTCTCAATTGCAAATTGATTGTCCCGGTAGCTCCCAACTAGTCCGCACACTAGATTTTCCTCAATATCTTGTCTCGAACTACCGAGGCAATATGCCACATCATTATAGGCGGAACAGACCGGCCAATCCTTTCCCACTGCTGGGCGTAAGATCCTGTGAGAATAAAGTCGTCTGGGAAGCCTCCAATCCGTTTCAGCTCCTCAATATAGAATTTCCGTTTTTCTGTTGGATGAACAATAGCTGCAGTCGACCCACTTCCTCCAGATGCTGTAATTGTCCCTGATGGCTTGTCTGGGTGCGCCCGTACTAGCTGAAAATATTTTTCAGACTGCTCTCCTGGTTTTAGTTTATCCCATTCCTTGCCAATAGCGAATCTTGAGATATCAGCAGGGTCGGCCTGCTCAACTAAAACATCCCCGCTCCCAACTTTTCCGTTGCCGGTATTTGGACTGGCCCCAATTGTCTTTGCCGGGAGTTTAGGGCTTTGCCATGTTTCCTTTCCAAATGAGTCGTTTGCTCCAACTGCTACAATTCTCTCTGTTACAATAAACTCCGATTTGGAAACAATTGCGAGGCACGGCTTCTTTGTCACATTACCTAAGCAGAAACTCTTTTGTCCACTAGTCTCATGAACAACATTTAGCAACGGCAATATATCTGCAATTGTATATTGGTATGTCAGCGGCTTTGGGAATTCTGGATCAATACCAATATCGTTCCTAACCCCAACAAAAAATACCCGCTGCCTCGTTTGAGGGACGCCAAGCCATTGAGCATCGAGAACCTTTGCCTGGACCCTGTATCCAGACGATTTTAGAGCTGCCAATATCTCAAGGAAATACCCCTTTGCCGCGCCCTTGACCAGCCCGGAGACATTCTCCGCAACAAAGGCTTTTGGCTGGAGGCCATTTAGAATACGATTGAACTCAAAAAATAAGTCGTCTGTCCGCTGCTTTGTACTTGAGTATTTTTTTGATTTTCCCCAGTCCTTAGACCTGTTCCCAACTGTTGAGAACGATGCGCATGGCGGAGATCCGTCGAGCAGGTCAATCTCCCCTGGCTTCATTCTAATAGCACCTAAAATATCCTCTGGAGTGACCTTCCGAATATCCCGGCTATCAAGAATCGTTCCGGGCGAGGCATTAGCCAAATATGTCTTGCGGGCCTCCTCTACAAATTCTGATGCCCATAATATCTTGAAGCCCGCCATCCTATATCCAAGAGATGACCCACCCCCGCCTGAGAAAGTCGTCACCACATTGAACCCATTCCAAGGCCGCCTAGCTATCTCCTCCATTGTTGGAATTCGATACGGCGGTTTCTTTTCCGCCGGAGAACTGATATCCGCATTTGGGGCATTTGTGCTCTGTCTTGATATTCTCGTCGTACTCCGGGAAGTCATCAGGCGCCTCTTTGGAAAGATCTTGGAGAATGTCATCTATACCATCCCCAAACCCCAAAAGATCAATATCGAAATCCAACTCGACCAGATCCCCGATCTCCAGCCTCAGGATATCCTCGTCCCACCCGCCATTCTCCGTCAGCTTGTTATCCGCAATCACATAGGCGCGCTTCTGGGCCGCTGTCCAGCCTTTGGCGACCAGCCGGGGCACCTGGGCCATCCCGAGCCGCTTCGCCGCCTCAAGCCGCCCGTGGCCGGCTATGACCCCGTTCCTCGGGTCGGTAAGGATCGGAACGGTAAAACCGAACTCCCGGATCGATGCCATGATCTGCTCAATCTGGGCCTCGCTGTGCACCCTGGCGTTCCGCTCATAGGGCTTGAGATCGCCGACATCGCACATGTCGATCTCGTGCTGCACGCCCTTTTTTTTACCGGCCATCAAGCTTCATTCCTTCTCCCGTTGGGATGCTCAATTTCATTGGCACCGGCCCATCCACTATCTTCTGATCGTAAAACTCACCGCATTTTAAGCACACCACACGAATGAACCGAGGGTCCGGACACAGGGTAGTCTCAACGAGGAGCCCTCTGCATCCATCTTTTTCGTGCCCGTATCTAGGTCGTCGTGCTTCTGCATATGGATTGGCTTTATGTAGGTTCTCAATGAGATTTAACCTGTCTACCTCGTTAATCTGGTTCATTTCGGGCGCCCATCTGGAAAGCATGTTTTGCAAAATCGCTCGTCAGTGGAATATTTGAACCATTTTTTCGGGCAGAACTCCGTACAGATAACACGGCCCGGCCCGGAGCATGTTGTCGGACAATATCGGTAACTGTAATCGCCTCCGGTCCACCCGAACGGACCAATTCGACGGTGTATCTTATCGGTTTCAGTTCCCCTGACAAAAAACGATTCCATTTTCCTCTCCTAAGGTGTGGCAATTTGCCCTAGCTTGATGTGGTTGGGGTGTCGGCCTAGATGGGTTTCGTCATGCCTTTCATGGGCATGGCGACTGGCTGGGCCGAAAGCCGGATCCATTCGCTTCCGCTGAGATCGATCTTGGCCCCATCAACCGCTTTCATGACCCTTTCCTTGGCTTGCTCAAGGCTATCGGCGTTGATGCGGACCGTTGCGATCACAGGCAGCAGGTGGACGTCATATAGCATTGGTTATTCTCCCAAGGGGTGGAAATGTTCCACCCCTTAGTTGGTATGATTATACTGGTGGCGGTGGGAGGAGTTGCCAATGGGTTGGCGCGGTTGGGCCTTCGTCGCAATACCCGCGTAAGGCATAGGGACCATGTTTTCGATCATCTACACACCAGATTAGATAATCTGCATATGCGGGTTCTGTCCACGCGACAGCCCAAATGCCAATGGTTCCAAAAGATACCAGTATCACAGTCCCGTCCTTCAGCACTGTCTCTATTGGATACCATATGCCTGGGGTGAACTCTACCGCATTTGTTGAATCCGACGATTTTGACGGCACGTCTTTGAGAGTCGTGGGGTGGGTGAAATCAGCCATTATCTATTCCTTAATCCGCCGTCTCATTCTGGTTTTCTGAACGTCTGCTTGGCGCCGCACTTCTCGCATTGCCACGATTCGACAGAATAAAGCCGATGGCTATGTTTGGTTTCCATTGGCACCCAGATGTGGTCGCACATCGCACGCCTGTCCTTGATGGAGATTACGCGGGATTCATCAACCATTGTCTGTGTCCTTTGGTTTGAACTCGCCGCAACAAATCTTGCGACCAGCAGCCTATCCAGTCGGATTTACGAGCGTACCGGCGATTCAGTGTTGCCATTTGTGGAAGATTGTCTGCGCAAGCGTCCGACCAGATATCGTGCCAGACAGCCCCGTATCGGCTGTCTTTGGGTGGCTTCCACGTCATGATATCGGCATTAATGACGATTAGGCGAGCATCGCCTTGGAAGTATGGTGCAACCAGCCTGATAACGTCCGGCGACTTCTCAACAACAGTCACGGAACTCACTTCGAGCCTTCGAAGCACGGCGCCCAAACACATTCCCAGGCCCAAACCGCTGATCAGCACGTTGCCTTTTGCGTTCCTGACAAAATCGGCGTGGTCCAACCGCTCGGCGGGGGTGTCAGACATAATCAGCCGATCACGATAGCGCAGTTGGGTGTAAACGCCGGCCTTGAAAAGTCGTTCTCGAAACGCCGCTACCATACTGTCTGGAATTTCAAACCGCTCTACTGACCAGTCGCCCGAAACACCTTCTGGCACTGTGACTTTTGGGATTAGCTGGTCAAGATAATCGTCCATCCTCAATCCCTCTCTGTGAACAGAAGGCCGTCGTCCCGACCTTTCTGGTATTCCATCCATTTGCAGGCGTAGCCGATATACCGAGGCGTGGCGGTTTTGCCCTCCTCCCAATTCCGGATCGAATTGGCTGAGCAGCCCAATTTTATGGCCGCCTCGTTCCGCGTCCAGCCGCCCATTCGTTTGCGCCATGCCTGGAGGTCAAATTCATCATTTGCCATCGGCCTCGCCCTTCCTACCATTCCATTTGTCAGCCGCCCTTTTCTCAGAGGCCGCGTGCGGACCCCTAGCATTACAGGCCTTGCAAAGGACGGTCGCCGGCACACTCAGCGACAATGCCGCCTCACGGCGCCCACAGAATGGGCAGGGGGCGAGCTTTAGCTTTTTAGCCATGGTTCATCGCCTTCTCCCCGCGCCGCGCTGAGCGCCCCTCCCATCCTGTCAATAAGCATCCCGTTCATCGGGTTCTCAATTTCATATTTTGCGCCTTGCTGCAGTTGGACGAGGAATTGATGCCCCTCGTCCAGCGCCCCGTAAAGCGCCCATGATCCGGCTAGGAGCGCCGCGTTGGCTAGGTGATTGATGTCGATGAAGTACGGGGCCATATCAACATCGCGGTCGATCTCGGCCAAGTAGTGCAGCCCGGCATCGCCGCTTTCCCTCTTGAATGGCGCTTGGATAGCGATGTGCGATGAGGTCACAATCGTTTGGTATGGGCCATTGGAAAAGTGAACAAGGCTCATTGCTCAGCCGCCGTCCCGGTTTCGGGCTCAGCCCCGGTAGATTCCCCCATGCTTTCGCCATCGTCCCGTTTGGCCAGTGGTAGCTTGGGCACAGCCTTCCTTTGCCGCTTTGGTTTCTGTTTCGGCTTTGATCTGGGCTTCGGATCCGCAAGCGCCGCCTTGATCCTCCGAATTGCCTCCTTCTTGTCGGCAACCTGGAGGGCGAGAATTTCGATCTGAGCCTCCAGATCGGTGACATCGCATTCGCAGCGCTCCTTGATCACCTCCAATTGCCCGACCAACCTCCCGGTCGTGGTCTCATTCTCGGCCGTCGCATAGATGGGCTCAGCATCCAAGACCGCCCTCATTTCATCGGCCATGTCAGTATTGACCATAGCTTGTCTCAGTTGGGTCAATGCCATCTTTCTCTCCGTGCTTTTTGAATGATGCGGCGGGGGCATCGAACCCCCGCCTTGTTTTCTTATGCCGCCTCGGCGATCTCTCGCCATTCCCGCGGGGCCAGATCGAGCACCTTGCCGCCGGCAACCTCAAATTCCGTCGCCCGGTCATAATCCTCAATGTCCTCGGCGGTCCTGGTGACGGCGTTGAGAGCCCCCCATTGGGAGAGGTCGCCGCCCTCGATCAGGTGCCGGAGCACACTTGATTGCTCCCCCTTATGGAGATCAAGTTTCTTGGCCAGAACCTCGACAGCCTTGACCGGATCGCCCTTGATGCTGCGCTCGGTAGTTTCCTGCATTCTGGCTACCTGCTCATCGAAATTGGTCTGGTCGACCGCCGCCTTGACGACATCCCTGACCTTGAGAAGGATAGCCCGGTCGTCCGCCTCCTTGGTCTCATCGGACAGCAGTTTGTAGACATCCTCGCTCACGTCGGCCCTGGCCCCGATATGGTGCGCCCGGAAACCGGAATCGGGCAGGATCATCCCATTGAGACAAATCAGCCGATAGACCAGCGGCCGAACCCTGACAGCGCCGGCACCCACCTCGGAATTCTCAATCACAATGCCGGCCTGGACGCGATCGCCCAAGCCAACCTCGCCCTCAATGCGGGGGGCAAGCGCCTTGATATACATTTTCCGCTCAGTAATCTGGCACGATAGAACCTGGCATTCGGGAATCTCATGGAGAATCGGTAAGGCGACCTCGGCGATCTCCTCGTTTTCGATCCGTTGATATTGATCCGAGAGAAACGCCCTTGTGTCGCCGCCCAGCATTCGGATCATTCTCCGTTGGGGTTCGTTCTGAAACCAGCGATTGATGTTCGACGCCAATAGATCCGGGGCATCGTTCAGCATCCGGTCGTAATACTTTTTCGGAATGCCAACGCGGTCGGATATCTGGCCATGAGCAAAACCCAGAATCGGGGAATGCCCGAATTCCTCGACAAATAGGCTCGCCCGACCCGGCGATGTGTTGGTGATCGACAGTTGTCTCGTGTCCGCGATGAGATCCGACTTCATCGCTTTGTTGGCTGAGATTTGCTCGGCAAGTTCGGTAATTGAAATTCCGGCTTTCATGTTCCTATCTCCTATTTCGGGCCTAATCGCCCCCGCTAAGGGGTGGACATTTTCCACCCCTCAGAAAGTGCGATTCTGCTCAATTACCCCCAGGGCAGGCTAAAATGGTCAGCGCAGATAGGCCCGTATCCAACCTCAGTCGACCGCTTATCGGTCAACTCCCGGCGGCAAAAACAGCAATTCCCGGTTGGGAACTTGCTAGTCATGCCGCGTTGTCCTTCTCAAACTCGCCGGCTTTATTCAGGCGGTACCAAGTGTCTGGCTCAATATCGTGTCCAGCCTTAGCCCTCTTGATATCGAGGATTTCGCCCTCGTCGTTGCGTTGAACCAAAACGATCCAACCACCCTTTGAGGCCTTTGCCTTTCCCGAGTACCCAAGGGCGCAAGCAATAGCGTGGTCGCCGGTCGTCGCGGCATG
>Ga0255052_10003001_pt1 | contig 11908 bp, 22 predicted proteins | sample JV7_2_21_MG_FD_188632 | JGI IMG/M metagenome (GOLD analysis project Ga0255052, IMG submission 188632) | Seawater microbial communities from Jervis Inlet, British Columbia, Canada - JV7_2_21 | ecosystem: Environmental > Aquatic > Marine > Inlet | place: Canada: British Columbia | collected... | reverse complement strand
TAATTTTCTCAGCCCTGACGCTGCTTATGCCGTTTGTCAGTACAAATCACGCGCACGACGCCGTTGCGCCGAACGATCTTGCAGTTTCTGCACATTTTTCTAACCGATGCTCTGACCTTCATGAGCTTTCTCCAAAATCTCGCTAGCGTACGGTGCCACTGCGTCCATAGTTGCGCAGATTGGCCTTTTGCATCATGCCCTCGTACTGATGGCTCATTGCATGCGCCTGCATCTGCGACATGAAGTCCATCGTTACGACTACGAGAATCAACAACGAGGTGCCGCCAAAATTGAACGGTATGCTCGGATAGAACATCCGGAATATTTCCGGCAAAAGACAGACGCCGGCAATATAAAGTGCGCCCCAGAATGTCAGTCGTGTTAGCACACGGTCGATGTACTCAGCCGTCTGGGCACCCGGCCGGATTCCCGGAACAAAAGCACCCGAACGCTTCAAGTTGTCCGCCGTGTCTTTCGAGTTGAAAACCAGCGCCGTATAAAAGAAGCAAAAGAATATGATCATCGCTGCGTACAGGATGACGTAGATCGGCTGCCCCGGTCCGAGATTGGCGCCAATGGTTTGTAATGCGCTCTGCACCGCACTCGGGTTCGTCGACTGCCCGAAGAACTGCGCGATCGTAGCCGGGAACATCAGGATGCTCGACGCGAAGATCGGCGGGATTACGCCCGACATATTGATCTTGAACGGCAGGTGGGTACTTTGCGCCGCATACATCTTGCGGCCTTGCTGCCTTCTCGCGTAATTGACCGTAATGCGGCGCTGTGCGCGCTCCATGTAAACCACGAATGTTGTCGCAGCGATAGCGCCGAGCAATAACAAGATTGCTGTCGCGGATGACATCTCACCGTTACGAACCAGTTCCGCGGTTCCTGCGATGCCTGCTGGCAGACCTGCGACGATGCCAGCCAGGATGATCATCGAAATTCCATTACCGATGCCTCGCTCGGTGATCTGTTCACCCAGCCACATCAGGAACATCGTACCGGTAACGAGTGTGATACATGCCGTGATCAGGAATGCGGGCCCCGGATTGACGACAACGCCCGGCTGGCTCTGCAACCAGGACGCCGCAGCAATTGACTGGAACGCTGACAGCCCAACCGTACCGTACCGCGTATATTGTGTAATCTTGCGACGACCCGACTCGCCTTCTTTTCGCAATACCTGCAGGGTCGGCACGATCATGCTCGCCATCTGCATGATGATCGATGACGAAATGTACGGCATGATACCAAGCGCAAATATTCCGAAGCGCGACAATGCGCCACCTGAAAACAAATTGAACAGCGCCAGCATATTGCCAGCCTGTTGATCGAAGAACGAAGCCAGTGCAGCCGGATCTACGCCGGGCACAGGAATAAACGTACCAGCGCGAAACACGATCAATGCTCCCACCAGGAACAGGATTCGTATTTTCAGCTCGGCAAGTTTGCTGCCTGATTTGGCAGCATCCGCCGGATTCGTTGTTGGCCGTTTTGCCACGTAATTACCTTGTCTTTCTTCCTGTCAACGCTATCGCCCGCTGGGGCGGGCTCCTACGATGCCTTACCGTTATCTCTGTCTTCGATGGTGCCACCTGCCGCCTCGATGGCGGCCCGCGCACCCTTGGTCACGGCAAGACCCCTGATCTTGACCGCTTTCTTGATCTCGCCTGACTTAATGACTTTCACTTTGACCGTGTGAGCTGGTACCAGATTCGCTTTCTTCAAGGTCTCAATGTCGATTACGTCGTCCCCTGGCAGCTCCAGCTCGTGCAATCGGATCTCCGCTGAGTAGCGAGCCATGTGCGAGTTGAAGCCGACCTTCGGCAGGCGTCGCTGCAAGGGCATCTGGCCACCTTCGAAGCCTACCTTGTGATAACCACCCGATCGTGAGTGTTGCCCCTTCTGGCCACGCCCACAGGTCTTGCCCTGCCCGGCCGAATGTCCGCGTCCGAACCGCTTACCCTCTTTTTTGGCGCCCTTGGCGGGCGATAGTTCATTGAGACGCATTTCAGACTTCCTCTACCGACAACAGGTAAGAAACCTTGTTAATCATGCCGCGGTTCTCCGGCGTATCGAGAACCGTCACGCTCTGGCGAATCTTGCGCAGGCCGAGTCCGGCTACACAGGCCTTGTGGCGTTTGAGCCTGCCATGCCTGCTCTTTGTGAGCGTCACTCTTAACTGTTTTGGCTTCGCCATCGTTCAAATCTCTTAAATTCAAAGGCCTGTGTGCTCAGGCCAAAATTTCCTTAATCTTTTTGCCGCGCTTGGCAGCAATCTGCCGTGGCGAGTGAATGTCCTTGAGCGCGCCAATCGTTGCCCGTACGACATTGATCGGGTTGCGCGAGCCATAACTCTTCGCCAGCACATTGCGGACTCCGGCACACTCAAATACGGCACGCATTGCGCCGCCGGCTATGACACCCGTACCTTCAGACGCTGGTTGCATGTATACGTAAGTCGCACCGTGCCGACCTTTCTTTGCGTATTGCAGCGTTTCGTTAGTCAGGTTGACCTTTATCATGTTCTTGCGGGCGGCCTGCATCGCCTTCTGAATAGCGATCGGCACCTCGCGCGCTTTGCCATAACCGAAACCAACGTGTCCGTTACCGTCACCCACTACTGTCAAAGCCGTAAAGCCGAACTGACGTCCACCTTTTACAACCTTTGCGACACGATTGACGGCGACCAGTTTCTCAAGGAGGTCGTCATTGCTTTGTGATTGTTCAACTCTTGCCATAATTCCGGTCCGGCAGGCTCTATGTGGCTTGCCAATATCCTCTGTTCAAAATTTCAAACCCGCCTCGCGGGCAGCATCGGCCAACGCTTTTACGCGACCGTGATAACGAAAGCCGGAACGATCGAACGCAACCGTGTCGATTCCTGCGAATTTCGCTTTTTCCGCAATGCGCGCGCCCACGATCGCTGCTGCGGCAGCGTTGCCACTGCTTTTCATGCCCTTCCTGACGTCTTTCTCCAGCGTCGATGCAGCAGCCAACACCGTGCCACCTTCAGGCGCAATGATCTGCGCGTAGATATGTCGCGGCGTGCGATGAATGCTCAGTCGATTCACTGCCAGTTCAACGATTTTTGCGCGTGCCTTTCTCGCGCGGCGCAATCGGCTTTGTTTCTTGTCGAGTCTCATAGTAAAACCTGTTACTTCTTCTTTGCTTCCTTGATCACTACGCGCTCATCGGCATAGCGAACACCCTTGCCCTTGTACGGTTCCGGCGGACGGAAGCGGCGAATCTCGGCCGCCACCTGACCGACCTGCTGTTTATCGTTTCCCTTGATAACGACCTCGGTCTGACTCGGGGTCTCGACCGTGATGCCCTCGGGTACTTCGAACACGACCGGGTGCGAAAAACCGAGTGTCAAGTTGAGTTTTCTGCCTTCTGTCGTAGCGCGATAACCAACGCCTTTTAGTTCGAGCTTTTTCTCGTAACCCCTGGTGACGCCTTCAATCATGTTGGCCAGCAATGACCTGGTGGTACCGGCAATTGCCGTGGAAAATCGCGATCCCGACCGCGGCTTCAGCGTAATCGTTTTGTCTTCCTGCACCAGCTCGACTTCCGGGTTAAGCTCCATCGACAACGTACCGTTACCGCCTTTGATGGAAACTGTCGTTCCTGACAGGTTGAACTCGACGCCCTGTGGCAACTCGATTGGTTCTTTAGCAACTCTGGACATAATCGTGTCTCGCTTCGTTCGGCAACCATCCGTCGTCAGGAAACGACGCAGATGACCTCACCGCCAATACCCTGCTCGCGAGCCTGGCGGTCGCTCATAACGCCAGCAGAAGTCGACACGATGGCAATGCCAAGGCCGCCCAACACTTTAGGCAGATCATCCTTGCCGCGATAAATGCGCAGGCCAGGCTTGCTGACGCGCTCGACTTTTTCAATTACGGGCGTGCCTTCGAAATACTTCAACTCGACGCTGAGCGTCTTCTCCGCGCCCTCGCCCGAGGTCTCGAAGTCCGTGATGTAGCCCTCATCCTTTAAGACACCGGCGACGGCCATCTTCACGTTCGATGCCGGCATGGAAACGCTGACTTTTCGCGCCTTCTGTCCGTTACGAATGCGTGTCAGCATGTCGGAAATAGGATCGGTCATACTCATAATTCTTCTCCGCCTACCAGCTGGCCTTCGTCAGTCCCGGGATCTCGCCTTTCATCGCAGCTTCCCTGAGCTTGTTACGGCCGAGGCCGAATTTGCGGTAAAAACCGTGCGGACGGCCGGTAATCGCACACCGGCTACGCAATCTCGAAGGACTGGAATCGCGTGGCAAAGCATTCAGTTTTGCCTGCGCTGCCAGCCGATCTTCATCGGATGAATTTACGTTGCGAATGATTTCCTTCAATGCGCTACGCTTTGCGGCATAACGCTTGACGAGCTTGTTCCGCTTCAGTTCGCGCTCGATCATTGATTTCTTAGCCAAGTTAGTTCTCTCTCTTCAGTAAATCGGTTGGTACGCCGGGCCCTATTTCTTAAAGGGAAAGTTGAACGCTTCCAGAAGCGCTCGTCCTTCCTCTGGATTGCGAGCCGTGGTCGTTATGGTGATATCCAGGCCACGAATCGCATCAATCTGGTCATAGTTGATTTCCGGGAAAATGATCTGCTCGGAAACGCCAATACTGTAGTTTCCCTGCCGGTCAAAGGCCTTCGGATTAAGACCGCGAAAATCGCGTACGCGTGGTATCGCAATGTTGACAAGACGGTCGAGAAACTCATACATGCGCTCTCGACGCAGCGTGACCATGCAGCCGATCTTGTTACCGTCACGAATCTTGAACGTGGCGACCGATTTTCTGGCACGCGTAATCTGTGGCTTTTGGCCGGCGATTTTCTCCAGGTCGCCCACCGCATTATCGAGCACCTTCTTGTCTGCCACAGCCTCGCCTACGCCCATGTTCAACGTAATTTTCGAGATGCGCGGCACTTGCATAGCATTTTTCAGACCCAGCTTTTGCATGATCTGGCCGTGCAACTCATTTTGGTACTGCTCTTGTAACCGTGACATGTGTATTGCCTTCATTCGTGGTTTCAGCGACCGGCGCTTCGCGCCGTCATTGAGCCACATAATCTCTCTTTAGCCCTACCGGCCCGGCTGCGCCGTCCGGCATTTTATCCAAATTCCTTCTTTTCCTCTTTGTGGTTATCGGACTGCTTCAGCAGGGCCGATAACACCTGCGACCATCCAGGGCATTCACCGACAGCCGTCGGATGGCCGGTGAAATGCCAAAGCGAACGCGTTATATGTCCACTACCTCGCCGGATTGCCTGAATACCCTGTCTTTCGACCCATCTTCGTTAACCCGGATACCAGCACGTTCGCCACGTTTGGACTTCGGGTTAAAAAGCATGACATTCGAAATGTCCATCGGCATTTCGCGATCGATGATGCCGCCCTGAATGCCCATATTCGGGTTCGGCTTCTGATGTTTCTTGGCGACGTTGGTGCCTTCAATCAGCACCCGCTGGTCATCGAATACCTGCAGGACTGTGCCACGACGGCCTTTGTCCTTGCCGGTTATCACCACGACTTCGTCGCCTTTTCTGATCTTGTTCATTTACAGCACCTCAGGTGCCAGCGAGATGATTTTCATAAACCGGTTCGTTCTCAATTCACGCGTAACCGGGCCAAAAATTCGAGTGCCGATCGGTTCGAGACGGGCATTCAGCAGCACCGCGGCATTACCGTCAAAGCGAATCAAGGAACCGTCTTTGCGCCGCACACCTTTGCGCGTTCGCACAACCACAGCGTTATAAATCTCGCCTTTCTTCACCTTGCCGCGAGGGATCGCGTCCTTCACGGTGACCTTGATGACATCTCCGACCCCGGCATAGCGACGTTTCGAGCCACCAAGCACCTTGATGCACTGAATGCGCCTTGCGCCTGAATTGTCAGCCGCGTCAAGTACTGTTTGCATCTGAATCATGGCTCTAACCCGTCACTTCGCCCTTATTGCTCGGGCGCACGCTCAACAACATTTACAACCTTCCAGGCCTTTTTCTTCGACACGGGCCTGCACTCACTGATCGTTACTCGATCACCAGCTTTACATTCGTTGCTCTCATCGTGTGCAAGCACCTTGGTCGTGCGACGTATGTACTTTCCGTACACGGGATGCTTGATCAGCCGTTCGACGGATACGGAAACCGTTTTGTCCATCTTGTCGCTGATCACGCGACCGGTGACCGCGCGCCGACCTCGTTTCGAAACTTCTGTTGCTTCTTCGCTCATTCGCTTTTACTCGTCTGCTTGAGCTCGCCCAAAATGGTCTTCACTCGTGCAATGTCCTTCTTGACCCGACCATATTCATTCGGTCGTGCCAGTTGCCCCGTAGCACGCTGCATACGGAGATTGAATTGCTCGCGCCGCAGGTTTATGAGTTCCTTCGACAGGTCTTCCTGCGACATACCCCGGAGTTCACTGGCTTTCATCACATCACCTGCCGTGTTTCGAAGGTGGTCTGGAAAGGCAGCTTGGCGGCAGCCAGGCGAAACGCTTCACGCGCGACATTCTCTGACACGCCTTCCATCTCATACAGGACACGCCCTGGCTGAATCTGGCAGACCCAGTACTCGACGTTGCCCTTGCCCTTGCCCTGTCGAACTTCGAGGGGCTTTTTCGTTATCGGTTTGTCCGGGAATACGCGAATCCAGATTTTGCCGCCACGCTTGATGTAACGCGTCATAGCACGACGGGCTGCCTCGATTTGCCGTGCCGTCAGGCGCCCACGTTCCGTAGCTTTGAGGCCGAACTCACCGAAGGCAACGGTGCTGCCGCGAAGCGCCAGGCCACGATTGCGTCCCTTCATTTGCTTGCGAAACTTGGTTCGCTTTGGCTGTAACATGTCCGCTATCCCTTAACGCGCGCCGCCGGCTGCCGCTTCTTTCTCGTCGGCAGATTCCACATCGGGCTTGTCAAATATTTCACCCTTGAAGATCCATACTTTGACGCCAATGACGCCGTAGGTCGTCTGCGCCTCTGCAAATCCATAGTCGATATCTGCACGAAACGTGTGCAACGGCACCCGACCTTCGCGATACCATTCCGAACGCGCAATTTCCGCACCGTTTAGCCGGCCACCAACCTTGACCTTGATGCCTTCCGCGCCAACTCGCATCGTGTTGGTAACCGCACGCTTCATCGCACGGCGAAACATCACGCGACGCTCGAGCTGTTGCGCAATACCCTCGGCAACGAGCTGTGCGTCCAGCTCGGGCTTCCGCACTTCGGCGATATTGATACGCACATCGTTAATGTGCATCTCAATTATCTTCGCGACTTCAAAGCGGAGTTTTTCGATATCTTCGCCTTTCTTGCCAATCACGATGCCTGGCCGCGCGGTGTAAATCGTGATGTTTGCTTTCTTCGCGGGTCGCTCAATGTGAATACGGCTAACCGACGCGTCTTTGAGTTTTTTCTTGATGAACTCACGTACCTTGTAGTCAAGGCGCACGTACTCCGGGAACGTGTGTGAATCGGCATACCACTTGGAAGTCCAATCCTTGACGATCCCCAAACGAATTCCTGTTGGATGTACTTTCTGGCCCATACTATTTACTCATTGCCAACGCTAATGGTGATATGGCTGTTGCGTTTGATGATGCGAGTACCGCGTCCTTTCGCCCTAGCCCGGTAACGCCTGAACGTCGGCGCTTCGTTCACTTCGATTTTCGAAACCTTTAATTCATCGATATCGGCACCGTGGTTATGCTCTGCGTTGGCAATTGCCGACTCGAGCACTTTCCTGACGATGCGCGCACTTTTCTTGGGCGCAAAAGTAAGCGTCTTCAGCGCCTCATCCACATTCTTGCCGCGAATGGCATCAGCCATCAGCCGGCATTTCTGCGGTGATATCCGCGCATACCGCAATGTTGCCGCAACCTGCATTGCTTACTCCTTCGATCTATGTCGTCGTCGTCGTTTTGCGATCACCGGAGTGACCCCGAAAAGTACGGGTAACCGCAAACTCGCCCAGCTTGTGGCCTACCATGTTTTCCGATATCAGAATCGGCACATGTTGCCGTCCGTTATGCACGGCGATCGTCAGTCCGACCATGTCCGGCAACACCATCGAGCGGCGCGACCAGGTTTTTATCGGGCGCCGGTCATTCGTCTTTGCCGCTACGGCGACTTTGTTTGCCAGATGTGTGTCGACAAACGGACCTTTTTTTACACTGCGTGGCATCTAAGCTTTCCTAAATCCTGTTTTCGCTATCGCGGGCCGGGGCCCGCTCCTACGTCTTGTCTATTTCTTGCGCTTGCGGCGGCGAACGATCATGCCGTCCGTACGCTTGTTCGAGCGTGTCTTGTATCCCTTTGTCGGCGTGCCCCACGGGCTGACCGGATGGCGGCCACCGGAGGAACGGCCTTCACCACCGCCGTGCGGGTGATCGACCGGATTCATTGCGACACCACGAACGGTCGGCCGCACTCCGCGCCAGCGTTTCGCACCGGCTTTGCCGAGCTTGCGGAGGTTGTGTTCGCCATGGCCAACTTCGCCGATGGTGGCGCGGCAGTTGACGTGAATCTTGCGCGTCTCGCCGGAGCGCAGGCGGACAGTTGCGTACACACCTTCACGCGCAGCAAGCTGTGCGACACCGCCGGCCGAACGAATCAACTGACCGCCCTTGCCTGGCTTCAACTCGATGTTGTGCACCTGCGTACCGACCGGAATACTCCGCAGCGGCAATGCATTACCCCGCTTGATTGGCGCGTCTTCACCACTGATGATCGGCGCGCCTTCGCGAATTCCCTTCGGCGCCAGGATATAACGACGTTCGCCATCACCGTATTTGATCAGCGCGATGTGTGCGCTGCGATTCGGGTCGTACTCGAGACGCTCTACAACGCCTGGAATGCCGTCCTTGTCGCGCTTGAAATCAATAATCCGGTAGCGCTGCTTGTGACCACCGCCCTGGTGACGAACGGTAATGCGACCATTGTTGTTACGCCCGCCCGTTCTGGCTTTCTTATCCAGCAACGGGCCGTACGGCTTGCCTTTATGCAAACCGTCGGTCTTCACCGATACCTGGAACCTGCGTCCCGCGGAGGTCGGTTTTGATTTATGCAATGACATCGTCTGTTACCGTTTGTCTTAGTCGGCTTCGAGGAAGTCGATATGGCTTCCTTCCGCCAGCCGCACATATGCTTTCTTCCAGGCTGCGCGACGACCTGAACTCGTGCCATGACGCTTGATCTTGCCCGCATAGTTAATGACGGTTACGTCCGTGACCGACACCTCGAATAAAAGCTCGACCGCCTGCTTGATTTCCGACTTGTTGGCATCCGGACGAACTTTGAAAACGACCTGGTGGCGTTCCGCCGCCAAGTGACTTTTTTCTGACAGATGCGGCCCTTGCAACACCGTCATCAGTCGCTCCTGGTGGGCTGTCGAACTCATGACAGGCGTGCCTCGATCAGTTTCAGTGCCGGCAGTGTGATCAGCACTTTTTCAAAGCGCATCAGCACGACCGGATCAATTGCCGCAGCGTCGCAGATACCTACATCGGGTAAATTGCGTGCTGACAGGAATACTTTTTCATCGAATGCCTCGTTGACGATCAACACATTGTCGAGATCCAGCTTTTTGAGCTTGGCCGCCAGCTCTTTTGTCTTCGGCGCATCCATCGTGATTGAATCCGTGATGACGAGGCGATCCTGACGAACTAGCTCAGAGATAACGGACCGCAACGCTGCGCGATACATTCTCTTGTTGACCTTTTGATTGTAGTCACGTGGCTTCGCTGCGAATGCACGCCCACCACCGACCCAAATCGGACTGCGAATGGTACCGGCGCGCGCGCGGCCCGTGCCTTTCTGTTGCCATGGTTTGGCGCCACCACCGGAAGCCTGGGAGCGATTTTTTTGCGCCTTGGTTCCGGCACGGCCGCCCGCAAGATATGCAGTAACAACCTGGTGCACCAGCGCCTCATTGAATTCGGCGCCAAAAGCGCTCTCTGCCACGTCCACGGTACCGCTACCCTGCATCTTCAACTTCATGATGCGTTCCTCGCTTTCACAGCAGGCCGAACAATGACGCGACCACCGCTGTGGCCCGGGACTGCACCTCTGATCAACAACAAGTGTCGTTCCGCATCGACGCGAACCACTTCGAGGTTCTGCGCCGTACGCCGCACATTACCCATTTGGCCGGACATCTTTTTGCCTTTAAAAACGCGGCCCGGCGTCTGGTTTTGACCGATAGAACCCGGTGCGCGATGCGCGAGCGAGTTGCCATGGGTGGCATCCTGCATCGAGAAATTGTGTCGTTTGATCGTGCCGGCAAAACCCTTACCGATGGTTGTGCCTATGACATCGACTTTCTGACCTTCAGCGAAAAGATCGACCTTGATCTCCATGCCTGGTGCGTATTCCCCCTCTTCAGGCTGTTCATCAGCTTCAAGGTGGAACTCGGTCATAAGGTCGCCGGCTTCAACCTTTGCCGCGGCAAAGTGGCCGGCTTCGGGTTTGGAAACGCGGGACGCTTTTCGATTACCGGCAGAAACCTGCAAGGCACGATAGCCGTCATTTTCCACGGTCTTAACCTGGCTAATCCGGTTTGGCTGTGCCTCGATCACGGTGACCGGGATGGATATCCCGTCTTCCGTGAAGACGCGCGTCATGCCGCACTTGCGGCCAACAAGACCCATTGTCATCTCTCAAACCTCGCACCGACTTCGATTGGCCGGCTCCCATAAAATACGGTTTTGTAATAAGGGGACAGCTTACTTATCTCTTTTCCCCTTATTTCCGTCCCCGTAACAGGAGATCAGTAAACTGTCCCCTTATTACAGACACGCGAAAGGGCCAGCCATCGCCTGGAACACATGCCTTGTTCCTGAGCTTAAGGTGCTGACCCCAAGTCCGGTAAAAACCGGCTGTCCGGGATTTGCCGAGTACGCCTTCGGTTTCCTGGCGACCTAACATTAAGCGCCACAAAGCTGTGCTATGTGACGCCGTTTTTCGAACCTGGCCGACTCCCGGCCCGGCCAAGTCCATCGAGCCCGCCATTATACTTTGGAAAACCCCCAGTTCAAGCCCGTAAGGGCTTGAACTGGGGGTTTTTTTCGGCAATTTAGCGGCCACCTTTTAGGGTGCCGCTGATTGCCACAGATAGGCGCTTTTCGCCATCGGCCCCGCTTCGCGGTCCGATATCCGTCGAGAATACAAGCTGCTGTTTTTCAACAAGATATCGGGCAGCAAAGCTGATCCGATATGAAACACCACAGAATCAGGTGGCTCAGCGGCGGCGCCATGCGCTGGCCGTTTCAGCCACAAACGGAGCTAATTTAGCTTGATTTGAACATCCACTCCGGCTGGAAGCTCCAGTTTCATCAGGGCATCCACAGTCTTATCGGTCGGATCCACGATGTCCATCAGTCGCTTGTGCGTACGGATTTCGTACTGATCCCGGGCGTCCTTGTTAACGTGCGGCGAGATCAGGATCGTGTAGCGCTCCATTTTCATGGGCAACGGAATCGGGCCCTTGACCGTGGCGCCGGTGCGCTTCGCCGTTTCCACGATCTCGCGCGCCGAGTTGTCAATCAGTCGATGATCGAAGGCTTTGAGCCGGATGCGTATATTTTGATTCGTTGCCATAAAATTCTTCTAAATTTTGTAAATACCAATGTCATTGCGAGCGTAGCGAAGCAACCTGCTAATAAACTCGCTATGCCGTTAGAAGGTTGCTTCGTCGCTGCGCTCCTCGCAATGACGTCGCCTCTTTATACCTATTCAAGAATCTTGGCGACCACGCCGGCGCCTACGGTGCGGCCGCCCTCGCGGATCGCAAAGCGCAGACCGTCTTCCATCGCGATCGGCGCAATCAGGTCCACCACCATCTGCACGTTATCGCCCGGCATCACCATCTCGGTGCCCTCCGGTAATTCC
>Ga0255052_10003000_pt1 | contig 11909 bp, 10 predicted proteins | sample JV7_2_21_MG_FD_188632 | JGI IMG/M metagenome (GOLD analysis project Ga0255052, IMG submission 188632) | Seawater microbial communities from Jervis Inlet, British Columbia, Canada - JV7_2_21 | ecosystem: Environmental > Aquatic > Marine > Inlet | place: Canada: British Columbia | collected... | reverse complement strand
AACCTCCATCTTGAGGAGATTCAAGTACAGCTCCAGACCCTCTCGACAGGACGACAGGGTCTCGACGCTCTGATTCGACTTTGCGAGACCGATCGAGCCCTCCCAGGCAGCGATGACGAAGATCGCGGCCGCCCTGGCGTCGACGTCGGATCTCATCAACCCGAGCTCCTGCGCCTCGAGCAGTTTGCTGGCAAGCCCTCCGTGCCACTCGTCGTAGATCGCCTGCAGACGCTGGCGAAACCCCTCGTCAGCACCGGCCAGCTCCTGGGAGAGCGACTGAAGTGGGCAGCCGAGAGCCAGCCCGTCCGGAGTTGCAGTCCGCTCACCCCAGCGGGCCAGTTCTACCAGGGCGTCCAGGGGATTGACGGACCCTTCCACGGGACGTAGCCACCGATCCAGGATCCAATCGCGAAGGATCTCGGTGACAACGGCATAACCGAGGCCTCGCTTGCTCTCAAAGTGATGATAGAGGGCGCCCTTGGTGACTCCTGCCTGACTCAGAATCCTGTCCATGTCGGCTTTTTGGAAGCCAAACTGGTGGAACTCCCGAAAAGCCGCCCACAGAAGCCGCTGCTTGGTCGCCTCGGGGTCTCTTCTCCGGCTCATGGAATCTTTGGGTAGGCCACAGAGACACGATATTACCATACCTACTAGTAGGTATGATAATTAGTGTCATATCCTTCAGGGTTTTGCTTCGCAGATACGGCCTCAGGAGCTGGGAGACCTTCTGAGACGGATGTCCATAAAGGGCTAGGACAGCCCGCTCAGCCCCGCCATCTCATAGCGCGGATAAGTCTGCGGCGCTCCCCCGACCGTTCGCGGCTCATCGGCTGCTCTGGGAGCCGTCATCGCTACTGCATATGTCCGAGACAAAGACGGCTCTTCCCTGCAGGTCCAGCATCCCCTCGGTCGCTGGCGGGGATTCCCGTGGACAGTACTCCTCCACCTGTGAACAGCCACCTGATGTGGTCAACTCGGCCATGGCCAGGGCCTGCGGTTGGAGCTGTGGATAGCGGTCCATCCAGTCTCCTTTCTCCAGCATCTCCCCTACCGCCTGATCCTCCCTCCATCCCTGGAAGCGAATCCTGTAGTAGGCAGCCAACCGGCCTGCCCGATGCCAGCCATGGCGACAGCGGAACGCGATCTTGCGGCCGTCCTGCCGACTCTCTTCGATCCAGCTGTCGAACGCTATAAGAAACCCTTTGGTTACCGGTTGGCGGACGTCCTGGGAATGGTTGTATCGAACTTTCAGCCCAGGACAGACCTCATCTCGCATCTGACACTCGTAGTCCTGAGCACTGCCATCCATGACCACGAGCTCCGCCACACCTTGATCGCACAGCGCGCGCAGTTCACTGGCATTCATGCGGCCGGAACGGAAGATTGCGTAGCCGCTCGAGTCGTCCCCATCGAAGCTGGTTGGCCGAGCCGCACAACCCATCCCTATCGGCAGCCACAGCATTGCCAGCCAGATTCCCCTCCTCAGGAGCCAGGCTTGGCGCAGCAAGAGCGGCTTGAAGAAGATGCTGCTAGAGCCCTTCATCCACGCCCTCGTCGTACTCCGACGTGGCGGGCTCGAGGGTATGCGACTCGAAGAACATGATGAAGCTCGGCGAGAAGACGGCCGGCGGCGGAGATCTCTGGGGATCCACACCGTTACAGGCTAGCACCTCTTCGCGAGCCTTTACGAGCAGGGCGTCGTCGCTGGCGCCGGTAGTCTGATACAGAGAAAACAGGGCCGCGGCTTGCAGGAGGTGGGCGTGAGAGGCAGCGCGGGCCGACGAGAACTCTGTTTCGGCAAGAGCCGTCAAAACCCCCGAGTAGTCCCTCGCCAGATAGGCCTCGGCAGCGGCCTTCAACTCGGCAGGTGGCGACGTGATCGATTGTCGCAGGTCGCGAGTGGCCTTGGCGAGCTCGGACTGAACCGCCTGCATTTCCCCGGGATCGAGAGCGTCGCCTGTGGCAGCCTTGGCATGTTCGAGGGCCTGCTCGACGGCAGACCTTCGCCGTGCCACGGCAGGCGGGTAGGGCCGCAGGAACTCACTGGCCCGCAACTGTTTGCGAGCCTTCTGGACCAGCGCCGCTAGCTGGTTGGACAGCTCGCCTTGCAACTGCTCGAGCTGAGCGATTCGTTCACTTTCCGCCTGGCGCTGGATCGCCTCGAACTGCTCTCGTGCTAGAGAGGCTGCGGCCGCGGTCTGCTCTACCTCACCAAGGACGATATCTGCAGCATCGAGTCGCAACCGGGCCCTGCCAAGAGTCGCTTCGGCTTCGCTCTGGCGTCCCAGCAGCTCCTCCACTACTGCATCCGAGCCCGATAGCTCTGACAAGCGACGGCGGGACACGACAGCGGCGGATTCCGTCATCTCGACCAGTCGCAGTGCCTCGTCGAGGGCGAACTCCAGATCGACCATTCGACTGCAGCCGATCCTTCCTTCCTGCAGCTGCTTGAATTCGGGAAAGCGGGTCACCACACCCTGGGATTCCGACTCCTCCCAGGCCGCCAGTGACCTCTCGCAGCTGCCACTCTCATACAGGGCCTGGCCGAGATAGAAATGGGGCAGATAGCGACGGAAGAACATCGCTCTCTTGACCCTGACCTTGGCCCTGGGCTGTTTGTCGATGGCTTTCTGCATCATTTCGGCGGCCTGGTTCCACTGCCGGGCCTCCGCGGCTTGCAGACCGAGCTTGTAGAACTCCAGGAACTCGGCCCCATGAACCGCCCCGGGCAGGCTGATCAACAGCAGAAGTGTGGAGAGCAGGAGCCGATCGAGTCGTCCATTGAAGACCATGATTATTGCCACCATCCTGTCTGCTTGAAGAAGTCCTCGATCTCCAGCGCAGCTATCTGGGGCTCGCATCGGACCGTGCTCGCCGATTCGACGATGACCACGCAGGTTTCAACCTTGTCGATTTCAGGGCGGGAGACCTCCACGGTATAGCGACCGGGAGGAAGCTCCAATGGCAGAGGTGTGAAGGAGTCTGCCGGCAGACTCAGTCGTTTACCATCCTGATCGGCGACCTCCAACACCTCACCCCAGGGTTGGGTGTCGACGACAAGAAAACCCATCTCGACCTCTTCCACCGCGATCGAGCGCTCGGGTGCCACCGTGGGAAGAGGCGTCAGGTCGCGATCCGGCACCCTGACCACGCCCCAACCGACGACGCCAGACAGAAGCAGCGCGCCGACGACAATCGCCGCGGTTCGCAGGCGAGCCGGACTGATCACAATTCTTGGTTTGTCTTCGAAAGCAGGTCTTCTGACCTTCGACGCCAGCCTCCGGACCTGGGCGTCAATGCCTTTGACCGTGGCTCGACCCCAATCCTGGAGCCTGCCACCCAGCGCCGCCCAATCGACCCGCGGTTTGGGAAAAATCGCCGGCTGTTCCGCCGTCACCGGCTCTGCCGCTTTCTCTTCCGGCTTCTTCTGCAGTCGATCCGGCTCTGCGACATAGACCGTCTGGATGTCCTCGATGACGATCGTCTTCTCCTCCTCGACGAAATCTGCCGGAGCTTCCACGGGCACGATCTCGCCGAGTTCCTCCACGACTTCGTTCATGGAGGAGAAGCGCTGCCCCGGATCACGAGCCAGGCAACGCAGCACGAGCCGGTCCAACTCAGGCGGACACTCGGCCCAGTGGACACCGAGGGGCCGTGGCTCGGTCTCCAGAACCTGCGGCACAAGGAGAGCGAGCGATTCAGCCACGAATGGCGCTTTACCCGTCAACAGCTCATAAGCAAGGGCACCAAAACCGTAGATGTCGCTTCGGGAATCGAGCTCGAGACCCAGGATCAGCTCGGGAAGTAGCCAGCCCACCGCCGGCCAACGATGGGCTCCGTTGCCGAGCTGGGCGAAGGCGCTGGCCAGACGGGCGATGCCAAAGTCGGCCAACTTGGCTTCGCCAGACCGATCGACGAGGACCGAAGCTGGACGGAGCTCACGGTGCAAGACCTCCCGGCTGTGCGCGTATTGAAGACCACGGGCGATCTGCACCAGGTAAAAGAGCTTCAAGACGTCTTCGGTGGGCTCACCCCGCGCCAACAGGTCACTGAGGTTCTCTTCCGAGAAGGCCTCTTGGACCAGATAGGGCTTCGAGTCGCCGGAACCGAACTCGAAGACCGTTGCAATGTCGGCGTGTCGCAGGGAGGCTGCCCGCTCGGCGGCTACGAGAAATCGACGCCTCACAGTCTCGTCGGTCGCGACGCAGAACTTGATGTGCACCCGGTGACCATCGAAGGGATCTCGACCTCGATAGACGATGGCGAACGGGTTGCTCCGGAGCCGCTCCTGAACCTCGAATCTGCCGATTCTCTCCACCTGATTCATCACTCCTCCGACACATGTTCAGCCCGTCCGACTCCGCAGATCCCACGGTCGATCTCGGGCGCGCGGCACCGACCGGCGCGCGGGTGGCGATCCACCCGAGCACCGCCGGTTCATGTTACGGGGTGTCGTGCTTCGACACTGTGCAGCGCGTCACAGAGCCGAAGAGAATCGAGGCTCAGAGCCCGCCGTCTCGAGCCAGGATCTCGGCTTTGTCCGTCTTCTCCCACGAGAATTCCTCGCGGCCGAAATGACCATAGGCCGAGGTGTCGCGGTAGATCGGCCGCTTCAGATCCAGATGGTCGATGATGCCTTTGGGAGTCAGATCGAAATGCCGATTCACCAGCTCGACGATCGTCTCTTCGGGTATGGCGTTGGTGCCACTGGTATCGACGTTGATGCTCACTGGCTTGGGAACGCCGATCGCGTACGACAGCTGCACCTCGCACCGCTTGGCGAGGCCGGCAGCCACGATGTTCTTGGCCACGTAGCGAGCCGCATAGGTCGCCGATCGGTCGACCTTCGAGGGGTCCTTGCCCGAGAAGGCGCCGCCGCCGTGTCGACCGACACCGCCGTAGGTGTCGACGATGATCTTGCGACCGGTCAGACCGGTATCGCCCTGCGGGCCCCCGATCACGAACTTGCCTGTCGGATTGATGTGAACGGTCGTGCCTTCGTCCATGTAGGTCCCGCAAGTCGGCCGGATCACCTTCTCGGTGACTTCCCGCCGCAGGTCTTCGATATCGGTGGTATCGAGGTGCTGCGTACTGATCACGACCGTATCGAGCCGCTGGGGCTCGGCACCGAGATACTCCACCGTGACCTGGCTCTTGCCGTCCGGACCAATGCCATCGATCTCACCGGACTTGCGCACCTCGGCCAGTCGCCGGGTCAGCTGATGGGCCAACGTGATGGGTAGAGGCATCAACTCGGGTGTCTCGTCACAGGCAAACCCATACATCATCCCCTGATCGCCTGCCCCCTGCTCCTTGCCCTCGCGCTCGTCGACACCCAGGGCAATGTCAACACTCTGCCCGTGAATGCTGACCAGAACGCCGGCATCCTCGTTGTCGATGCCAAACTCGGGATTGGTGTAGCCGATCTCCTTCAGCGTGTCACGGACGATTCGCTGGACGTCGGCATAGCCGTTGGTGGATACCTCGCCAGCCACGATCACCGTGCCGGTGGTCACCAGGCACTCGACGGCCACTCGGCTGTCTGGATCCTGTTGTAGCAAGACATCGAGGACAGCGTCGGAGACACGATCGCAGATCTTGTCCGGGTGACCCTCGGTGACTGACTCGCTGGTGACGAAGGTGACACGTGCCATACGTGGGTTTCCTTTCTTCAAGTCCCAGATCGGATTCCTGGGTCGGAGAGATTATCCACATTTTCGCGACCCTTTCCAGCGCGCCCGACTGGTAGCATCGAGCGAGTGCGCAGGGAGGTCACGTGAGGGAAACGAACCTTATCATTTCGGATCTCGACGAAATCCGTGCCGGTGATGTGGCGGTGATGGGTGTGCCGTGGGAAGAGGGCTCGTCCTTCCTGCGAGGCACTGCGCAGGGACCGGCCAGAATCCGTGAGGCTCTCCTTTCTCCAGCGCGCAGTCTGGTGACGGAATCGGGGATCGACCTCGGCCAGGTGTCGAAATTCCATCTTCTCGGCGATCTGGAGCTCAGGGACGGCGACCCGAAGCTTACCCGTGTCGAGTCGGCGGCCAATCGGGTCTACGACCGGGGCGGCCGGTTACTCGCTTTGGGCGGCGATCACTCCATCAGCGTCGGTCTGGTGCGGGCCTGCTCCCAGCACTCTTCTTCACTGACAGTGTTGCAGATCGACGCCCATCCGGATCTCTACGATGAGTACGAGGGGAACCGCCATTCCCACGCCTGTCCCATGGCACGCATCATGGAAGAGGGCCTGGTCGACAGACTGATACAGGTGGGCATTCGGGCCATGACGCCCGAGCAGCGAGTCCAGGCTCAGCGCTTTGGCGTCGAGGTCATCGACATGCAAGCCTGGGCCGAGAATGGCGTTGCCGAGCTCGGCCTGACGGGTCCGCTCTACCTCTCTCTCGATCTAGATGGTCTCGATCCCGCCTTTGCACCTGGGGTCTCCCACCCCGAGCCTGGAGGCTTGACCACCCGCCAGACCATCACCCTCGTGCAGAACCTGCCGGTGCCCATCGTCGGCGCTGATCTTGTCGAGCTCAATGCTCTGCGCGATCCCCAGGGTCTGACTGCCGTGGTGGCCGCCAAACTGGTCAAGGAGATCGTTGCCAGGCTCCTGGAGGGGACGTCGGCTTGAGAAGCCTGCACACCCTTCTGGTGCTGACATCGTTCTCAGCGCTGTCCATCACCGGTTGTGTCGACAACGGCCAGGTTGCATCGGCTCGAACTGCGGCGAGGGACGCGACCCAAGGTCCCTTCGTCCGCGTCCTGGGCATCGCCCAGGATGGTGGTCTGCCCCACGCGGCCTGTTCCTGCGACCGCTGCGCTCTGGCAAGACGGGACCCGAGCTACAGGGGCCATGTCGCCAGTTTGGCCCTGGTTCTTCCCGTCGCCGACCAGATCTACCTCTTCGACGCTACTCCCGATCTGCGAGAGCAGTTGGCGGCGCTGGCCGATCTTCGCCCGGGGCCGGGAGACCAGGTCGATCGGCATCCGGTCGATGGCGTCTTTCTGACCCATGCCCATATCGGGCACTACCTGGGCCTCGCCTTCTTCGGCTACGAAGCCATCCACACCTCGGCACTGCCAGTCATGGCCACACCCCGGATGTCGGAATACCTGCGCAGCAACGGCCCCTGGAGTCAGCTGGTCGAGCTCGAGAACATCGTCTTGAGCGATCTTGCACCGGGTGACAGTCGCCAGCTTGACGACTCGGTCACGGTCACGGCCGTCAAGGCCCCGCATCGCGATGAGTATGCAGACACCCTCGGGTACTTGATCGCCGGACCCCAACGAACCCTCTTCTATCTGCCCGACACCGATTCGTGGGTGGCCTGGCAGACGCCGGTGACGGAGTTGCTGGAGCAGGTGGATATCGCGCTACTGGACGGTACGTTCTATTCCGTCGACGAGCTTCCGGGGCGTCGTGTCGAACAGATCGGACACCCCTTGATCGAGCACAGCATGGATCTCTTGCAGTCTTTGGTGGACGACAGGAAGCTCGAGGTCTTCTTCACCCATCTCAATCATTCCAATCCAGCTCTCGACCAGGACGGCGAGGCCCGTCGCACAATAGAATCGCGCGGATTTCGTGTACTCGAAGAGGGGCAGGAGCTACCGTTGTAATCGGCACGGAGCTCACAAAGAAAGAGAGAACCGCTGGTGGTCGAACCCGAAATCTATTTTCTACAGCTGTTGGCCGGCCGACAGGTGGCCGCAACCCACCCGGTCGCAGGTCAGATGGCCAATTTCATGTACCTTTTGGGGGATCCGGAGAGCCGGCAAGCCCTGATCGTCGATCCGGCCTGGGATGTGGACTCGCTGCTGGCGGTCGCTCGCAACGACGACTACAAGATCGTCGGTGCGCTGGTCACCCACTACCACCCCGACCATGTGGGTGGGGATCTCTGGGGGGTGCAGGTAGAGGGAGTCTCACGCCTCCTCGAACAGGTGGACGTACCGCTCTACGTGAACAAGAACGAAGCGGAGGGCTTGAAGGTGGTAACCGGAGTGGCCGACACCGATCTCAGGAGGGTCGATGACGGCGACAGCCTGGACATCGGAGCGCTCTCCATCCGGTTCCTCCACACCCCGGGGCACACCCCGGGGAGCCAGTGTTTTCTCGTCGGTGACCGCCTGGTGGCCGGAGACACGCTCTTTGTCCAGGGCTGCGGCCGGGTCGATCTGCCCGGCGGCGACCCCGAGCAGATGTACTACAGCTTGACCCAGAAGCTTGCCAACCTACCTCCCGAGACTGTTCTCTACCCGGGACACCACTACGGTCCCACCGAGACCTCCACCATCGGTGATGAGCTCGAGCGCAATGTCTATATGAGAGTGAGGTCTCTAGACGACTGGCGGCATCTGATGGGCGGCTAGGAAGTCGACTTCCTAGTAGTCCACGTAGCCTTCGCGGGTGCGAACCTTCGTCCCGGGGCGGTCGACACGGACTTTGACGTCGTGCCACCTCCCATCCCCGTGATCGTCGCTGGGGTAGTAGCCGATGACGTACTGCTCGCGAAGCTCGGCCATGATGCCGGCGAAGGCGTCGTTCAGAGCCTCGATCTCTTCGACGACTTCAATACGACCGCCACTCTCGCGAATGCTCTGGCGCAGCATCTTGGCCTCCTCCAGATTCGCATCCTCATTCCGCCAGGAGGTGTTGTAGGTACGCACTTCGTCGTCGGCTCCCGGCTCCCGCAAGAAGATCCAGTAGATCAGCGCCTGACTCGAGCGCGCCTTCTGGATCACATCACGCATGGAGAGGACGCTGGTGACGTCTTCGCCATCGGAGAAGAGAACCACCACCCGTCGCCCCTGCTCCATCTCTAGCCGAGCCAGGGACAGGAACAAATGATCGTGGATGGCCGTGCCCCCGGCGGCATGGACATCGTCCAGGGCCTGCAAGAGAGGGGCCCGGTCATCTCCGAACTCGGTGATCCTGAGAATCCGATCGGAGAAGAGCATCACCATGGCCCGATCCAACGGATTCATCCCGGAAATGAAGACTCTGGCCCCCTGCAGGGCAGCGGCGAGCCGCTCCCCCTTCTCCATGCTGAGGCTGCAATCGAGGACGACGCTCGCCGTAATCGGCACGTCACCCCGTTCAAACGTCACGATCTCCTGACGTTTGCGTTTGTCGGTGATACGGAAGTCCCCCCGATTCAGATCGAGAACACGTTGATTATTCTCGGTCACCGTGACGTAGAGCTGCTGCAGCTCGACGTCCACCATTTCGTCGACCTGCAAGGCGGAGGTCACCATCACGGAAGAAGCGGTCTCGCCGGCTACGGTGCGGGCCACGACGCTGAATTCGTGCCCCACATTGTCGAACCCAACATCGACCAGCATGCGGTAGGGGGGATTGACAAATTCGGCGAGTTTCTTGCCATCCAGGTAGAATTCGACAGCCGCCACCGGTTCCTCCGACTTGACCGTGGCCTCGAAATCCACGTCGCCAAACACGAACTTGGTCGACCGGGGTTTGTCGATCCAGACCTCGATGGGCGCGGCCGCCAATGGCAAGGCCGTCAGACCGATCACAAGCAGGATCCACGAACGGGTCAAGAACCGGCACTCCCTGATGGCCCAGATGCAAGACTGGCCGACAGCGCGACAAGTCCTCCCTGCATCTCTTCTCGCAACGCAGCGCGAACCGCATCCATGTCCGGTGGTCCCCAGAAATCGTACATTTGTCGCGGCGAGTCCTTCTCCCAGCCGTTGATCTGGATGGCATCCAGGGTTGCGATGGCCTCGCTACGGCGGCGCTGTCCATCGAGAATCGATGCCAACTGCAGCGACAGCTGCTGATCGCCCGGAATCGCCGCCAGCCCCTCGCGCAACAGAGCCTCGGCGCCTGCACTATCGCCGAGTGTGAGCCGGGCACGAGCAAGCTCCTGATAGGCCACGGATCGCACCCATTGTGGGTCGCCCGGATCGGTCAACGATGACAACAGCGCCAGGGTGCGTTGGGGAATCTCCCGTTCATTGCGCAGATGGCACAGGGCCAGACGGAGCAGCAGCTCAGGGTCTTTGGGTTCCAAGACCAGCGCTCTTTGCAGGTATTCCATGGCCTTCTCGTATTCGCCATTGCGCTCGTAGGCCACTGCCAGTCCGCGCAACGCCAGACTGTTGCCGGGATCCAGCAGATGGGTCCGGTAGAACAGATCGGCACTGCTTCTGATGTTGGTGGGCGACCACAGGTAGGTGGCAAAGCTGGTCAGGGTCCAGCCTGCAAACGCGCCGGCGGCACCGGTTCCGGCGCGGTCGGCGTAGAGATCGGCCAGCTCCGCTGCCATGGTTCGCGAATGTTGAGCCAGGTATCTTTTCCCCAGCTCTTTGTATCTGAAATAGGCATCGTGGTGCAGCACGATGATCGGCATCAGGAGCTCCAGGGGATGATCGGTTGCCAGGTCCCGGATGACCCCGAGCTTCAGTCGCCAGAGATTGTCGACATACCGCCAGACCTGCTGATCGCCGACGGCCTTCTGCTCGAGGGCCACCAGCTCCGTCAGGGCCCGGTCCAGATCACCGCTCGCCAGGACACCGAGAACCTGAGCGTAGGTCTGTTTGATCTCCAAGGGCTTCATGGCCCTGGCCGCCAGGGCCGGCGTAGACCAGCCGGCTGTCAGGAGCAGGCAAGCTGTCAAGCCTATCCCGAACCGCAGACCTGCAATCATGAAACGCTTCTTGATGGACAAACGGATTCCCCCGCTTCCAGAGCGAAGGCATCCTATCCCAGGTGAGAGCAGAAGATGGCCGACTCCTGCCGCTTTGTGACGGGCGACTGGTCCCTGCGATTCCACAGATGCTTGACAAGCTGCCGACCTCTGCGTAGTATTCAAACGTTCGTTTTAATTAAACGGGTGTTTCAATGCAAGAACCAAGCTTACAAAACCACTCCCCGGACACCAAGACTGCCCTGTTGGATGCCGCCGAGCAACTCTTCGCCCGAGACGGCATCGCGGAATCCTCACTGCGAGCCATTACCACCGAGGCCGGCGCCAATTTGGCCTCGGTCAATTACCACTTTGGCTCGAAGGAAGGTCTGGTTCGCGCCGTGTTCGCCCGCCGACTGGGACCGCTGAACGGTCGACGGCTCGAATCCCTGGAGAGTTGCATCGAAGGGGGCCAGAGAGTGGCTGATTTGCGCTGCCTCCTCCATGCCCTCGTAGAGCCGGCTATGACCATGATGAAGAGTCAGGACGCTGGTGACAGGGAGTTCGTCAAGCTCCTGGGTCGTACCCTGTTCGAGCCCACCGGCGAGCTCCGATCCACCATGTTCGAGGAGTTCCGCGAAGTCGGCGAGCGGTTCACGCAGGAGATTGCTCGTGCCCTGCCAGGTGTGCCCCACGAGGAGATTGTCTGGCGGTTTCACTTCATGGTCGGTTCGTTGGCGCACACCGTCGCCGCCAGACATATGGTGAGCCACCAGCTGGAATGCCTGCATCTGCAAGAAGAAGACGACGCCGGGATCATCACCGACCGTCTCGTGGACTTTCTCCTGTCGGGATGGAAAGGCCTGGGAAGAGCAGCGCATGCACAGGAGGAGCCCGAGGTATGAGACATTCAAGCAGGATCCCCTCGGGTCTCTGCCTTTCCAGCGTGTCTCTGATGCTGGTCTTCAGCTTGTCCTGCGTCTCCGCCCCTGCCGGAGACCCCGACCTCAGCGTGATCGTTCCCGACGAATGGACTGCTCCAGCGTCCCAGACACAAATGGTTTCACCCGCCGATGATTCCAGCGCCTGGTGGACCGATTTCGGGGACGCCAAACTCGATCTGCTCATCCAGGACACCCTGGCCAGGAACCGTGACCTGTTGGCCGCGGCAGCCCGGATCGACGCCGCGACCGCCCAGGCCCGCATCGCCGGCGCCGACCTCTACCCGCAAATCGGCGCCGGAATCAACGCCAC
>Ga0255052_10002999_pt1 | contig 11911 bp, 10 predicted proteins | sample JV7_2_21_MG_FD_188632 | JGI IMG/M metagenome (GOLD analysis project Ga0255052, IMG submission 188632) | Seawater microbial communities from Jervis Inlet, British Columbia, Canada - JV7_2_21 | ecosystem: Environmental > Aquatic > Marine > Inlet | place: Canada: British Columbia | collected... | reverse complement strand
GCTGCTCAACATGATGCCTGACGCGGCGCTTGCCGCTACCGAGCGACAGTTTTTCCGATTAATCGGTGAAAGTAACCCAATTGCCCAGTTTTATGTACACCCGTTTACCCTCGATGCGTTACCACGCCAACAAGCGGCAGGTGCGCATATCGAAAAGTACTACGACAGTTTTGAGCAGATTAAACAGCAGGGGCTCGACGCCCTGATCATTACCGGTGCCAATGTAACCGGTGCCGATCTTTCGAAAGAAGTCTTCTGGGATGAGTTGAATCAGGTGGCCGACTGGGCCCACGAGAACGTGACCTCCACACTGTGTTCCTGCCTCGCCACTCATGCGGTGATGGACTTCCGCTATGGAGAGAAGCGTATCAGGCAGAAGTCCAAGAAATGGGGTGTTTTCCGTCACCAGGTCGTCGATGTCTCGCATCCCCTGGTGGACGATATCAACTCTGAATTTGATGTGCCACATTCACGCTGGAATGACATTCACCCCGAACAGTTCGAATCCCGGGGATTGAAAATACTGGTAACGGGCGATGACGGATGTGTGCATCTCGCCACCAGTCCGGACGGGTTTCGCACGATTTTTTTTCAGGGGCATCCTGAATACGATACCGTCTCTCTGCTAAAAGAGTACAAGCGTGACGTATCTCTGTTCATTGGCGGTAAGTTCGATAACTACGCGCCGATGCCGGAACACTATTTCAGCGAGTTCAACGCCGCAGTGTGTCGTGAATACCAGGGTCGTGTCGTGCAGAGCCTGGCGCTGGGAGAGGAAATTCCGGAGTTTCCGGAGCACCTGATACTGAGAAATCTGAAGAACACCTGGCAGGATACTGCGAGCGCAGTAATCGGCACCTGGCTGGGTTTGATTTACCAGGTTACCAATGTCGACCGGCGTAAACCTTTTATGGAAGGCGTTGACGCCGACAATCCGTTAGGCCTGGGGTGACTCGGGTCGCGACGGCCTCAGATTCCGACCTTGAATTTAATAAGATCCCCAGGAATCCTGTTTCTTCCAGCGGATCCGCGTCACCACGATACCGATTACGAATGCGATCAGGCTAACCGCTCCACCGCGCAAAAACCAGTCAAGCCGCGTGCTATCAGTAAGCTCGGCGTTGGTCTCACTAAGCTCTGCTTTTTCCTGCCGTAATTGATCCACTACCGTTTGCAGGCGCTTGTTTTGATCGAGGATGCTCAGAGTTTCCTGCGCGGCAGTGCGGACTTCCGTTAATTCCTGCTCAGAAGCGCGTAAGGTGGTTGTCAGAGCGCTATTGTCAGCCTTTTCCTGGCCTAGAGATTGCTTAAGCTCGGCCATCTCGGATGACTGTTCGTTGAGGCGTGTTTTTTGCTGTGTGAAGCGGGCTTCAAGTTCTTCCAATCTTTGCCTGGCGGAAGGAATTGGCAACAGGAAGCGGGTCAATACATAACCTTGCTTGCCGGCCGCAGTTTCAACCAGCGAGTACTTGGCTTCCTGGTCCTCCTCGAGAACTGTGACCGCCTCGCCACTACGCAACATGCGTACAATGCTGTTCGATGTGCTGGTACCGCTGCGCATCGTGACTTCGAATTCGTCGGTAATGTAGCGGGTATCCGCCGCATGCAATGGACCAGTTGCGAAAAAACAAACGAGCGCCAGCAGGATAGTTCGTGTCATTGATCTATTTACCTTAAAAAGCGTTACAAAAAACTTTCCCAGACATAACGGGAATTGTGTGTGGGCAACATCGTACCTGAGGCAGTCAGCCCAAACAATGTCGCGTTGTGTTTGAACAAATTCATTTGGCAATACAATGCCCCTGGCAGAAGTCTGCGGTAACTTCACCAATTCAACAAAAGATTTCATCATTCGAGTCACCATGAACCTTTCCTCTGACAATTCTTCGTTTGGTTGATGTGGTCGTTAGCGCCATTATTGTCAGGCTTGCGGCGAGTTGCAACAGCAAATACATTTTTGTTACGGTCTGGGCAATTTGCATTTTAGCGCTAACTTACTAGAGTAGGTAGGAAGAATTGCCCGGGAATATAAATGAGTAAAGATCTGGACGATCCAAGGCGAGATTTTTTAGTGAAAGCCTTAGGCCTGGGCTTATTTGCTGGTCCCAATCTGATAAGCCTGTTGCAGCCAGGTTATGCACTCGGTGACGTTCCAGCGAGGTTACCCGAAGGTCGTTCAATCTACAAATTACAGGGTAGCGTCACCGTAAATGGTAAGGTTGCCGATATTAGTACCCGCATCGGACCCAACTCGCGCATCAAAACCGGTAGTAATAGCCTGCTTATATTTGTAGTCGCCAATGATGCGTTTATTTTACGCAGCAATAGTCAGCTCGAAACGGGGAGTAGCGATAATTTGATCATCGACGGTATTCGTATTTTATCCGGCAGGCTATTGTCGGTATTTGGTAAACGCAAGAAACCCCACACGATAACAACATCAACCGCGACGATCGGTATTCGCGGCACCGGAATGTACCTCGAATCTGATCCAGAAAAGTCCTATATCTGCACCTGTTACGGGCATACCCACATAGTCGCAAGCGCCGATCCAAATATCAGCCGTGATGTGGTCACCGAATATCATGATGAACCTTTTTACGTGCTTCCTGCTGCAACCAGTGGTGGTAAGCTCATCGTCCCGGCGCCAGTTATAAACCATACCGATTCGGAGCTGATTTTAATCGAAGAACTGGTAGGTAGGGCGCCTCCATTCGAAAACCTGGATGGCGGTTACGGAGTAACTCGCAAATACGACAAATAGGATCTATTCGTCGGTCTCGAGTTCTGTTTCCAATGGAGCCTCTTCGAAAACTTCTGGAACTTTGTAAGGTGTAATCAGAATAAGCATCGCAAACTCGGGGCTGTCAAGATAGTGCAGGTTTTTACTGCGCATGCGGCGACGTTCCTTAAGGCTATGATTGTTCAATATAAGAGTATCAGCAGAGTAGGCAGCCAGAGTACGGTTCTGGGCGGAATTAGTCGTTACTGGATCGATTGAAAGACGTGGGCGCCTCAATACAAGATCGGTGTAAGCGTGCAGGTATCGTGATAACCCGATCTTAATTTTACCCTCGAGTTCGTATAGCCCCTGGTGGCGCTGGGAACTTTGCTGTTCCAGCAACTGCAGTTCAATCGATTCAAGGGTCTGCTCATCGAACTCGTAGGTAGTCCCGTCGGCATTTTTGCTGTCAGCTTTGGGCATGCTCTCCAGAAACTCGATTTGACTGTCGATGGATGTGTATTCATTGCCATAAATACGCCCACCCCTGATCCAGACGGGTAAAGCCTGTTCTTGTTCGAGCCCGGGTTGACGCCAGGCGGTATGCAGCAGTAATTCATAGCGCGATGAATCAACGAGTTTGTTGGCAACATCAGTTAATCGATACTGGTCGCCAGGCATTATCTCGTAGCCCAACTTGTTTGCTGCCTTAACGCTACTGGCTGAAGACAGGTCAAGCATTTTCTCATCTTTGCCAGGAGAACTGACCGGCAACACGAATTCCCTGCTTTTCGGTACCTGGATATTTTTGAATATGACCACTTCAACATCGTAACGAGGCACTTCTGCACTGGTTTCAGATTGCGCGAGCCCGGGACCGGGACCGGAGACCAGGGCAGTAAGCACCAGAAAGGATAGTGATTGTCGGTTCATATTATTCTGCAGTCAGCTTCATAATCAGGTTTTCTACCTGTTTTAATCTGGGCTCAAGTTCAACATTTTGACACACAAATCGCAAGGTTTGTTTGCCGTCGAAACGATATTGCTGTGGGTCTGATTGTATCAACTCGATGATCTTCATTGGGTCGATATTGGGCTGACGATTGAAAACAAATTTTCCGTTCTGTTCACCAACATCTATTTTTTCGACACCCAGGGCCAGGGTTCGTAACTTGATCTGGGTTATTCTGAATAAATGCTTGAGCGGGCCTGGTAACAGGCCGAAGCGGTCTATTAGCTCTATCTGGATATCTTTAAGTTCGTCGTCGTTGGTTGCAGAAGCGATACGTTTATATTCAATCAGTCGCCTGTGTATATCAGGGACATAGGTTTCCGGGATTAAGGCGGGAATATGAAAATCGATCTCTGAAGCACGCATAATCGGTTGATCGAAATCGATTGGTAGATTTGATTTAAGCGATGTTACCGCGCGCTCGAGAAGCTCTGAGTATAAAGTAAAGCCGATCTCAGTAATTTGACCACTTTGTTCTTCACCAAGAATTTCGCCTGCGCCGCGAATCTCCAGGTCATGAGTAGCGAGGGTAAATCCGACCCCGAGGTCTTCGAGGGATTCAATTGCCAGCAAACGCTTGCGTGCGTCGCTGGTCATTGCTCGTTCTGGTGGCACGATTAAATAGGCATAGGCACGGTGATGTGAGCGTCCTACACGCCCTCGAATCTGGTGTAATTGAGCGAGTCCCAGCTTATCCGCTCGGTTGATGAAGATCGTGTTTGCAGTCGGAACATCGATGCCGCTTTCGATAATCGTGGTGCAAACCAGTAAATTGCAGCGGTGGTGGTAGAAATCCAGCATTACCGCTTCGAGCTCTTTTTCTTTCATGCGACCATGGACAATGCCGATGCGCGCCTCGGGCAATAGCTGCTGCAATTCGTGTGCGGTTTTCTCGATGGATTTAATCTCGTTGTGCAGAAAATAAATCTGCCCACCGCGTTTCAGCTCCCGCTGACAGCCCTCGACAATGGTGTCGGGATTCCATCGCGATACGAAGGTCTTGATCGCATGTCGGTGCATCGGGGGAGTGGCGATAATAGACAGGTCGCGCATGCCGGATAATGACATGTTCAGGGTCCTTGGAATGGGAGTGGCCGTCATCGTCAGTAAATCGACGCTGGCTCTTAGTGCCTTTAGTTTTTCCTTGTGTCGAACGCCGAAACGGTGTTCTTCATCGATGATGACTAGGCCAAGATTTCGGTATTTAATCGTATCGGAAAGGAGTTTGTGGGTACCAATCACGATATCAATTTTACCGGCTGCGATCTGCGCCAGGTTATCTTCAAGACTCTTCTTCGCAGTAAAACGGGTCAGGCTGGCTATGCGGATGGGCCAGTCAGCAAAGCGATCACGGAAATTATGGAAGTGTTGCTGTGCCAACAGGGTAGTGGGTACCAGGACCGCGACCTGTGACCCGGATACGGCGGCAACAAATGCCGCCCGCATACAGACTTCGGTTTTGCCGAAACCAACATCGCCGCAGACAATTCGATCCATTGGCCGTTGGGACTGCATATCTTCAATCACCGATTCGATCGATGTTTCCTGGTCGGGAGTTTCCTCGAACGGAAACTCACTGGTGAATTGCTGGTACTCATCAAGCGTGACCTGGTGTGCAAATCCTCGCATGGCTTCGCGCCTTGCCTGGATATCGAGCAATTCGACCGCGATATCGTGTATTTTTTCCTGTGCTTTCTTGCGCGTGCGCTGCCAGTGATCACTTCCGAGACGATGTAAAGGCGCGTTCTCTTCACTGGCGCCGGCATATCGGTTGATCAGATGCAGCGAAGACACCGGTACGTAAAGCTTGTCCTGATTGGCATACTCGATGCATAGAAACTCGGTTGCGATACCGGATACGGTTAGCGTTTTCAAACCCCGGTAGCGTCCGACACCGTGATCTTCGTGAACAACCGGTGCCCCTGGCTGCAGGTCTTTGAGGCTCTGAATGGTCGATTCAGCATCACGGGTTTTGCGATATTTGCGCCGTCGGCGCTGCATGGCGCGATCGCCAAAGAGCTGATTCTCCGCAATGATGGCTATGCCCTGATTTGGCAGGGTCATGCCACTTTGCAAGGCCGACGCGATGATGCAATAACGGCAGTCGTCGCGGTTCAGGAATTCATCCCAGCTGTCTACTGGATGGGCCTGAATCGAATAGTGGCGTAGCATTTCATGTAAAAATTCACGCCGCCCTGCGGATTCAGCGCTGAACAAGATTTTGCTAAACCCCGGTTTTGTTATAAACGCACGCAGCGTTTTTTCCGGTTGTTCTGTGTTTGACTGTAACGTTAGCTGGGGTATTGATTGGGAATCACAATTGATGTTCGATTGATCTGGCCGATCCAGTTTAAAAGCTGAGAAAAAGAGACATGAGAAATTCTGAATTTTTTCCTGTAGCGTGTTGCTGTCCAGGAATAACTCTTCGGGTGCGAGCAGTGGCCATTCCAGGTTATGTCGCCTCGATTCATAGCGTTCGGTTACCTGTATTCGAAACGATTTCGCTTGCGCAAGGGCGGCGTCGTCGATGAGCAATTGGCTATTGCCGGGTAAATAATCAAACAGGCTTACCAGCTGCTCAAAAAACAATGGCAGGTAGTACTCGACACCGGGTGAAGAAATGCCTTCTGAAATATCGACATACACCGGGCAGCTATTGGGCTCGATATCGAAGGTTTCGCGAAACTTGAGTCTGAAGTGCTTGATTCCGTCTTCATCTAGTGGATATTCCTGTGCTGGCAATAGCTTGATTTCATTTATCTTTTCGACCGAGCGCTGCGTCTCGGCATCGAAGCTGCGGATTGTTTCAACCTCATCGTCGAAGAAATCGATTCGAAACGGCCGGGTACTGCCCATGGGAAATAAATCGAGAATCGAACCACGTGCACTGAATTCGCCATGTTCTTCAACTTGCGATACGGCCCGGTATCCATAAAGGCTTAGTTTTTCACGCAGTGCCACGGGGTCGATACGATCACCCGTTTTCAGGTTCAGTGATCGCTGATGGATAAATTGGGGTGGTGCAATCTTTTGCAGTAAGGTGCTGACCGGAAGGATCAGGATTCCCGAATCGGCCTCCGAGATCGATGCGAGGCAGCGGATTCTCTCTGAAACGATATCCTGGTGCGGTGAAAATTGATCGTAGGGCAGTGTTTCCAGATCTGGAAAACGATAGATCCTGGGTTGCTCAGAACTGAAAAAGCGAATTTCCTGTTCCAGCTGCTCGGCGTCGGTCATGTCACAGCAGACGATGACCGATAATCCCGGATGTCGCGCAATCTGTTGGCTCAGCAATAAGCTTCGGCTACTGCCGTATAGCTGGCCAACGCGGAGCGGTCGCGCAGTCGTAGGCGCTGGAGTTTCGAGAAGTTGTGTGGGCACTTATGCCTGTTGGGAGACTATTCCTGGATCGGTTTTGCGGTCGTCAAACCAAGAATTTCCCAGTTTTGCATGCCGCCACGATACCACTTGATTTTGTCGGCAGGATAACCAAATCCCAGCAGGCTCTTGATGTTATTGGGTGATTGCCCGCACCACATTCCGTTGCAAAACATAACCAGGGTTCGGGCGTTTCTGAAATCCCACAAGCCCTCGAGATTTTTAGCATTAAATTTTTCTTCAAGAATTTCGCCAATTGAAATGGGATCTGCGCCCTTGGCTGGATTCAGGCTGGTCCAGGGGATATTGATTGCGCCAGGGATAGTTCCCTTTGCGACCCAGGCCGGGGTGCGTGAATCTATAACGACGATACTGTCATCACCTTCACTTTTACGCCTAAGGTATTCCAGAATTTCAAGTTCTGCGATGGTTTCAACGCCGGGTGCGAGAGTCGAAGGCTGAATACAAAACGGAGGACACTTGCGAGAAGTTTTGGCAAACGCGGGGTTTATCGTATTTTTCTGATTCTGGTTGCGCATGATTTTAACATCATTCTCACCATGCTTTACGCTAACACTTTCTATATCACGGGTAATGTTGACCTCGGCCGCATACAGACCCTGGCTCGCAAGGCCAAGCGCCAGCGAAGATAAAATAATCAGCAATCTTTTGGTGTTCATTGTCGCCCCCCCGGGTTTAACTCATGTAGTTCGAATTTCAGTCTTTATGATTATGGTTGTCTCAGACCGGATAACTGAACTACAGTTCTATTTTGGCATAACTATGGTGTTCAGGTCGATTGTATGTAATACGATTTGATATTCGAAATAGACCCTGAAGGATCCGTACACCCACTCGGTTATAGCGGGCTCTCCAACCGGACCAAAACGCTCGTCAGGTTCTCCAAACTCACCCAGTACATCATCCATGTTGATACCGCGTTTCGGCATCATCTGCTTTTCGGCAACCGGGACATTACCTGGAATGGTCAATGTGTCCCCAGCAACCGCGGGTTGCAGGATTAAGCCAATACCCAGGAGCAATAAATATAAGCCTGTGCGCATTTTATCGAATCTCTTGATTTAACGTATATAACTATAGCATGCCTTTCTATAGTGACAAGGGTGAAGCATGTCGCAGCAGAAGTGGTGGGAAGTCCATATTCATGGTTTAATCCGCCGCATGAAAATGCCGCTCGAAGTCTTCGTTGGATTGCGTTACACGCGAGCCAAGCGTCGCAACCATTTTATATCCTTTATCACGATGATTTCGATGCTCGGTATCGCACTCGGCGTGATGGCGTTGATCGTGGTGCTGTCGGTTATGAACGGGTTTGAGAAGGAGTTACGAGGACGCATTCTCGGGATGGTGTCGCATGTTACGGTATCCAGTTTCCGTGGTCCGCTGCAGGACTGGCAGTCTCTGCGTGAAGAGACCCTGGAACATCCCGCAGTTATCGGTGGAGCCCCCTATACCGAGGCCGAGGCAATGATTTCTAATTTGTCCTCGGTAAGCGGTGCGTTGATACGGGGCATCGACCCGGAATATGAAACCGGGGTATCCGAAATTCACGAAAACATGACATTTGGTGAACTCAGCGACCTGGTCGCGGGAGATTACGGAATCATCCTTGGCAGCGGACTGGCAAATACGCTCGACGTGGTCCCCGGAGACCGCGTCACGATGATAACCCCGCAGGCAACTTCATCGCCACTGGGATTTCTGCCGCGTCTGCGTCGCTTCAAGGTTGTTGGGATTTTTGAGATCGGTGTATATGAGTACGATCGCAGTAGCGCGATTATTCATTATGAGGACGCCAGTCGCCTGTTTCGGCTGGATGGGGGAGTCAGCGGTTTGCGGCTAAAGCTCGATGATCTCGACCTGGCCCCGCAGGTGCGTCAGGATCTCAAGCAAAGTATCGGTTTCGAATACTGGGTATCGGACTGGACCTTGCGTCATAGCAATTATTTCAAGGCGGTGCGAACCGAGAAAACCGTGATGTTCATTATTCTGTCACTGATCGTTGCGGTTGCAGCGTTCAATATTGTATCGACCCTGGTGATGGTAGTGACGGACAAGCAGTCCGATATCGCAATTTTACGCACCCTCGGAATGTCCCCCTTATCGATCATGTGGGTGTTCATGGTACAGGGAACCCTGATCGGTTTGATCGGCACGTTACTCGGTCTGGTCAGCGGCATTGTCGTTGCCTCGCATATCGATGTTATTGTGCCAGCACTGGAGCAGTTTTTTCAGACCCAGTTTTTACCGCGGGGAGTTTACCCGATTACTGATTTGCCCGCTGAAATGAAGCAGTCAGATATTATCAAAATTGCGCTGTTATCTTTTGGTATCTCGATCATCGCAACCCTGTATCCTGCGCTCAGGGCTTCCAAAACCAGGCCAGCCGAAGCGTTAAGCTATGAATAAGGGAACCGATTAGTGTCTGCAGCAGTTATCGAAGCTTATGCGGTGCGCAAGGTATTCCGGCAGGGCAAACTCGATGTCGAAGTACTCAAGGGCGTTGATTTTAATGTCGCGGCAGGAGAAAGCCACGCTATCCTGGGCGCGTCGGGGGCTGGTAAATCAACGCTGATGCATTTGCTTGGGGGACTGGACCATGTCAGCAGCGGCGAAATCAAGGTTCTCGATAGCAGCCTGTCGAATTTATCCGAATCCAGGCTTGGCAGGTTACGAAATCGACATCTCGGATTTATCTATCAGTTCCATCACCTGCTGCCTGAATTTAGCGCTGTCGAAAACATTGCGATGCCCTTACTGATGCGTCGTGAATCGTTTGCGACAGCTCTTGCCGAGGCACGTGCCTGGCTTGTCAAAGTAGGACTTGAGCAACGTGCTGAACACAAGCCGGGAGAGCTGTCAGGGGGTGAGCGCCAACGCGTGGCATTGGCACGTGCATTGGTAACACGACCCGATTGCCTGCTTGCTGATGAGCCCACTGGTAATCTCGATCAGCAAACAGCAGCACAGATGCTGGAGTTGATGTTGGGCTTGAACCAGGAAATGAATACCGCACTGGTGGTCGTAACTCACGACCTTTCCATAGCCGGCCGCATGCAGCATCGTTCACGCATGCAAGATGGTCTCCTCACTCCCGAAATCTGATATTCAAAGCCACCTCGGGTGAACGTTCGCAAAGGACGCTTCCAACCGACGCTAGCGCCGGTTGGTCCATCCATGGAATCGCTTGGAGCTCGGCATCCATGCCTCGCTACACCTTTGCGAACGTTCACCCGAGGTGGCTAGTAGATAGTTCAGGAGCAGGCAATATTCTTTGCCGGGGGATTGTGTCAGGGCAGTTGCAGTTTGAGAAAGCTGCAATAAACCAGCATAACCGGAATCTGCAGTACCAGGTGGATAGCATCGGAAATGAGACGGATACTACCGGAGATTGCCAGTGCCGTATCGATCTTGCGCGACAGGTAATAGCTCGACTCACGCGTGACAAAATAGGCAAACAGCATGTAGACGGTTATTTTGAGGATGGTCACAAAAGACGGAAACAGGCTGAATGAGCCGATTGAATCCGCGTACTGCCAGTTAAACACCAGGGCAATGGTCAGTAAGCTCTGTATTGGCAATGCAAGCACCGGGTGACTAAAAACCGGCATGAATGCCAGTAACAAACCGGCGAAAAAAAGGATGTTAAGCAAATTATTAAATTGTCCCTGCCGCATCAGGATTCGCCAGAAATCTATGCTCGTGATATTGGCGTCGATCACTGGATAGACCTGGCTAACGACAATCAGAAGCACCATGATACGGATAACCGGGCATAAAATATGTTCGAAAATCCAGGTCGGAGAGTCCACCTCATGTGCTTTCTGGATAAGCCAGAAACAGAATCCGGTGCCCAGGATTACGCTAGTGGTGGTGACAAGGACTGTCCCAAACAGGTTCACAGTTTTCCGTGCGCTCTTCGACGTCGATTATGCCGACGCCTGGCCCGGATTTTGATGTGCCTTAAAATATGCAGATGCCACAGGATTCGAACCAGTAGAAAGGATGCCAGCGCGCTAATTGCCCCAACCACGAAACAACCCAGCAAAAAGGGCTGCCAGATTGCGACGAGGCCATTGACGAGCCATTCGAAGCTCAATTCAAAGTGGAAACCCCCTGGCTCGAGCCCCAGCATTTCGGCCCCGACCAGGTAACAGAAGTAATACATGGGACCCATCGTAACCGGATTGCTGATCCAGACCACGGGCACAGTCAACAGGACGTTGGCCCTGATCCAGATTGCGCCGGCTGCGGCGATAACCATTTGAAACGGGACCGGTATAAAAGCACAGAACATACCCAGTGCAACCGCTAGCGAGCAAGATCGCCGGTTAATGTGCCACAAATACGGATCCTGTAGTCGCGGGCCAAGTAACTTGATCCAGCGATTTCTAGTGATGACGTCAGGATGTGGCAAAAGCTTTCTAAAAATCTTCTTTGCCATGGTCATTGTATTATCGGCATTATTTCAATATTCTGCAAAGAGTTGGATCAAATAACAGGGAAATAGGGCAGGGAAAGCATGTCTCAACACGCACTTGCCATCGTGCTTGGCTCGCTCGTGGCGCTATATGGTAACGAACTACCGGATCCTTACTGGTCGGCATTTATGCCGCTCGCAGTGCTGCTTTTCTTTTACTGCCCGACTTATCGATTTGTTCTACTGTTGGCTGCTGCTCATCTCTGGAGCAGTGCCGTTTTTCATTATCATCTCGAGCATCGACTTGACAGCGGCTATGACAACCAGGTTGCCCGGATAAGTGGAATCGTTGCTGATA
>Ga0255052_10002997_pt1 | contig 11922 bp, 14 predicted proteins | sample JV7_2_21_MG_FD_188632 | JGI IMG/M metagenome (GOLD analysis project Ga0255052, IMG submission 188632) | Seawater microbial communities from Jervis Inlet, British Columbia, Canada - JV7_2_21 | ecosystem: Environmental > Aquatic > Marine > Inlet | place: Canada: British Columbia | collected... | reverse complement strand
TGTATTCAATCGCACGTCATTAAGTCATCGCGCTATGCGCGATTCACCGCTTCCTTCTACGAACAGGAGTGGTAGTGACCACGTCTCTTGTCCAAATATCACACTAAAGGTCAGTCCGCCTCAGCCAACCTGGCGATTTCAAGCTATCCTGCGGACTGGGGGAGCTACGGGCGCTTTGTATTGGCAGGCCGCTCATTCTAAGAGATTTCACAACGAAATGTCGTGTTTGGACATCCTGTCCATCGCGACATTCGTACATCCATGTAAGAAGAGCCGCTCCTGCAAAATCGTATGCGTAGCGCCCGTTCGGGCGCGCATCGTGTCTCCATCGCCAACAAGCCGTTCCACCATCTGGCACCGTTAAGCTTCAGTTCAGGAAGCGTCTTTAAGATGACGATCTCGGAATTCAAGATTGGAGAAACGCATGTATTACAAAACTCTACATGTTGCCGTTCTTATATGTGCTGCCACATTCCTTATAGCTTGTACTGCCCCCACTCATCGGCAAGCCGTTCAGGACGACTCGGGCGATCGACTAACGGTTGGGATAGTCCAAAGAGAGATATTCATTGGCATGCCTGCCTCTGAAGTGGCAGGAATTCTTGGATCGCCAAACATTGTGACGACCGATGAAGAGCGTCAGGAAGTATGGGTTTGGGACAAGATATCGACAAATGTCGCCTACTCAAGAAGCGGTGGTGTAATCGCTGGATTACTCGTTGGCGGATCGGGTGGCGGTGCCGGTGCGGCCACAGTGAATTCGGGGGCTACCTCAACCTCACAAAAAACCCTTACGGTGATCATCAAATTCGATTCTGAGTCCAGGGTCAGAGATCTCTCTTATCGAACGTCGAGTTTTTAGGGGACTGACATGAAATCGAAGCGGCTTCTTCCATTTCTCTTCCTCTTTTTGATCGGGTGCGCGGCTCAACCCAAGATATCTCAAAGCCAAATGCAAATTCGGTCTTATCAGTCCCACGAGTACGAGACGACAAAGCGTGTAGCGTTTGATTCGACAATGTCAGTTTTACAAGACGCAGGATTCATAATCGAGTCAGCGGACTTTGAAACCGGCTTTGTTACCGGCAAAGGCACTACGCAAAGCCGCACTGCTGTTTGGTTTGGCACAATGAATGAATATGTCAGGATGACGGCGTTTGTTGAGCAGCGAACTTCAACTGTTGCCCGTGTTCGCGTCAACCTGGTGGAATCATCCCAGCGAAAGTCGGTGTGGAATGAGGCACAGGATGTCATCAATGAAGTCGGGGTTCGTGATCCCGAAACCTATCAGCAACTTTTTGAGAGGATCGATCAGGCTGTTTTCATAAAGAAAAATCTTTAGCGGCAGCGTAAATTGTGACATCGGTACAGGGATCGCTGAGGATTGCTATCACACCTGATCGATAACTGCAGCCATGCGCTTTCTTTCGGCAGCGTCGGGCATCCGTCCGAAGGCAGCTCGAGCATTTTCCGCCATGTGTGCGGAATTGCTGGTCTCGGTGAGGACGCATGTGATCGCCGGGTGAGGCAGGATGTATTTCAATGAGAATTGTGCCCAGCTTTCGCAGTCGAACCCGGCAGCCCACTCGGGTAAGGCTCGGTTACCAAGGCGCTGGAAGTAGGTGCCGTTCATGAACGGCCGGTTTATGATTACGGCGATACCACGATCCTGGCACATGGGTAACATCCGTTCTTCCGCCTCACGCTCGGTGATCGAGTAATTGATCTGTACGAAGTCCGGGTTTTCTCGATTGAGAAATCGCTCTAGAGGTTCGTAGAGGCTTTCATTCGCCACGGTCACGCCGATATAGCGCGCCACTTCCGATTCTTTGCAGTCCATGAGCGTCGGCCACTGGGTTTCGACGTCCGTAAGACTGAAGATCTGAAGCAGGTCCAGAACCTCGCGCTGATACAGGCGTTGTGTCTCGCGAAACTGCTGAATGCCTGCATCCTTGCCGACCTTATCGATCTTACTGGCTATGAATAACGACTCGCCGAGATCCGGTTCGTTGATTATGCGGCCGAATGCCGCATCGTTTTGCGGATTTCGCAGCCAGGTATCCACGACGCTGCCGCCTTTCGCCACGAGTTCGCGAAGCACCTCGGCAATATGCTCCGTTCCTCGCTCAGCGATTTGTGACACCGGCTTGCTCGAGCCAAGTCCGATGATGGGGAGCGACTCGTCGGTACCAGGAATCTGGCGGGTCGGCATTTGCTCCTTACCAAACAATTCTTCCTTGCCGCAGCCGGCGAGTCCCAGGGCTGAGATCAACGCAAGGAATTCCCGCCGAGTAGTGTTGTTGCCAATCATCTTTGCAGAATAGCCTATTCAGGCCAATGATTCTGTCTGCGGTACGCTTAAGCGGAACCGGTACGGTCGCAGTGCATCGTCGGCCGCGTAATCTACACCAACCCGCGGGCCAGTCAGTATGGCGTCATCCGCTATCTCGATGCCCTGATCCTCGATCCAGATTTGTCTGTCGAGCAGGCTCACCCCGCTATGTTCGGTCGTGATGCCCAGTGCTTTCGCGAGTGATCCGGGCCCACCCAACAGCGTTTTATCCACCTTCGCTTTGTTGCGGCGTTTAAGCATTAGCTCGGTTCCCGCTAACGGCATCCCTGCACGAATCAATACCGCATGTGGAATATCACTGGCGTTTGTCACGACATTGAACAAGTAATGAATTCCGTAACAGAGGTAAACGTATGCCGTTCCGCCTCGACCGAACATCGGTTCTGTTCTGCTGGTACGCTTGTTGCCGTAAGCATGACTCGCTTTGTCAGTGACGCCGGCATAGGCTTCGGTTTCCGTGATAAGCAGTTTGGTCTGATCGCCATTTATTTGCGTGCACAGCACTTTGCCGAGCAATTCGTTGCTTATCGCAACGACGTCATCCCGCAAATAAAAGTCGCGAGACAACTTCACGTTAGCAATACGGGCGCCAGGATGAGCGCTGCAGTCGAAACAATGATGATACCGATGAGGTTGAGGAAAACACCAGCGCGTACCATCTGCGGAATGCTTATTGCGCCTGTCGAAAAGACGATGGCGTTTGGCGGTGTTGCCACCGGCAACATGAACGCGCAACTTGCCGCGATCGTGATCGGTACCGTCAGTACGATCGGTGGCACACCCGCCTGAACGGCAATCGCGCCCATCACGGGCAGTAAAGTCGCCGTCGTTGCCAGGTTGCTGGTCAGCTCGGTCAGGAAGATAACAAGGGCGACGGATGCCACGACCAGCACCGCAGTCCCCCAGGCATTGAGCGGCGCAAGTTGTTCGCCGAGCCACAATGCGAGGCCACTGCCGGAAACCGCGGCTGCGAGGCTCAATCCACCGCCAAACAGGATTAAGACACCCCACGGCAGCCGGCTTACGTCCTGCCATACCATTAGCCGCGGCTGCGTGGCGTCGCCGCTCGGGAGGATGAACAAGAGAATTGCTGCGGTCATGACAATCCCGGCGTCGGTCACGCCGCTGAGTCCGAGCCATTCGGTGATCGGCCGTCGAAACATCCACGACAATATGAGTAACGAAAATATCACCGCTATCCGACGCTCCGCGGTACTCATTGTGCCCAAATCGTCCCGCAACTCATGCAGGTGATTTTGTACCGCCTCACTCGCAGGTATGTGACATGGAAACAGGAATCGCGTGAGTGCAAACCATGCGATTGGCAACATGACCAAGCTGACCGGAATGCCGACCAGCATCCAGCGTGCGAAACTGATCTCGATATCGTAATTCTCGGCCATGAAACCCATCAAGAGAGCATTCGGGGGCGTGCCAATCAGCGTTGCCAGCCCGCCGATGCTGGCGGAATAGGCAAGTCCCAGCAGCATTGCAATCTGAAAGTCCTCGCGGTTTTTTTCCGACAGGCCCGGAACGTTATCGCGTATGACGACGGTGACGGAAAGGACGATCGGCAGCAACATCATGGTCGTGGACGTATTGGTCATCCACATACTCAAGATGGCGCAGACAAACATGAAGCCACCGATCAGTCGCCGTCCGTCGGTGCCGGCATTGTCGATGACGGCCAGTGCGATGCGCCGGTGCAGATTCCAGCGCTCCAGTGCCAGGGCCATCATGAAGCCGCCCATAAAGAGGTAGATTGTTGGGTGGGCATAAGGCGCCGCGGCTTCGCGGATACTCGAAATACCGAGCGGATCGAAAATCACGATCGGCAGCAACGCAGTGACGGGAACCGGAATCGCTTCGGTTGCCCACCAGACTGCCATCCACAGACCGACCGCAGCCACACGCCAGGCCTCGATCGACATCACGCCCTGCCACTGATCCGTCAGCAACATGAAGACGAAAATCGCCGGGCCGAGAAATCGACCGACGATCTGGTAGGTTTCTACCGGTCGATTGACCGGTAATTCGGCTGACTGAGAAGGGTTTGTCACTGTTTGCAGCAAAAAAGGCGGTAAGCAAAGCTTACCGCCTTTTCGTCATCGTCGTTGCCTAATGCGATTATCGAAGTTGCACGAACCTGCGACTTTGCGCGAGGTATGCGCGTGAGGAATCACAATCGATAAGGTGTCCCAGCAACCTGCCCCGGGTTACGAAGCCACGGCCGTTGCCGTATCTCTCGTAGTCAGCGCCGAGTTCCTCGAAATCTGCGTAGGCCTGCAACCACTTGAAGTCGAACTCTTCACCGCCACCGCCATAGGCCGGATACCAGTGCCAGACGCCGGCGGTAGATCCCCCGTCACTCAGGTGTTGCGACCATTGGGCCATTGCTGCGCCTAACGCCGTAAACGATGCACCATCTTCATATTTGCAATCAGAAAACGTCAATACGGAGTTTTGCGGTGTTGCTCCCTCGGGTGGCGCCTTGAAGTTGATCGAGGCGAAATTAGTGTGCGCCGCACAGGAGAGCACTTCGTTGAAATCATCATCAAGCCCGTCATTGTCGGCCAGGTAGGTGTCCTGTGCCCTGCCCAGAGCAATGCCGTCTTTACCTGCGCCCATCCAGATTACATCGAAGTCCTGTTCCGGACCGTAATAGTAGGGTGTCAGCGTCCACGCCGCATAATCGTCCACCGCTTTGCTGTCCGCCCAGGCGTTCCATTTGGCGATCACTTTGTCCAGGTCGTCCGGCCCCTGTCGGTCATTGTAAGTGCATGCAAACAACTCAACCGGAATGACCAGCATACCGTCATCCTGCGCGGAGACTGTGCCCGATCCTGTCAGGAATACGAGGCATGTGACAAGCGTCGAGATCAGAATTTTTTTCATGTTGTTACTCCATGTTTTTATTGCTTGTTTTCTGCAATTCCAGTGCCTACTCTGGCACCGCGGTATTCAGTATAGTCAAAGACAGGGGGTATAGCGACTATCGTCAATCAGGTCAATCAGGTCAATCAGGCAACGTTTGCGCGCGGCAGCATGTCGTCCAGTGCGTTGAGAAACAGATCGATTTCAGCGACCGAGTTGTAGTGCACCGGACCGACGCGCACGGTACCGCCCGAGTCGTAAACACCGAGTGATTTTGCAACTTCGACTGCATAGTATTCGCCGCTCCAGACAAATATGTTTTGCGCCGCCAGATTCCTGGCAATCGAGTCAGGGCTGATTCCGTCGACGGTGAATGACACCGTCGGCGCCCTGCGATTCATTGCATCGGCAGCCGTGATGCCATGGATCCGAACGCCAGGCAGCTGTTGCAATCCATTGATCAGGTGATCGGTAATAATTCTTTCATACGCGAATAAGCATTTCATCGCCGCGTGCACGAATTTGCGCCGCCCTGTGAAATGATCGTACCGATCGAGGTACTGCTCGGCCATTGACTTACCGATCCACGCGAAATAGTCGACTGCGGCCGTGGTCCCGGCCATGCCTTCGTGATTCTGTGTGCCGGTTTCAAAGCAGCCCGGTATTTCCCCTGGCGCGGGCCGTACCTTGTACGGCTCGAGCATCTCGAGCAATTCACGCCTGCCCCACAGTGCGCCCTGATGCGGTCCGAAAAACTTGTACGCGGAGCAAACAAGGAAATCACAGCCAAGATCCTGCACATCGGTAGGCAAATGAGGTACCGAATGCACCGCATCGATGTATGTCCACGCCCCGGCATCGTGTGCTTTTGTACTGATCGTTTTTATGTCGTTGATGGTACCGGTCAGATTGCTGGCGCCGCCAACACAAACCAGCTTCGTCCGATCCGTCAGGACGGCATCGAGCTTTTCAAGATCAAATTCGAAAGTCTCGGAATCGAATGGCAACCAGCGGATTTCGAGGCCAAGGTCGCGGGCCAGCAGAAGCCACGGCGAAATGTTTGCATCGTGGTCCATGCACGAGAGGACGATTTCATCTCCAGGCCTGAAACAACGGCCAATCGATCTCGAGACATGCATGGTCAGCGTCGTCATGTTCTGCCCGAACACGATCTCATCGGCTGATGGCGCGTTGAGAAGATCGGCGATGGCTTCGTGTGCCCCTTCGATTAACGCATCAACCATCTGCGACGTACGAAAGTGTCCCTGCTCGTTTGCGTTCGAGTGGATCAGACAGTCGCTCATGCTGTCGACGACCATTTGTGACACCTGCGTGCCAGCGGGGTTATCGAGATAGACTCGCGGGGATTCGCCGTCGACGATCGAAAGCGCGGGGAACTGCGCGCGAGCGGAATCGAGGTCAAACGTCACTTGCGTTTGCCCGCGTATTCCTGGACCTGGCCGCCCCATTTCTCGCGATGCGCGTCTTCTGCGCGCTGCCGGATTTTCGCGTGGCGCCGGGTCAGAAGCAGGGAACCGGGATCGCAGACTTCAGCTTTGATCAGGCCGAGATCACTCGCCGCGTCGAACAGACTCGGATACCACCGTTCCCAGTTCGGCAACAACTCCTCGACCTGTTCGCGCAGATTCATCATTTAAATGTATACGAGCACGGTAATCGAAACAACGATCATTGTCCTTGTCATAGATCGCCGGATCATATAGGGGTAACTTGACCGGTGTGGAATTGCCCGTACTCGCACTGGTCCTGCTGGCAGCCTTGTCGCATGCGGTCTGGAACGCCTGGCTGAAAAAATCGAGCCCGGATTTTGTAGGCCTCGCGGCGATCTCGATTGGCTGGCTGATATTCGGTGTTATCGGCCTGTTGTTCGTCGGCCCACCGGCACCGACGCACTGGCCATACCTGCTGTTGACCACGGCAGTGCATACCGTTTATGCCGCCCTGCTTGTCAGCGCCTACCGGCACGGCGAACTCAGCCTCGCCTATCCGATTGCGCGCGGGACAGGACCGGTAATCGTGGCGCTCACCGCACCTCTGCTGTTGCACGAGCAACTGGAAGGTCCCGACCTCGTCGCGATTGCACTGATTGTTGCCGGGATCCTGGCAATCGGCCTGGCCGGTGCCGGTGCAGGCCTGCACAACCGCCATGCCGTCTTGTTGAGCCTGGCAACCGGCGTCGCAATTGCTCTCTATACGTTGATCGATGCCGCCGGCGCGAGATCGGGCCCATCGCCACATACATATTCAGCGTGGCTTTTCGTTCTGACTGCCTTCGCGCAGCTCGCTGTCACCGGGTTGGTGCATCGCAAAGCGACACTTAGGTTACTCAGGCCGCACCTGCGCCGTGGCGTCGTGGTTGGCATCCTGTCAGCCGTGGCGTACTCGATTGTGCTATGGGCAATGACGGTTGCACCGGCAGCGCTGGTCGCCGCGGTTCGCGAGACGAGTATTTTGTTTGCCGCACTGATCGGCTGGTGTTTTCTGGGCGAAAAAATCACCAGGCTCAGGTGGTTTGGCGCGGTACTTACGGTGTTCGGGCTGGTTGTCGCAAGGCTGTAAAAAGCGCTGAAATGACGCGCATCAGTCTTCCAGCATTCGCCCAACCATCAAGATCGCGGCAAGCAACATGATTCCCCAAACGATAGTCGTTCCCTGAAACATTCCTTCCAGTTGCAAATCGAAGATGTCCCCCAGGGCTTGCGGAACAATACCGAAAACTTTCGGAACCAGGCCCGCAAGTTGCATGAGTGGCTTCGCGGCAATAATTACACCGATGACAAAGGCAATAGGCAAAGACAGTCGCTGCACCCACATCCGTCGCCGGACGCGGGACACTAACCTGGCAGAAAAACCATCGTCCGGCACAGGCTCGAACCCGAACAATGCTTCGAGCTTCAGGTCCTCACTATCTTTTAGTCTTTCAGCCATATTTATGATCTTCGATGTCAAAACTGTCCCTGATTTTTTCCTTACCGCGAAAGATGACCGACTTAACGGTGCCAATCGGCAAGTTCGCGGCAACGCCAATTTCCCTGTGCGACAGCCCGCAGGCATAGGAGAGAATCATCACGGCTCGTTCCTCTTCCGTCAAGACAGCAAGGAACTTGTCAAGATCCGTGATGTCTGCCGATTGCTCCGTGTACTGGCTGCCACGCGCCTCTGCATCGTGTCCTACTTCCTCAAGTATCTCGCCGTAACGAGATGATTTTCGTTTCGATTGCAAAAAGGTTGTGTAAGCGACCTTCAGCAACCAACCTATAAATGTCCCCTGGGCGCGGTAGGTGTGTAGCTTGTCCCACGCGTGCAGGAACGCATCCTGCGCAAGGTCATCGGCAAGCACAAAGTCGCGCGTGAGCTTGCGCAGGAAATTTCGGACCTGGGATTGATGTCGCCGGACGAGTTCGCCAAATGCGGCTGCGTCCTGCTGCGCCACCACTTGTGCGACAAGTTCATGATCGTCGATCCCTGGTGCCCCCGAATTTTCATTGATTTCTATTATGCTTTCCGCGCCCCAAATCGCCACATGATCAGGTATGCCACCCCGATCAGGCCCGGAAATGCGGCACCTCCCAGGGTCGGACCCATCGCATCGGGTTCGTTGATGGCGACTCCGGTAATTGCCGTCGCAATGCCAATTGCCAGCCAGATCAGACCTCGCCTTAAGTCCCGGTCCTTGCTGGGCTCGGGCTCGGCCATTTGCTTCATGAAGTCAGGGCTAAGCTCATTGCCCTTCTCCAGCGCCAGCCGGAACGTCTCCTGCGTTGCCAGTCTCGCTTTGTACCTGAAGTAAAACCAGAGAGAGAAAACCACCGCGGTCGATACAAACAACACGATCGGTATCCATAAACCTTCGTCCATTACAAACTCCTAATAATTATCGGCTCAGTTTAGCTGCTTTTCATCATTAAGATGCGTCTCGCCTGAGCTTTGGATGCATTGAGCGGACGCCTTTGTTTCCCACTAAAAAACCCCTAATAATCAGTTAATTATAACAGGCTCCCGACCCCCGGAGTGTTCGCGGCTGTAGGAGCGAATTGTAAATTTCCTGTAAACCTCGACGGGATTGCTCCCCGTTCCTGACCCTCTGCGTGGGACACGCACGTTTGTAGTGGGCATGATGGAAATAAGCCGCCCACAAGACCCGCGCCATTACCAGATAGCTGTCCTGGGAATCCTTGTCAGTTATGGCGTTGTCGTGCTCGACTTCGGTATCCACTGGTACAACGCACTGGCTATCGTCGCAACGGCATTACTGGTGCAGTTCGCTGGCACCAGGATCGCGCGACTTCCCGCTTTCGATCCAAAGAGCCCGATGATTACCGCGCTGTCGCTGACTCTCCTGCTGCGTACGGATTTCGTCTTGCTGGCGATGGCAGCAGCCGCCATCGCGATTGGCAGCAAGTTTCTTGTGCGCTTTAACGGCAAGCACATGTTCAACCCCGCCAACGTCGCGATCGTATCGATGATGCTATTGAGTGATCGCGTCTGGATCTCGACCGGTCAATGGGGCAACGCTGCGATTGTCGCATTCACGCTCGCCTGCCTGGGATTTGTTGTATTGACCCGCGCAAAGCGTGCGGAAACCAGCATTACGTTCCTTATTGCTTATGCCGCCCTGCTTACGGGGCGCGCAATCTGGCTCGGCGACCCGCTGGAGATTCCGCTGCACCACATGCAGAACGGCGCACTGCTAATTTTCGCGTTCTTCATGATTTCGGATCCCAAAACGACACCCAATACTGCGATAGGAAGGATCATTTACGGATCGCTCGTGGCGAGCATCGCGTTTGTCATTCAGTTCGTCTTGTATCAACCAAACGGACCAATCCTGGCGCTAATCATGTCGGCGCCCCTTGTGCCGATCATCGATTTCCTCAAGAGCGGCCGGAATTACGAATGGACCGTGCCACGATTCAGTAAACCCACACACTTGTGTGCATCAAATGAAATCAAAGGAGAATTCTGATGCGTCTTTTCATTACTACAATCACTGCGGCTATGACATTGGCCGTCACCACGACCGCGCAGGCATTTTGCGGTTTCTATGTTTCCCGTGCCGATACGAGCCTTTATAACGAGGCGTCGCAGGTCGTCCTGGTGCGTGACGAAAATCGCACCGTGATTACGATGGCCAACGATTTTCAGGGTGAGACAAAAGACTTCGCCGTCGTCATCCCTGTGCCCACGTTTATCGAGCGCGAGCAGATCAACGTCGGCGAACGATCCCTTATCGACCATCTCGACGCTTATACGGCGCCGCGCCTGGTCGAGTATCACGATCCCGATCCATGTGTTCGTTACGAATACCTGTCCAAGATGCAAAGGAACTCGGCGCTGCCAAGCGCTGCCGTCAGCGACATGGCAGAGCAAGCTGGTGAACTTGGAGTCACCATAGAAGCGACATACACGGTCGGCGAATACGACATTCTCATTCTCTCGGCGCAGGAAAGCGACGGCCTGATCACCTGGCTCAAGAACAACGACTATCGCATTCCCGATGGCGCCGAGGCCGTCGTACGCAGCTACCTGCGGCAGGACATGCGGTTCTTTGTCGCCAAGGTGAATATCGAAGAGCAGTCGAAGCTTGGATTTGCCAATCTTCGTCCGCTGCAGGTCGCGTACGAAAGTAACCGCTTCATGCTGCCGATTCGCCTCGGCACGGTTAACGCAAAAGAACAACAGGAGTTGTACGTCTACACGCTGACCCGCACCGGCAGGGTTGAAACCACCAATTACCGAACGGTGAAATTGCCGAGTAATACAGAGGTGCCGGAATTCGTGGAAGACGAGTTTGCGGATTTTTACCGGGCGATGTTCGACCGGCAGACGGGCAAGGAAAACGGCAAGGCGGTGTTCCTGGAATACGCATGGGACATGGCCTGGTGCGATCCGTGCGCGGCCGATCCTTTGAGCGCGGATCAGTTGCTCAAGCTCGGTGTATTCTGGATCGGTGACCAGGGCGCCCAGTCTGGCGGCAGCAAGATTACGCCACGAGCACAAGATGTGTTCGTAACGCGACTACATGTCCGCTACGACCAGGATCACTTCCCCGAGGATCTCATGTTCCAGGAGACCGGTGACCGGCAAAACTTCCAGGGACGCTATGTGATTCGCCGTCCGTGGAAAGGCCAGGCAACCTGCAACACTGACGATTACGAAGCGTCGGTTCGCGAACGCCAGGAAAGCGAAGCCCGGACACTGGCCAGCCTGACCGGTTGGGATCTCGACGAGATCAGGGCGAAGATACCGTTCCTGGGTGAGGAAGAAGAAGAGACCACTCCTTGGTGGAAGCGGCTTTGGTCACGGCCCCAAGCAGCGCAGTAAACGTCAGTCCGCAATCACCGTCATAGTTCTTCTAACAATGGCGGGCGGACTGGGGGGTCAGACCCGGGGTCTGACCCCATTCGTTCTTCGCTTCGCTCGCAAAGACGACTCTTTTTCTTGTAAGAGCCCGCCCCGGCGGGCGATCGGTTTTGTGCTTAGGCGTTTTGTTCGTGCCAGAGGCGGAGAAATTCGGCTTCCTTGTCGGCGCTCAGGCCGGCACGCAGCTTGTCGGTGCGATCGGCCGGCAATGACTTCCACCAGCTGATCGTATCGCGAGCCGTTTCCCGGGTCGGTCGATTCTTCAATCCGGCGGCCGCTGCGCGGCTGCCGTCAACCAGCGTAAACGCCGC
>Ga0255052_10002996_pt1 | contig 11929 bp, 9 predicted proteins | sample JV7_2_21_MG_FD_188632 | JGI IMG/M metagenome (GOLD analysis project Ga0255052, IMG submission 188632) | Seawater microbial communities from Jervis Inlet, British Columbia, Canada - JV7_2_21 | ecosystem: Environmental > Aquatic > Marine > Inlet | place: Canada: British Columbia | collected... | reverse complement strand
CAAAGTTAAGGAGGCGAAGCAGTACGATGGCCAGGCGATGAGCGCCGAGACACGTCGTGCACTCGACGCCCTGAAGCTCGGCGCGTTAGTGGTTGCACCCGACGACGATGCGAAGCGCAAAGAGCAGGCAACGATTTTGACCGAACTAAGGGGAATGTATGGAGCTGGTCAATACTGCCGCAGCGATGGCGAGTGCATTTCCGGGACAGAGCTGGAAGGCCTGATGACGGAGCTTCGCGACTACGATGAGTTGCTCGAGCTTTGGCAGGGATGGCGCACGATCGCGCAGCCAATGCGCGAAAAGTACTCGCGCTTCGTGGAACTCGCCAACGAGGGCGCCGATGAGTTCGGCTACAGCGACATGGGTGACATGTGGCGCTCAATGTATGACATGGAATCCGAGGAATTCAAGGCCGAAACCGGGCGCTTGTGGGAGCAGGTCAAACCACTGTACGACGAACTGCATTGCCATGTCCGGGCGCGGCTTGGTGAGGTCTATGGTGAGGACAAGGTACCGCAGGACGGGCCGATACCGGCACATTTGCTCGGCAATATGTGGGCGCAAAGCTGGGGCTTCATCTATGACCTGATGGAACCGTACGCGGGTGTCGCGGACATCGATGTCGACACAACACTCAAGACCAAGAACTACTCACCGCAGGAAATGGTCCGTTCAGCCGAGAGCTTCTACGCCTCGCTCGGCATGGAGCGCCTGCCGGACACATTCTGGGAGCGCTCGATGTTCTCGAAGCCGGCCGACCGCGAGGTTGTCTGTCACGCCAGCGCCTGGAATCTCGACGGCGATGACGACTTGCGCATCAAAATGTGCATCAAACAGACCTACGACGAGCTGCGCGTGATCTATCACGAACTTGGCCACAACTATTACCAGCGTGCATACAACGAGCAACCAATGCTATTCCGGGGCGGCGCACACGGCGGTTTCCATGAGGCAATCGGCGATACCGTAACTCTGTCGATGACTCCCGAGTACCTGGCTGAAGTTGGCCTAATCGCTTCTGCCGAACAATCACGGCAGGCCGTTATTAACCGGCAGATGCAGCAAGCGCTCGACAAGATTGCGTTCCTGCCGTTTGGCAAACTCATCGACGAATGGCGCTGGGGGGTGTTCTCAGGTGAAATCTCGCCAGACAACTACAATGCCGCCTGGTGGGACTTGCGCGAACGCTATCAAGGTGTGGCCGCACCGGTCGCGCGCAGCGAGGCAGATTTTGATCCGGGTGCGAAGTATCACGTCCCGGGAAATGTGTCTTACACGCGCTATTTCCTCGCGCACATTCTGCAATTTCAATTCCAGCGAGCACTCTGTGATGTTGCCGGCCACGAAGGGGAGTTGCACGCCTGCTCTATCTACGGCAGCAAAGAAGCCGGCGCTCGTCTGACAGCAATGCTCGAAGCAGGATCGAGTCAGCCTTGGCCAGTGACGCTCGAAAAATTGACAGGCACACGCGAGATGGACGCGACCGCTATCATCGATTACTTCGCTCCGTTGATGGCCTATTTGCAGGAACAAAACGAAGGACGCAGTTGCGGCTGGTAAGATAGCCCAAAAAGGGGATTCAAATGTCCGAAGAACAAGAAAAGGTCAAGACAAGCCTCAGTATTCGAATGCTTGCGACTGTTGAGCGCGTTGGTAACAAACTACCCGATCCGGCGGTGCTGTTTATCTACCTGCTGTTTGCGGTCTGGGTGCTCTCGTGGTTGTTGTCCTACTTGTCGTTCCAGGCGATCGATCCGCGCACCAGCGAAACGATTGTCATCAATAACCTGCTTTCGGGCAAAGGGATTACCGAGTTCCTCTCGGCGATGGTGACGAACTTCTCGCACTTCCATCCTGTCGGTGTTGTGCTTGTTGCGATGCTCGGCATTGGCGTGGCCGAACATACCGGGTTTATCAACACGGCGATTCGTTCCATACTCAACGTCACGTCCGTGAAGTTGTTGACGCCGATGGTCATTCTAGTCGGCATCATCAGCCACTCGGCCGTGGACGCCGGCTACGTGCTGGTTATCCCGATCGGTGGTGTGATTTTTTATGCGGCCGGGCGACATCCGCTGGCCGGCATCGCTGCCGCTTTTGCGGGCGTGTCAGGCGGCTTTTCGGCCAACTTCGTGCCATCGTCGCTCGATCCCTTGCTGCAGGGACTATCGCAAGCCGGCGCGCAAATCCTCGACCCCAACATCACGCTGAACCCGCTCAATAACTACTTCTTCACGACAGCGTCGTCCGTACTCATCGTCGGTCTCGGCTGGTGGCTGACTGATCGTGTTGTCGAACCACGCTTGCAGGGCTCAGAGATTGACGGCGACGCGGAAGACCTGCCCGAGATGCATGACATTCAGCCAAATGAGCGCAAAGGGTTGCGCTGGGCCGTAATCTCGATGGTCGTTGGGCTCGTGCTGCTATTCGGAACGGCAATACCCGACGGATCCGCCTGGCGTGCTGCCGACGGCGCTCTGACGACGGGCGCCGCACCGATGATGCGCTCGATCGTTTCATTGATCTTCCTGCTATTCCTGATACCCGGCGTTGTGTTCGGAATCGCCTCCGGATCGATGAAAAGCTCCAAGGACATGATCGATGGTATGTCGCACGCGATGCACATGATGGCGTACTACCTCGTCATTATGTTTTTCATCGCACAGTTCGTGTATGCGTTTAACGTGTCCAACCTCGGTGTACTACTTGCCGTACAGGGCGCCGCAGGTTTGAAAGCGCTGGCGCTGCCGGCAGCGTTTACGATCGTGGGCATCGTTCTGCTGACCGCGTTCGTTAATATTTTTGTCGGTTCGGCCAGCGGTAAGTGGGGACTTCTGGCGCCGATATTCATACCGATGCTGATGACGCTGGGCATCTCGCCCGACCTTACGCAGGCGGCATATCGTGTAGGCGACTCGAGCACAAATATCATCACGCCACTGATGCCGTATTTCCCGCTCGTCGTCGTTTATTGTCAACGCTATGTGAAGGGCACGGGTATCGGCACGGTAACCGCGATGATGCTGCCGTACTCGATATCATTCCTCGTGGCCTGGACGATATTCCTGTTGATTTACTTCACGATCGGGCTCCCCCTCGGGATTCAATCCAGCTACACGTATCCGTAATAACGCAGGCGACAGATGCAGGACTTCGAAAGGCTGGGCGCTTTCTATCTTGGCAAGCGCTAGTCTCCGGCGCACGCTCCTGCGTAAGCCTTCACCACGTCAGCATTGTCGAGCTGGCACTCATTATCGTAAGTGACGCCGTCCAGGCCGCAAACCGGCTCATAGATGCGTGGGCAGTTCTTGCCCTGACCTTCGCACATGCCAGCATAATCGATACGCATTCCGCGCCTTTCAGCCTGACAAGCGTTGCTGTAGGTCAAACCATCGGAGCCACAGACTGGCACGAAGATGGTCGGGCAGGGACGAACATTGCAGATGCCTTCGGTAAGCGCCGCAAGGCCTGCTTTGTCAGCGTGGCAGGCATTGTCATAGGTAACACCATCGTCACCGCAAACCGGTGAAAATACTTTCGGACAATTGTTGGTATCGCAGAGACCTTTGCGTTGCACCGGCACGCGCTCAACGTCCGCTTCGCAGCGGTTAACATAGGTGCGCCCGTTCATTCCGCACACCGGCTCTTCGATGCTGGGGCAGCCGTTTGCCGTGCATGCCCCGAGCCCGGCGATTTTTACACCGGTCAGGCTCGCGAAACACTCGTTGATATACGTGTTGCCATTGACACCACAAACCGGATCAAACTCTTCGCTGCAACCGGGCTCGTTTGTCCCGCCTGCATCGCACGCGCCCGCACTGGCAACTTCAACGCCAGCCGCACCAGCCACACAGTCGTTACTGTAAGTTTTGCCGTCGGTCCCACACACCGGGTCATACTGCATTGTGCACGCCACTTCATTCGTTTCTGCGAGGCGTGCGCGGTCGTCATTTTGTGCAAGCAGCAGATAGCCGTCAAGTTCATTTGCGACACCGATCGCTGGAAACGCGACGGCCAACATCAGAAGACCTGTCTGTATTGTCGTTAGTAGAGTTTTCATCGGTTTTGCTTTTGGGATACCACGAGCATGTTAGAACATTTTGATCAGGTGCGGTTCAATCGGTCTGCCAGCAATTCGCTGATCGTCACGAGTTCGAATCCCTGTTCGCTCAGCTTCGGCAGCTCGCGCTCGAGTACTTCGAGCGTTTCCGGAAACGGGTGCCCGATCCCGACGGCCCGACCCCGCTCGCGCGCCATGGACTTCAGGCGCTCGAGCTCATGCATCACGGCGTCGGTGGATCGCTCATGATCCAGAAACACGTCTCTCTTCATTGCGCTGACGCCCGCCTCGGCGGCGATCTGCAGCGCCACGCTATCGTGTGTCGTATAGCTGTCGATAAAGAACAAGTCCTCGCGTTCGCTAATCTCTTCCATGAGCCAGATCATATGGCCGGGATGTCGGGTCAACAGGCTGCCGCGATGGCTGCTGACGCCCGTCGCGAATGGCACTGCCGCCACCGCTCCGGCGAATACTTCCCGAAAAGCCGCGCGACTCATGTCGAGCATGATCGCACCCGGCTCCACCGTACCCCGGGAGCCGACAGCCTCCAACGGCAAGTGCAGCAGAACTTCCTTGCCATGGTGATTCGCAATCCGGGCAAGCTGGTGACCGCGCGGCGTGCCGGGCAACACGGCATATGCCACCGGACCGGGTAGTTCGATTGCGCGCAGGCCCGCTTCGAGCTGGTAACCAAGGTCGTCAATGATGATTGCGATACGCGGTGGCGCCTCGGCGGTGACTTGCGTCGCCAGAAGCAGCGCGGCTGCAGCAAGCAAAAACCTGCCTGGGGTCATAGGGCCTTGCTGTGCATCACCTGCTGGCGTTGCAGTCGGTCAACGGCTTCAGCGAGTTGTATGTCCTGCTTGCGATCTACGATGCCGGTCAGGCTAAGGTCCGGAAAGCCCGGAGTATCTTCGACATAGACGTCGGGCGTAATACCGGTTTCGTGAATTGAGTCGCCCGATGGCGTGTAATAACGTGACGTTGTGAGCTTGATCGCCCGGCCTTTTGACAGCGGCATGACTGTTTGCACCAGGCCCTTACCAAACGTCGCCGTGCCCACGACCACCCCCCGGCCATGGTCTTGCAGAGCACCCGCTACGATTTCGGATGCGGAAGCAGAGCCCTGATTGACCAGCACGATTATCTCAGCTCCGTCGAGCACATCGCCTCGATGCGCAGAGCGCCTGAAGCGGGCATCGGCCGTGCGTCCTTCTGCAGACACAATGACACCTGAGTCAAGAAACAGGTCGGACACGTCTACGGCTGCGTCGAGAACGCCGCCCGGATTATTTCGCAGGTCGAGCACGAGCCCCTCGAGCATACCGTCGCTGTCATCCTGCATAGAGTCAATTGCGCGACCCAGCTCGCGCGCTGTTGTCTCGCTGAATTGATTGACCCGGACGTAGCCGAAAGCCGGGCCGAGCAATTCGTGATGCACGCTAGCTACGCGAATAACTTCGCGACGCATATCGTGAATGACGGTTTCGTCGCCGCGCAAAACCGTAATGCTGATCTTGCTGCCTGCCCGTCCGCGCAGACGACCGATCGTGTCATGTAAATTTCCGGGTTCGATCGCCACACTATCGACTGCGATGATTTCGTCACCACTGCGCATGCCCGATCGCGCGGCCGGGGAGCCTGCCATCGGTGTAATAACCGTTATAACGCCATCCTTCTCGCTTACTTCGATGCCGATTCCGGTGTAGCTCCCCGTCGTACTGATGCGGATATCGCGATATTCCTCGGCATTAAGATACTGTGAATGTGCATCGAGGTCGCCGACCATTCCGCGAATGGCATTCTCGAGCAAGACGCTATCGTCGACCGGTTCAACATAATCGCGCTTGACGCGTTGCATCACCTCCGCGATCGCTTGCGCCTGTTGCAGTACCAGAGCTTCATTGTCAGGCGAGTAGCGATTAGCCATCAGCCCGCCACTAAGTGACAAGCTCAGGCCCAATACAGTGCCGACAACAACAACCAGAATTGCTCTGGTTTTCAATAGCATACAAGTCTCCTGCCTTCCTGTTCACGACGCCAGGCCGCCCAGGTTTTCTGAAGATAACATAGCGCTGACATAGCGCCTATAGCCTGGTTCTCACGGTCATTCACGGCCCGGGCGGCGAGTTACCCAGCGCTGCGGATTTAGCGCCTGTGTGCCACGGCGAATCTCGAAATAGAGACTGGATTGGCTCTGTCCGCCGCTGTCGCCGACCGTCGCTATGACGTCTCCCGGTGCAACCCAGTCGCCAGTGTTTTTGAGGATGGTCTCGTTGTAGCCGTACAAGCTCATGTAGTTATCGCCATGATTGACGATCACCAACAGACCCAGGCCTGCAAGCCAGTCCGCAAAGACGACCCTGCCGTGATACACCGAACGTACTTCGCGGCCACGTGGCGCCGCGAGTACGACGCCATTCCATTTCAAACGATCGCTCACGCGCGGCTGTCCAAAGTCGTGCACGAGGCTGCCGGCGACCGGCCATGTAAGCCTGCCTTTATGGTCGCTGAACGGCTCCTCGGAACTAATCGGATAGTCCGACAAAATGCTGGTGAGCTCGGCAATCAGGCGCGACAGATCCTTCTCTTGTGCCGCCAGCCGTTCGACTTCGCGGCTTTCGTCCACCATTTTTTCTTTGAGGTTCGAGAGTAGCTGCTGTCGTTTGTCCTGTGCCGTACTGAGCTTTGTCAGCTCGGCATAGCGCGCCTTGGCAAGTTCTGCTATGCGAGCTTCCTCGGCAGCGACCTGGCTGCGCAACTCGGCGAGCCCTCGAATCGCCGCTGTAACCTCTGCAATATTGGCGCCACGATAATCGTTAAAGTAACCGTAGTAGGCCATAAGCCTGCCGAGCGTCGCCGGGTCACGTTGATTGAGCAATAACCTTATCTTTTCCTGGCTGCCGCTCATATAAGCCGCGCGCACCTGCTCCGCGAGCTCCCTTGACTCCTCGTCGAGCTCTGCCTCTCTTGCTCTGAGCTGCGCATCGAGCTCAGCCTTGCGCTTGCTGCTGAATTCGCGCTCCCGCTCAAGTTCCTTGAGTCGAATTCGTTTTTCGGAAATTGCGACCTCCGCGTCTTGCAATTCCGCCGTCAGGCGGTCCCTGCTTGCCGCGCTGCTATCCATGCTCTTTTTGAGCTCGCTGATGCGCCCACGAACCTCTTCGAGCTCCTGCTCCTTGATTTTGGCGAGTTCGCCCTCAGAATTCTGAGCTTGAGCCGTCGTGGTTACCGCCAGGGCGAACATTAATAGGAGCTTGAGCGGTTTCATGATTCGGCAGTTTGGTATAATGCGTCCTTTGCTACAAGCTGGGCACCGTATCTCCCGCCCTTAATAACATGACAAGATTTCTGGAATTCACCGGCAATCACACTTTGCTGGTGCTCGCACTCACGGTCAGTTTTTTTGTGCTGATCTTCACTGAACTGCGCCGCAAAGCCGGCGGACTCATCGCTGTCGAACCGACAGCGGCGGTTGCGCTGATCAACAATGACGCTATGGTCCTCGATCTGCGCAACGCCGAGTCTTTTTCTCACGGCCATATCGCGAATGCGAAGAACATCCCATTTGACGAGTTCGATGCACAGCAAGACAACGTGGCCAAGTTCAAGAGCAAACCGATTGTCGCCGTGTGCGATAGTGGCATCAGTTCAAATAAGGTTGTCACCTCTTTGCGCAAGTCAGGCTTCGAGAGTGTTTATGGGCTAAAGGGCGGTATGAACGCCTGGAGCCAGACCGGACTCCCGGTTGTAGCCAGCAAGAAAACCAAAAGCAAGAAGCACTAACAGGAACCCAGCATGACAGACGAAACGAATAACGAAACGCAAGCCGGAACGCAAGTCGGAACGCAAGACGAAGCAGGAAAGCGCATCTCGATTACCAAGGTCTACCTCAAGGACTTCTCGTTTGAGTCGCCGCAAGCGCCAGGCGTGTTCCGCTCAGGTGAGTGGAAGCCGCAGACGAATCTGAATCTGCGCAGCGCTCACAACGAGGTAGACGGTGATCTTCATGAGGTGGTGCTAACGATTACGGTTGACGCAAAGGATGGCGAAACATCGCTGTTCCTCGCCGAAATACAGCAGTCCGGATTATTCGAGATTGCTGGTTACGACAAGGAAGAGTTCGGCGCAATCGTCGGCAGTTTCTGCCCGAATATATTGTTCCCGTATGCGCGCGAAACTATCGCAAGCATTATTCAAAAGGGCGGCTTCCCCGAATTCGTATTGCAGCCCATCAATTTTGATGCGCTGTACATGCAGTCGCGGCAACAAGCAGCTCAACAGGAAGCTGAGGGCCTGGAGAAGCACTGATAAGCACATCGCCCGCTAAGAATATTGCGGTCGTCGGCGCCGGCTCCTGGGGAACGGCGCTGGCGCTGCAGCTTGCCCGCTGTGGAAGCAACGTGCGCCTTGGCGGGATCCTTGAGCTTGACTTGCTCGAAGCCATGGCGGCGGAAGGAGAGAATATTCGTTACCTTCCGGGCGTCAGCTTTCCACCCAATTTGCTTGCAAACCCCAACCTTGAAGAGTGTCTCGACGGAGCACGCGATATTCTCGTCGTTGTTCCCAGCCACGGCTTACGTGACACGCTGACGACGATTCAACCCTTGCTCGAACCGCTGTCGCGCATTTGCTGGGCGACCAAGGGTTTTGAGCTGCACAGTGGCAAATTGCCGCACCAGGTGGCGGCTGAGGTGCTGGGCAGCGATCGTCCTATGGCCGTGTTGTCGGGACCAACTTTCGCCAAGGAAGTCGCTGAAGGCCTGCCAACCGCGATGACTGTCGCCGCCAAGGACCCTGATTTCGCGGCGGCGCTGGCCAAATCACTTTCCGGCGAGAACTTCCGCGCTTACACATCCGACGACATCATCGGTGTCGAGGTTGGTGGTGCTGTCAAAAATGTTCTCGCCATCGGCGCCGGCATGTCCGATGGATTGGGTTTTGGCGCCAATGCCCGCATCGCATTGATCAATCGCGGCCTTGCCGAAATGACCCGCCTCGGCGTTGCGCTCGGCGCAAAGCGTGAGACCTTCATGGGACTCGCCTGCATGGGGGACCTGGTTCTGACCTGCACCGACAACCTGTCCCGTAACCGGCGTATGGGCCTCGCGCTTGCAAGCGGATTGTCCATCGAGGAAGCCAAACAGGAAATCCAGCAGGTTGTCGAAGGTGTGCTCGCGGCCGAGGCGGTCAAGGAAGTCGCTGACGAACTCGGCATCGAAATGCCAATTTGTCACCAGGTTTATAAAATACTCTACACCGGCACATCGCCGCGCGAGGCGGTCGAGGCGCTGATGGGTCGGGAGCTCAAGTCGGAACACGACGATGACGGGTCCAGCTAGGCGGGGTGGCGCTATGGCTGCGGGGTGCCAAATAAAATTGCTATCACTTCTGGCCCTGCTGGTCATACCGGTGATCTCCGTCGGCCAGCGCGCCTTTGACCACGACATCCTGCGTGACACCTTCGGCTTCGACGAATCAACCATGAAGACAGTTGCTCTTGATGATCTCCGGCAAGGCTGTCCGGCGCGGGACTGTATACCGTCAATAGACAATCCGCAGTTTGTGGCGGCTGACGATGCGGACCATGTCGCCGACGATGCTGTGATCATCGGCATTTCATTCGGCGGAGAGCATCGCGCATATCCGGCCCGGATTCTCGATCATCACGAGATAGTCAACGACACGATCGCCGGAGAAGCCATCGCTATAACCTGGTGCCCATTGTGCGGTTCAGCGGTTGGCATCCGCCGCAAGGTCGACGGCGAGCTTACAGAGTTCGGCGTATCAGGCGTTCTCTACAACAGCGACCTTGTTTTATACGACCGTGCGACTGAAACGCTATGGGATCAGATTGAGGCTAAAGGCATCGTCGGCCCCCTGACTGGCAAAAAGCTCGATCTCGTCCCGGTCACCATGACCCGTTGGGCGCGCTGGCGGGTAGCTCACTCGGACTCACTGGTCTTGTCGACCGACACGGGATTCGTCGAAGACTACTCGACAGATCACTATGGCAACTATCGCGATTCGACGCGCATCGTCTTTCCTGTCAGCAAAGAAGACGACCGCATTCATCCGAAATCGGTTGTCTTCGGCTTCGATCTCGAGCAAGGCGCGGTGGCGTATACGGAGTCTTTGCTGCAGAAACAGCGCAACTTCCAGCACGAGCGCAACGGTGTCACCCACGCCGTGACGCTGCATGATGATGGCTCGGTGTCTCTTGAGCTATCAGGTTCGGAAGAGGTGCTTGTGCCGATACGGCTGTATTGGTTTGCCTGGTACACATTTCACCCGCAGACCGAACTCTTCCAGTAGGCCCCTGAAACTGGAAAATCCGACCAAAAGCTCTAATATTGTTTGGACAAGCACGTAAGAACAGACAATTGGGGGTTATTGTGGACAGACGCAAGTTCTGCCGTACTGCCGTTGCAGCAAGTGTTGCCGCGGCTATTCCTGTGTTGCCCGGCTGCGATCGCAAGGCGCCAGTTGCCACTCAGGCGGATACGAGTATTCGCGGAATTTCCCTTTCTGGTGCGGAACTCGAGCTCGAAAAGGCCGCAATACGCGAGCTTGGAGATAGTCTGACCGGACCTGTTATTCTGTCGGGGCATCCCGAGTACGACAACGCCCGCAAGATCTGGAACGGCATGCATGACCGCCGGCCCGCGCTTATCGCCCGCTGCTTGAACAGCGAAGACGTGAGTAACACCGTAACTTTCGCGCGCGAACGCGAGCTGCTGACCGCGGTTCGCGGTGGTGGCCATAGCTGGCCCGGCAAGTCGGTTGCCGATGACGGCATCATGATCGACCTTTCACAAATGCACACCGTTACGGCCGATCCCGACAGGCGCCGGGCTTACGCAAAAGGTGGCGCCTTGCTTGGCGCGCTTGATGCGGCATCGCTCGAACATGGTCTTATAACCACGGCTGGCGTTGTCTCACACACCGGTGTCGGTGGGTTCACTCTTGGGGGTGGCATGGGCCGTCTCAATAGAATGTACGGCCTTGCGATCGACAGCCTGCGCTCCGCCGAGATCATCACTGCGGACGGTCAGGTCCGGCGCGCCAGTGACGACGAGAACTCCGATCTGTTCTGGGGCATTCGTGGTGGTGGCGGCAACTTTGGGGTCGTGACCGAATTCGAGTTCGAGCTGTACCCTTTCGAGCGTGATTTGCTTTCGGGCACGCTGGTTTGGCCGATCGCACAAGCGCGTGACGTTCTCGAGTTCTACGGCGAGTGGTATCAGGGCCTCTCTGACGAGATGTACGTTGGTCCGGCGATGGTGACCCTGCCCGATGGCCAGGGAGCGGTGGCTATGGAGGTTGTTTATAACGGCGATCCGGCGCTCGGCGAAAAAGAGCTGGCGCCGTTGCAGAAGATCGGCACACTGATGGACGACGGTGTCAAGATGCAGGACTACAACGTCATGCAAACGCAGGAAGACGCCGCGTTTGGGCATGGCGTTCGCTCCTACATCAAGAACGGCATGGTCAATGAAATCACTCAGGGACTCGTCGATACGATGATCGAGTCGTACATCAACGACCCACGTCTCGCGATGTTCACCCATACACTCGGCGGTGCTGCAAAACGCGTGGGCGAATCCGACACCGCGTTCCCGCACCGCAACGCAGAGACAATGCTCGGCGTGGGCGGTGGCTGGATGGACCCTGCAGATGACGAGTCCGGCATCGCCCTGTCACGAGAATGGTATTACAAGCTCGAGCCGTTTATGGGTGGCTACTACGACAACATCGATTTCGATGGCGCCGAAGCCGCAGGCAATTACGGACCAGCCTATGAACGACTCAGCAAGATCAAAGGCCAGTACGATCCTGGCAACCTGTTCCGCCTGAATAGCAACGTT
>Ga0255052_10002995_pt1 | contig 11929 bp, 11 predicted proteins | sample JV7_2_21_MG_FD_188632 | JGI IMG/M metagenome (GOLD analysis project Ga0255052, IMG submission 188632) | Seawater microbial communities from Jervis Inlet, British Columbia, Canada - JV7_2_21 | ecosystem: Environmental > Aquatic > Marine > Inlet | place: Canada: British Columbia | collected... | reverse complement strand
ACAAAATCTAAAGCCCCTTATATTTACACGGATCAAGAATCTGAGGCAAAAGCAGAAAGATTCCTTGAGGAATATGGTATTTCGACAAATGATGTCCTGGTTGGTCTTCATCCGGGGGCAAGCAGATTGCAAAAGTTATGGAAAAAAGAACGATTTGCTGAGGTTGCCGATAAAGTTATTGATAAATACGGTGTAAGGGTGGTAATTACAGGATCACCCAGCGAGATAGGCATTGCTCTTGAGATAAAAGCGTTAATGAGAAGTGAGCCAATAATAGCATCAGGAAAACTCAAACTTCTTGATTTTGTCTCCCTTTTGAAAAGACTTGCTCTTATTATTACGAATGAAACAGCCACAATAAGCCTTGCTTCAGCTGTTAATACGCCAGTAATATGCTTAATGTCAGGTGTCCCTGCCCTCTTTGGTCCTTATGGTGTCGACTCAACAGTGCTGTTAAAAGAACTAGATTGCAGAGACCCAATATTTGAACACTGCGCATGTAATTATGTTCCTTATAAATGTTTGAACAGCATTGAGCCTGAAGAAGTGTTAGAGGCTGTTGACAATCACTTGCGAGGAAAGGTAACGATAACACCACCATCTGCGAATGTCCACGGATCTGAACATCATATTGATTAATACAGGAGAAAAAGGCATGATATCCGTCCCTTGTAAACTGAAATGAATCAATCAAATCTCCATTTATTCGTTTTGCTATGCACTACGGATTTTATAAAGGATTACAAAATGCGTTCTGGAGGGCAGGCTTTTAAGGTTTGGAGTATTTATCACCTGGAAATCAGGCCTTTTTTGCTAAACCAAAATAATTATCTATGAATACCCCACTCATAACCATCTGCACTGTTAATTACAATGGTCTTAACTACCTGAAGGATTGTTTTAATTCTATTAAAAAGAGCACATACCCGTTAGACAAAATAGAGACTATAATGGTGGATAATGCATCGACTGACGGGAGTGCTGGTTATGTAAGAAAAAACTTACCATGGGTAAAGGTTCTGGCGCTGGATAAAAACCATGGGTTTGCTAAAGGAAATAATATTGGAGTAGAGAACGCACAGGGTGAATATGTTGTCTTTTTGAATAATGATACTGTTGCAACCCCTGAATTTATCAAAAGCCTTGTGGATGTTATGGAGAAACATAAAGATATAGGTGTTGCCGGCAGCAAGCTGCTCTTTTTTGATAAACCAGAGAAAATAAATTCTGCTGGAGCCAATATCACTTTTATGGGTGGAGGATACGATATAGGGTTTTTGGATGACGATTCTGAAAAATATAATATTCCCGGAAAAAGGGGATCTGTATGTGCTGCTGCTATGATAGTACGCAGAGATGAGTTTTTAAGTTTTGGTGGTTTTGATGAAAATTATTTTATGTATTCAGAGGATACGGATCTTTGCTGGAGATACTGGCTTTATGGAAAGAAGGTAGAATATGTCCCTGATTCTATAGTTTATCACAAATTCGGTGGAACTTCGGGAATGTACCTTCATACACCCCTAAGAGTCTTTTATGTCACCAGGAATGCCCTTTTTAACATAATTAAAAACTACGAGGCTCATAATATACTTTTCCCTCTGGGTTTTTCTTTCCTTTATCATTTATTAAAGGTTTTTTATTTTCTTGTAAGTTTAAAATTCAGTTTAAGCTTATCAATGCTAAAGGCATATGGTTCTTTCTTAAGACATCTGCCAAAGACTATAGCTAAGAGAAAGAAGATCCGGGATAACAGGAAAATTAAGGATAGTTATTTATTTAATAACTCTATTATATTGCCGTTTCACATTGTTTTTAAGGAATTTTGGCGACTCTTAAAGGTTTAGATGACCATCTGGCGGTATTAAAAAGGGGAAAATCTTAATATATTAATTCCTAGACGCCAATGTGGTTGATTTCTCTTAAAGATATGCCATTAATAAGGGGTTTAAAATACAAAGTGGCAAAACCTTTGTGACTGGTTGCCTAAATCATGTCTGCCTCCTATAACTCTAAGGAAAAAAAGCAATTATCAGAACCGGGAAAGACCCTTTCCCAGAGGGTTGCCCGGGGCGGAGTCTGGGGTTTTGCCTATAGGATAACTGACAGCGGTGTCGGGCTCCTCAGATTAATTATCCTGGGAAGACTGCTCACCCCGAATGATTTTGGCCTTCTGGGAATTGCCCTGCTTGCCATGGCCATTCTGGAAACTTTCTCAGCAACGGGCTTTCATGAAGCTTTAGTCCAGAAAAAAGAAGATATTTCCAGGTATTTGGATTCGGCATGGACAGCCTCTGTAATTCGGGGTGTCTTTTTGTTTATTTTACTCTTACTCTCCTCACACTATGTAGCCCTCTTTTTTAACAGTCCGGAAGCATCCCTGATTATCAAGGTTATCGGGGTTTCAGTGCTCTTAAAGGGTTTTACCAATATCAGTGTTGTCTGTTTCCAGAAGGAGCTGGAGTTTAATAAACTATATCTTTATCATTTGAGCGGCAACATTTCAAATTTTATAGTGGCAATTGCAGCGGCCCTGATATTCAGGAGTGTCTGGGCCCTTGTATTTGGACTGCTTGCCGGTCATTTAGTTGGTTTTTTCATGTCTTACCTGATTCACCCTTACCGGCCGCGGCTGTGTTTTGATTCAGAAAAATTGAAAGAGCTGTTTGGTTTCGGAAAATGGGTTCTGGGTTCGAGCGCACTGATTTTTTTGCTTACCCAGGGCGATGACATTTTTGTGGGGCGGCTTCTCGGGGTGGCAGCGCTTGGTTTTTATCAGATGGCCTATAAAATCTCAAACCTGCCCGCAACAGAAATAGACCAGATAGTTTCACAGGTAACATTTCCTGCCTATTCCAGGATGCAGGATAACCTGCCCCGGCTCAGGGATGCCTATTTAAAAGTCCTTCAGTTTACAGCGTTTCTATCCTTCCCCATAGGCGGATTGATCTTTGTGCTGGCACCGGATTTTACGGGGATATTCCTCGGAGAAAAATGGATGCCAATGGTGCCTGCAATGCAGGCCCTGGTCTGCTGGGGTGTTATAAGGAGTCTGACCGGCGCAATAAATCCGGTATTTTTATCCCTGGGCAGGCCCAGGACAGTGACCAAACTTCAGGCTGTTCAAACGGTGCTGATGTTTATATTAATATATCCTTTGACAGTCAGCTGGAATATTTTAGGGGCATCCCTTGCAGTTTTTTTCAGTGCATTCATAATGTTTTTTATCACAAACCGCATATTAATTAAAACCATTAATTGTAAAACACTGGAATTTTACAGGTTGATAATACTTCCGTTGTCACTTACGATAATCGGGACATTGCCGGTTATTTTTATTAAGTTATACGGTATAAACCTGGCAGGCATATACAGCTTTTTCTTGTTTGTGGGAATCTTTGTCCTGGTTTTTATCTTAATGAGTTTCGTTGCAGACAGGTTTTTAAATTACGGAATCAGGGCACTTCTGAGAGAGACTCTTGAAAAGGGTTTGCAGTAAACCCCATTAGAAGACCGGAAAGCAGGCATTAACCCACGCCTTAGGCGTACAAGCTTCTAACGGGGTCAAAGCTTATGAATGAAAAAGCAGTGACAGATTTTAATTCTGAGGAAATAAAAGGGTTTGTCTCAAAACCGTTTTTCGATGAGAAAGTAATTCTGGATAAGAATTTATCCTGGCCCAAAATCTCTATCATTACCCCATCCTATAATCAGGCAGAATTTTTGGAAGGAACTATTTTATCGGTTCTTAATCAAAACTATCCCAACCTTGAATATATAATTATTGACGGCGGTTCTACCGATGGAAGTATTGAAATTATAAAGAAATATGAAAAGTATATAACTTATTGGGTAAGTGAGAGCGATAAAGGACAGTCAGATGCCATTAACAGGGGTTTTAAAATGGCAAGGGGTGAGATTCTTGCGTGGCTGAATTCTGATGATACGTACCTTCCAGGTGCGCTGGGTAAGGCTGTGGAGTTTTTCAGCACCCATTCATATATAGGTATGGTTTATGGCAAAACCTATTTTATCAATGAAAGAGGTGATGTAATCGGGAATTATCCGACAGAATCTTTTAACTATAATGAGCTAGCGAGGTTTAACTTTTTTGCCCAAACAGCGGTATTTTTTAGAAGGGAGGTTTATTTTGCAGTAGGAGGACTGGATTTAAATCTCCATTATACAATGGATTACGATCTATGGGTAAGGATTGCAAAAAAACACAGAGTTGAATACCTACCTGTTTTCCTTTCAACGTATAGGCTGCATATGGAATCTAAAACTGTATCAGATGATATCAGATCATTGAGAGCTTCAGAAGAGTGTTTAAGGACTGTGATGAAATACTACAAATGGGCTCCTCCCAATCATGTCTATGGATATTGCTATCATATTTTGAAGAATAAGATGCCTTCCTTTCTTGTAAAGAGCAAACCCCTGATACTCTTTCTTTCCACATTTATATTCCTGGTAAAGTACATATACCTAAATAAAGGTATAAAACTGGAGGATATAAAGATGATAAACCCGGGCAATATCAGGAAACTGTGCAAAGGGTGGGGATTCAGGAATCTTCTGATACGCTCCAGTGCTGAAAAGCATCGGAAGATTTAAAATACCTGTTCCTGTTTTTAATCCCCGGAAGCCATCGCGGCTTTATATTCTGCTAATGTCTTTTCAGCCACTTTTCTCCAGCTGAACTCTTTTACTCTCTTAAGCCCTTTTTCAACCAGGTTTTTTCTTGTAACTGTATCCACAAGCGCGTGCTCGATGACATCGGCCATCTCAGCCGGGTCATCCGGATTAAACATCAGGCCGGCATCTCCGATAACCTCGGGAAGTGAAGTAGTGTTGGAAGATACAACAGGTACCCCGTAACCCATTGCCTCAAGGATCGGGAGACCGAATCCTTCAAATTTTGATGGAAAAACAAATAACTTTGCCGATGAGTACAGGGATGGAAGATGTGAATCCGGGACAAAGCCGAGAAAAATAATGTTTTTCTCAAGTCCCCACTCTTCAATCTGCTTTTTAACCTTCTGGATGGCCGGGCCCCTGATTCCTGCAATGACAAGCTGTGGGACTTCCTGCTGTCTTTCGGTTAAGATTTTATATGCATGAATGAGTCCGTCCATATTTTTATGCGGAATTGCGGCAATCAGGGTGAAAATATATTCTTCTTTAATATTATATTTGGTTTTAATATCTTTTTTTATTTCTTCATGGACTTCGCCTGCTTCAGCTGCTAACGGGATAACCACTATTTCGGGAACGCTCAACCCCAGAACACTTGAAATGGTCTTTTTTGAATGTTCTGAAACAGTTATGATTCTGGAAGCGCGCCGGACCATAAGAGGCAGTAATTTTTTGTAGGTAAAAGTAAAAACCCGGGGCAGATTAACCGAAGAAAGATATATCCCTACATCATGTATTGTAATAATTGATTTACACGAAAGATAAATGGGCGCTATGTTTGCAGGCGAATGAAGCAGGTCTATTTTGTCTTTCCACACCTGAAAGGGGAGTATAAAGAGTTCCCAGAAGTAGTGTAAGGCACGTAAACGTGCCGGAAGGGAGCAGCGGATTTCATGAAAATTTCCGGCAGAAAGATTAAAAGTTCCTGCACCCTCGATGCTCGTGTAGATAAAATACTCATTTGTTGTGTCTATCTCCTGGAGGTATTTTAAGAGGTTTTTTAAATATGCTGACATACCGCCGGTTTTCCCGGGAATTAAATACAAAGCATTAATGCCTATTCTCATGTTAACCAGAGTCCTGTTTTGGTAATAATTTATCTACTGCACATTTTACAGAATCAACCGAAATCATTTTCATGCATTCACCTCTATTTTCTTTTTTACAGTCAGGTATGATGCCTTTATGGGCATGGATACAGGGACTGCAAGAGATACCCCTGTAGCAAACGACTGTATTTTCTCCACGGGGGGCATAGCGTAAAGGCAGGTTCGGCCCAAAGAGGGCCACTACGGGTATCCCGGCAGCACCTGCCATATGCATGGGCCCTGTATCATTTGACACGAATAAAGAGAATCTTCTCATGGAAAAAAAAAGTTCCTCAACGCTGAGCTTGCCGGCAAGGTTCAAAACGTTTTCCGGGAATCTGGATTTTAATAATAGTTCCTCGTTAAGTTTATATTCCCCTTTTGAACCTATAAGGACTATTTTTACATTGTATTTTTCAATCAGGTAATCCGCAAGAAGAGCGAAGTTTTCCAGGGGCCACATCCTTTCACGTGCGGACTCAGCAGCGCCTGTACAAAACCCCACCGGCATATTTTTATCTGAATCAAGCCCGAGGCCTTTCATCCTGGAGTTAATGCGCTCGGATTCACCCTTGCTGAATTCAGGGTAAATCAGCCTGCCTTTACCTGGTTTACAGCCCAGGTTCCTGAGAATATCAATGTAGGTTTCAGCAACATACTGCCTGTCATTGAACTCAACCTTTATGTCAAAGAGCTTTAAGGTTTTCAACTTATCAAAACCCGCAGACCTCTTACCCGTTAAAAAAGCTATTATGACGGTGGATAAGAAGTATTCTTCAAAATCTATTGCCAGGTCAAAATCCATGAAATGCCTGAATATAAATTTAGCCATGCCAGGCGCTGTGACCTTTGTCGTGTAAATTTCATCAATAAATCTGTATTGTTTAAATACCCCTTTAATTCCGCTGCCTTCAAGAATAAAAAGGGCTGAATCCGGGTAGCACTTTTTTACGGCATTTATTGCAGGGACATTAAGGACTGCCGAACCGAGTCCCCATAACCTGATAGCCAGTATCTTTTTGGGCTCTTCCTGTAAACGGCCTTTGAAAATCTTAAAAGGCGTAAGTAAAAATATGATGATTTTTCCAACTAAAAAGTCGACAGAACGAAGGAATTTGATCTTAAAATTTCTATTCATATCAGAAAAGTTACAATCCCCAAACCTCTTTTATGTATTTAAGCACCGTCCCCTTGCACCGCCGCTTGAAATACAGGTTGCCTCAGGGATATTGTATTAATTACGCACGATGAGGTCAATAAGACCTGTTTTTTCATAAAGGACATCTGTAATGGAAAGGGATTTTTTCTTATATTTTAATGTTCCGGAACGAACTTTGGAATCCGCACCGAAGTTTTGGTATTTGTGATATAGTGTATGGTTGTTAGTTCAGATTCAAGTGCAAACCACGGTTTTTATCCGGTAAAGGCAATACGAAATAATCTGGTATTAAAATAAGATGAAAATACTTGCAATTATCCCTGCTTACAATGAAGCCCGGAATATAAGAGGTGTCATAAATGACCTGAGAGAGTACCATCCTGAGACTGAGCCTGTGGTCATTAATGATGGTTCCGGTGATAATACATCTGTTGCCGCAAGATCGCTGGGTGTCAGGGTTATAGACCTTCCATATAATCTTGGCATAGGCGGGGCTGTTCAGGCGGGTTTTATGGTTGCTGCCAGCGAAGGATATGATGTGGCCATTCAATTTGATGGTGATGGCCAGCATATTGCAGCTGAGATAGAAAAGATACTTAAGCCTGCTTCTGAAGGATCGGACATTGTTATCGGCTCAAGGTTTCTGGGGGCCGGCGTGTATAACATGCCTATTGCAAGGAGGATAGGGGTAAAGGTTTTTTCGTTGGTAATTTCAAGTATTTGCGGGCAAAGACTTACAGATACAACGTCAGGCTTCAGGGTATATGGAAAGCGGGCAATAGAACTCTTCAGCGCTTTTTACCCTGAAGATTATCCGGAAGTTGAGGCATTGATTCTTGCCCACAAGAAAAAATTAAATATAAAAGAAGTCCCTGTCAGGATGAGAATGAGGTCAGAAGGAAAGTCTTCAATAACGCCTTTAAGGGCAGTTTATTACATGATAAAAGTACTTTTATCCGTGTTTATTGACCTGCTGAAAAGATAAGGGCATACATGTGCAGAAGTTCACAATGGAACTTTTGTACTATTGCACTTTTTTCTTGGCTTCCCTCCCTGTTTTGATATAACTTGGGGTTACTTAAATCTGTTTGTATTAATTATTGCATATAATCCCGGGTAAATATTATAACTTAGTTGTTTTAAAGAAATTAATTCTAAAGACCCATTGTAGATGATAAAAAGAGGGAAGATGTTTGGCATGAGACCAACAAAAGTGATAGTTATTTTAGTTAGTAATTTATAATACTTATAGTTGACATATATGGCAACAACAGGTATTATGTATGATAGAGGGTTGAAAGATGACCAAATATACTATTATGCAATTCGTGGAGCTGTTTCACTTGCTCTTCCTTGACCAGTTGGGACGAAAACTGGATAAGAGGTTCTATGCCCTAAAAGGAGGATGCAACCTCCGTTTTTATCTTAAAAGTATTCGCTATTCAGAGGATATGGATATGGATATCCAGACCGTCCCCGAAGATAAGCTTCGGGACGCAGTGGTGGGCATTCTGAAATCGAAGCCGTTTGCACAAATCCTTCAGGTTCACGGTATCCCGATTGGTCGTTGGTCTGAACCAAAGCAAACCGAGACAACTCAACGCTGGAAAGTGGGGTTAGCTATCTCCGGATCCGACATATTACTTCCTACAAAAATCGAGTTTTCAAGAAAAGGAATGAAGGGAAACACTGTATTTGAGGTCATAGATCCAGAACTGGTGAGGAACTACCATATCTCACCTATCATGGCCAATCACTATGACAGTCAAAGCGCTTATGAGCAGAAAGTGGAAACTCTCATAACAAGAAGTACCACTCAGGCAAGAGACATTTTTGATCTCAATTTATTGCTGAATGCAGGCGTAGACGGAAAAATATCAGGCAGGAAACTGAGAAGCCGAATCCACGAGGCTGAATCGAATGTCATGTCTGTTACTTTTGACATATTCAAAAGTCAGGTTCTGTCTTATCTTCATCCGGATTACCAGAAACAGTATGATTCAGAGTCTGTTTGGGATGAAATAGTACTGAAGGTGGTGGAAGCCCTTAACGGGGAAACATCATGAGACTAACAGACGTACATGCAAGTCTAAAAAAATTAGCAGCACCTGTCTTCCGAACTGCAGATGTAATGGCGTACTTAGACGTAAAGAAAGATCATGCAAGCAGGCTGCTTGCACGTTTGGAAGATTCCGATCATGTAGTCCGCGTTAAGCGAGGGTTGTGGGTATTTCCGGAAGAATTAGATCCATTGGTATTACCTGAATATCTTACCGCTCCTTTTCCAAGCTATATATCCTTGCAAAGTGCGCTTTACTACCATGGCATGATTTCTCAGATTTCGACAATTACATATTCTGTTTCTCTGGCAAGAACTCGTATCTTCAAAACATCGCTAGGGACATTCTCGATACATCACATTACCCCATCATTTTTCTTTGGCTATGAGTCAATCGGCAAGTATGGAATCAAAATGGCAATACCAGAAAAGGCGCTCCTCGATTTTCTCTATTTGGGACCGGCAAAGTCAAAATTGTTTCGTTCTCTACCCGAACTGGAACTTCCACGAAAATTCGACGTCAGAGTTGTACGCCAGATGATTCGCCGAATTAGTTTCCCTGGACGCCGGACATTACTGGGAAAACGGTTTCAGGAACTCATAACCAAAGTCAAGAAATCATGATAGAGAAACACTCTAAAGTTAAACTCTTTGTGAGAGGGGGACGGAAAGCAACGGGTCCGCCTTAGGCGGATGGCCGAGCTGCCGAGGGAAGACTCTTCGGCAAGTCCGGTTGAGTTAGACAGTTACAACTTTTTGTTCTTCTGCACTATTGCACTTTGGCATTTTAAAACTGTTAGCCTTTTGCACTTCCACCCTTCTGTACTTTTGAACTGTGGTACTTTTGCACTCTTGAGTGTCTCATTGACATAATCACGCCTGTTTGTATATCTTAATTTTCATGGAACTCGTACAGATTCTATCTATAACCATAACCATCAGCATACTGATTTTTGTTATAGAATTAATTCGTAGAAATGCCCTGAAGGAAAAATACGCACTGCTGTGGTTACTCTCGTCCCTTGTTCTTCTTTTGTTTTCTATTTGGAGAAGTCTTTTAGATTTTGTTGCGGTATTTTTTGGTTTTTATTATTCTCCGTCTTTTCTCTTCCTGCTGGCGTTCGGGTTCTTGCTTCTGATAACCCTTCACTTCTCTGTTGTAATTTCAACCATGAGTGAAAAGAACAAAAAACTGGCGCAGGACCTTGGCATCATGAGGGAGGAACTGGACCGGATAAAAAAGGCCGGCAGTACGAAAGAGCAGAAGAGTTGAAGCACGTAAGTGCAAAAGTTCAGAAGCAAAAACGTACAGAAGTAAAAGCCTGTTGCACTTTTGCTCTATTGTTCTGTGGAACTTGTTGGCCTTTTGGACTCAGAAGAGCTCTATCTGCTCTACTTTTTCTTCAGGCGAGAAGACAGGATAGTTGTTGTCAAAGCACGCGGCACAGAAATTTTCAGGTTTCAGGATCACCTTTAATAATCCCTCAAGGCTTAAGTAACTAAGACTGTCAGCAGTAATAAATTTTTTTATCTCTTCAATGGTGTGGGTTGCTGCTATAAGCTCTTTTCTGGTAGGCGTGTCTATACCGTAGAAGCATGGCCCTATTGTAGGAGGTGAGCTTATCTTCAGATGAACCTCTTTTGCCCCACCGCCTTCTTTCAGCATTTTTACGATTTTTTTGCTCGTTGTCCCTCTTACAATTGAATCATCAATGACAATGATCCGTTTGCCTTCAAGAAGTTTTCTTACAGGATTTAATTTTAATTTTACCCCGAAATGCCTTATGTTCTGTTTTGGTTCTATAAAAGTGCGGCCGATATAGTGGTTTCTTATCAATCCGAAATCAAAGGGTATTTTACTTTCTTCAGCATAACCAATAGCAGCGGGGACACCTGAGTCAGGCACCGGTATTACAAGGTCGGCATCAATTGGATGTTCTCTTGCAAGCTGGCGGCCGAGTTCCTTTCTTATATCATTTACATTGAGGTTTCCAAAGATGCAGCTGTCAGGCCTTGAAAAGTATATGAATTCAAAGATACAAAAAGCCCTTCTCCGGGAATATAGGGGATTAAAGGATCTTATCCCTTTTTCATTTATAATGACCATCTCTCCCGGCTCAATGTCTCTGCTGTAAGTTGCACCTATAAGGTCAAATGCGCAGGTTTCGGATGAAACGACATATGCCCCGTCATGTGTGCCAAGGCTCAAAGGCCTGAAACCATACGGGTCACGTACTGCAATAATTTCATTTTCGGTCATTATTAAAAGGCTGAAAGCGCCGTATAGTTTTCTTACGGCCTCGGTGATACGTTCGTAAAGTCCGCCGGCCCTGGAGTTTGCAATCAGGTGAACTATTACCTCGCTGTCAGATGTTGACTGGAATATGGCTCCTTCAGACTCCAGGTCTTTCCTTAACTCAATGGAGTTCACCAGATTTCCGTTATGTGCAATTGCAAGAGAGCCTAGTGAAAAATTGACCATGATTGGCTGTACATTTTTCAATACACTTGAACCGGCAGTGGAATAACGGGTGTGCCCAATGGCCATGTCTCCGGGAAGGCGTTTCAGTCTTTTTTCACTAAAAATATCCGCAACAAGACCCATGGATTTTTCTGTATAAAGCTGTCTTCTGTCAGAAGAGCATATGCCTGCGCCTTCCTGACCCCTGTGCTGGAGTGCATGAAGCCCCAGATAAGCCATGTTTGCAGCCTCAGGGTGACCGTAAATACCGAATATCCCGCATTCATCATGGAACCTGTCAGTGTTTTTCAATAGAAAACTCCTTTTTTAGCAGGGTGTCCGTATAGTATAACATTTCTTTTTATCCAAAAGGTTTCAAGTAAAAAATAATTTTTTTCCTTCACTTGGCCACTTGACCCCTCGACCCCTTGATTCCTTTTTTTGTTTTCATCCGCCCCATTGCC
>Ga0255052_10002994_pt1 | contig 11930 bp, 12 predicted proteins | sample JV7_2_21_MG_FD_188632 | JGI IMG/M metagenome (GOLD analysis project Ga0255052, IMG submission 188632) | Seawater microbial communities from Jervis Inlet, British Columbia, Canada - JV7_2_21 | ecosystem: Environmental > Aquatic > Marine > Inlet | place: Canada: British Columbia | collected... | reverse complement strand
CTGGCCCGGAAAGCCGTCAATATCGTGATAGCCGAGCAGAGCCTCGAGCGAGAAGTGCTCGCTCATCTCCTTGCCGACCTGAATCTGCCCTCCCGCAACGGCATCGTCGATCAGACGGGCACCGTCATCGTCGGAATAAGCGATCGAGGGCGAAATGTACCAGTCGCCCTCATCGGCTTGCGTAGCCGATGAAGCGAAGAGTAACGCTGCAAGAGGGAGCAGTTTGAGCAATCTGGCCATGTCGCTTAATGTCGTCGGGAGTCAGGCGTGTAATGTAGGCCTACCTGTCCTAAAGAACTGTGAGATGGATCACAAGCTTACCAAGGATTATGTAAAAAGGCCCCGAGATTGGGACTTTTTGGCATTATTGAGGACGACAAACAGGGAAAACGACGATGAAAGTAACGGTCTCCGCCACACAGATGGCCTGTACCTGGGATATCGAGGCCAATGTCGCGCGGGCAGAGGCGCTCGTGAACGAGGCGGCAGATGCTGGCGCGCAAGTCGTGCTGATACAGGAGCTGTTTGAATCCCCGTATTTTTGCATTGATACGCAGAACCGGCACTTTGATCTTGCTAATACGATCGAGGAACAACCCACGATCAAGCGAATGCAGGCATTAGCGAGGGAACGGGAACTCGTACTGCCGATATCGTTCTTTGAAAAGTCGGGCCTCGCATACTACAACTCGATTGCGATCATTGATGCCGATGGCCGCGTCGCAAACCACTACCGCAAGAGCCATATTCCTGACTTCCCGCTTTACGAAGAGAAATTCTATTTCAGCCCTGGCGATACCGGGTTCAAGGTCACAGAAACGCGATACGGCCGCGTAGGCGTCGCGATTTGCTGGGATCAGTGGTTCCCCGAAGCTGCCAGAGCGATGGTCTTGCAAGGTGCCGAGATGCTGCTCTATCCGACGGCGATCGGGAGCGAACTCGACAGACCCGAGTTCGACAGCATGGAGCACTGGCAAATGACAATGCGCGGGCACGCTGCCGCCAATATTGTTCCGGTCGTGGCATCCAATCGCATCGGGACGGAAACGAGCGGTGATCTGAGCATGGATTTCTACGGTTCGTCGTTCATTTCGAATCACACCGGACAGAAAGTCGCCGAGGCTGATCGAGAGTCGCAAACGGTACTGACGCATACATTCGACCTGGCTGATATTGCCGAATACCGACGCGACTGGGGCGTGTTCCGAGACCGGCGTCCTGACCTCTACAAATCGCTACTCTCGCTGGATGGGAAACAAGCAACGGCGGGCAGTTGATCCGTGGGTATTCCGCACCTGAAGCGATTTGGCGCGTTCTCGATTATCGGCACAGTATCGCTAATGCCGTTACTCGTGCTGCCAGCAATGATTGGTGTCCTGGTCGACAATGCCGGCATGTCCGAGCAATGGGCGGGTTGGTCAGCTTCGGCCAACTTCATGGCCAGTGCGGTAATCGGCCTGCTTGTCGCTCTGCGCGTACACCACCTGAATCTGCGCCGATTGACCACCTGGGCGCTGACGTTCGCTATCGCGGCGGACCTGGCGTCCGGACTCACAGCCGGTTCGTTAACGATATTCTTCGCCGCCCGTATCGTCGCAGGCATCATGCTCGGCGTAACCTACGTTGCCGCGGTATCGTCTTTGGCACGATACGACGGGTTCGAACGCGGTTTCGGACTGTATGTGACGCTGCAATTCATCGTGAGTGGGCTCGGTTTGTATGCGGTCCCCGTGTACGCCGATCAAATGGGAGCGATGGGTTTGTTTGGCGGCTTCGCAGTCCTTGATTTAGTGGCACTCGGGTTCGCGCGGTTCCTGCCGTCAGAAAAAGCTGCCAGCAGCGGAGAATCTGAATCGCGGACCGAGCTCAATATCCTGCTCGGATTAACAGCCATCATGGCGATTCTCGGTTTCGCTGCATTCGAGGCCGCCAATAACGCGCAGTTCACCTACATCGAACGATTCGGCGTATTTCTTGATGTGAGTGATCGGCAAATAGGCGTTTCGTTGCTGATCGCGTCGTTGGTCGGGATACCCGGCGCATTTTCGATCGTCGTAGTCGGCCAGCGATTCGGAACACTTGGGCCGCTCGTCTTTGGTATCGCGATCGCCATGGCGGGCCAAGCGATCCTGCTGTTCGCAGACAGCTACGTCGCATACTTCATCGGCAGTTGTTGTATGGGATTCTCCTGGGCGTTCTGTCTGCCGTTTATTCAGTCGTTTCTGGCAACCATCGATCGCAAAGGCAGTGCGATCGCGGCAGGTACCTCGTTGGCAACGCTGGGAAGTGCGATCGGACCGGGACTGGCGGCAGTTGTCGTCGCCGACAACGCCTATGGCAATGTCTTCATGTTGTCGATCGGACTGTTTGTCGTAACGTTGTTGCTGTTTGTCGTGGCCGCCAAATCAAAAAGGAAGTCTTTATGACTGGTGCAAACGGCATGGATCCGCGTGACTTTGGGTACTACATGCCCGGTGAGTGGGTCGCACACACCTGCTGTTGGATGGCCTGGCCATGTCGCGACGGACTGTGGGCCGATGAAACGGCGACTCAGCGGGACTATGCCAATCTCGCCAATACGATTGCGCGTTTCGAACCGGTCCGCATGCTAGCGCCGCCGCACAAGGTGGCCGAGGCGGAGTCGATGCTCGGCGAGGGAGTCGACGTCATCAAGATGCCGATTGATGACTCCTGGGCACGAGACTCCGGACCCAATTTCCTTATCGGCGGTGACGAATTGGCAGGATCAGACTGGGTGTTCAATGCCTGGGGTAACAAGTACAGCCCCTTTGATCAGGACGCGCTGATGGCTCAGCGGATTCTCGAACTGGCGGGCGCCAAACGGTACTCAAGCTGGCTGGTTGCTGAGGGTGGCGGTGTCACGGTCGATGGCGAAGGTACCGTCATCACGACTGAGTCCTGCTTCCTCAACAAAAACCGCAATCCTGGCCGCAGCCGCAAAGAAATAGAAGGCGAGCTTTGTCGGACGCTGGGCGCTGAGAAAGTTATCTGGTTGCCCGGTGACCCGGACGAGACTGAAACCGATGGCCATGTTGATGGCGTTGCTGCATTTATCGAACCGGGTCGCGTATTGCTCGAAGTAAACTATGACAAAACCGATCCGCACTACCCGGTTGGTATGGAGAATTCCGAAGCGCTCAAAGGCCAGACAGATGCACGCGGCCGCAAACTGGAGCTCGAGTTAATCCAGGAGGGTATTTACCACGAAGGTATCTGGAACGGCGGTTGCAGCTCGTACATAAACTCCTACCTGGCGAATGGCGCAGTTATCGTTCCCGGCTACGGTTACGACCGCGATGCAGAAGCTATCGAGACTTACGTTGAATTGTATCCCGACCGCGAGGTGGTTCAGGCTCCGATTCACAGCCTGTCACTTGGTGGTGGTGGTGTGCACTGTGTGACGCAACAGCAACCGGTGCTCGACTAGGGATGTCCAACCGGCAAAAAATCGGTTTGCGCAAGGAGCCTGTTAGAACTCGTGCGCCGGGCCGAAAACGACGACAGGCGCTGCTCGATGCGACTCGTGATCTGTTGTGCGAAAAGGATATTGAAGATATCTCATTCCGGGACATCGCGAGCCGCGCCGACGTGCCCGAGGGGTCGGCTTACCACTTCTTCGCAAACCGCTTCGATATTTTTTCTGCGCTCGGCAAAGTGCTCAGTGATCAATTCGTCAAGGCGCATCAGAAACCGGTACCGCCAGAGAAACGTCAGAGCTGGAGTAACCTCGCAGCTCACCTCGTTGATGTGGGTGCGAGCGTGTATGCTGCGAGTCCGCCGGCGCGACAGTTGTTCATCGGCGGCAAGACGCTGGCCGAGGCCAAGCGTGCTGGCGTGGCCTATCTCGAGTCGTATCGATAATCTCAAACAGAATCTTCGGGCAGGCGTTTCGGATGTCTGGGCCCGACAGGGGATCAACAATGAACAACAAAGTACTCTTGCTCTTCGTCGCACTTGCTACGCTGCAGCCCGCATTCGCAGATTCGTTTGTAGTCGGTACAGTTGAGGCGCTGCGCGGTCATCAGAGCTCCGGATACTTGAGCGTGCCACAAGGAATCGACGATGGCACAAAGATTCCGATCACCATCGTACATGGTGCCGACGATGGCCCAGTGTTGGCATTGATTGCAGGTACACATGGTTATGAGTACCCGGGAATTACCGCTCTTCAGAGACTTCGTAAGTCGCTGGATCCGAGTGACGTTAGCGGCACAATCATCATGGTACACGTCGCCAACCTGCCGTCGTTTCTGGGTCGCACCATCTACTACAGCCCGGTGGATGGCAAAAATCTGAATCGCATGTATCCGGGTGATGCCGAGGGTTCGCTTAGCCAGCGGATCGCGCACATTGTCACGTCGGAGGTCATAGACAGGGCCGACTTCCTGATTGATCTACACTCGGGGGACGGTAATGAGTCCTTGCGGCCATACGTGTACATGCCGCTAACCGGCGAGACGATACTCGATGATGCTGCCAAAGGCCTCGCAGTGGCATTTGGCCTGGATCATATCGTGATCGACGAAGCGCCTCTTCGTTCAATAGACGACTCGCTGTATACCGATCAGACTGCACTGGTAAGGGGTATTCCAGCAATTACGACAGAAACCGGACAGATGGGCTCAAACGACGACTATTGGGTCGATATGGCGGAATCTGGAATCTGGAATGTGCTGCGGCATCTGGAAATGATTCCAGGAGATGAAGAGATCAACGATGGCATTACCTGGTTGACTGACTACCAAGTCATCCAGAGTCCCCATACCGGCATTTTTCGGGCCGCAGTCAGAGACGGCTACATCATTTCCAAGGGCGCTAAACTGGGTGTTCTTGTGGACTTCTTCGGTGACGAGATTCAGGAGATTCGAGCACCATTCTCCGGTGTCGTTAACTACGTGATTGGTACGCCGCCGGTCAGTGAAGGCGAGCCATTAGCAATGATTAGCCGTATTCAGTTGAACTAGTCAGATCATTTAATCAACTTCCGGAATCGACTGCAGATACAAAGCAATTGCGTCGAGTTCAGACGATGGCAGCTGTGAAAGGTTTTCCTGAACCGCCACCATGGAGCTGCCAACGGTGTCAAAGTCCGGCGTAAAGCCAGATTCAAAGAAGAAAACGATGTCGCTGGTCGACCAGCTGGAGACGTTCTTTCCCGCAGGAGTGATATTCGGAATTCGGCCTTTGCCGGCGAGGTTGGGTGCACCGGCTAACCAGTGGTCCCGACGCAAACCACCCACTCGACTTCTCGGCGAATGGCACTCTCCGCAGTGGCCGGCGCCCTCAACGAGGTACTGACCACGGCTGATGGTTTCATCGCTTGACGTTGCAATAACAGGAGCATCGTCGAGGTAAAGGCGCTTCCACGCGCCAATGCCACGCCGGACTGTCCAAGGGAAGTTCAGCGAGTGGTCATCAACACTATTTTCGACTGCCGGCAGTGTGTACAGATACGCCCTCAGATCCAAAATATCTGAGACCGTCATACGCGCGTAAGACGTGTACGGGAACGATGGATAGTAGTGGCGGCCGTCAGGTGATACGCCGCGTTGCATCGCATTGACGAAATCACCGCTATTCCATTCGCCAATTCCGAAATCGTCGCTCGGCGAAATGTTCGGTACGCGAAATATTCCGTACGGTGTCTCTAGTTCCAGTCCGCCGCCGAGCAGTAGCCTGTCGTCACCTTTGGCGCGTTTACCTTTTGTTGGTGTCGCATGGCAGGTGGCACAGCCACCAGCCCAAAAGACTTGCTCGCCATTGATGGAGTCCGGCTCGTGGGCCGGAATCTCGGTCTGGTCAATCTTTTGAGGTGACGTGAGCCAGGTTGCCGCCAGAACAAAGGTCGTCGCGGCGGCAACCAGGTATCGGCTACTCGTCTTCAATTCGATAGGAGTCGTGGCAGTTCTTGCAGGCGTCAAATACCGGACCGACTATGGGTTTGGCGTCTTCGAGTGTAGAAGGGTCTGCTTGGATTGCGGCGTCAGTCGCAGCGCGAAACTTCTCAATCGCAGCGGCGAATCCATCGGGATCTTCCCAAATGGCAGGAGCTGCTTCGCCGCCTTCACTGCCTTCCGGGACCAGGTCACCGATCTTTGCCGCCGCATCTGCCATTACCGTGAGCGACGCTTGTAGTGTCTCGGCGTTGAATTCCGTGTCGCCTTTTAGCATTTCACCAACGGGTTTCGCCGCGTCTTTGACGCCCTCCATCAGTTCATGTCGCTCGTGCGCTGGATCATCACCGGCTAGCGCGGGTGATACGATTAGGGTGGAAGCTGCAATGAGTAGAAGACGGTGAACTTGCTTGCGCATTGTTAGACCTCGGTAATTGTGGACAAAGAAGAGAACGCCTAGGAAGGGAACATACTAGGAAACGCGCCGAACTAAAATAGTACCCTATTCAACCGTCCAGGCACGCCGACTCAAAACTGCCGTTGGGCTAAACTGGACTCGAAGGAGACTAGGCATGCACATTGCGCCGTTCGGCGTCGAAATCTGGATGAACGAATTCGAAAAGTCCTGCGAGTTAAACCTCGCCGAGACCTGCGTGGAAAGTATCACGATGGCGGAACTCCTGGAACTCTGCGGAAAAAACGAGGCCGCACTGTCAGAAGTGTTGCCGTTCAAGATGACCTATGGGGACATTGAAGGTTCTGACCGTCTTCGCGCAGCAATCGCGGCACTGTACGAAAAGCAAAAGCGCGAAAACATTCTCGTCGCACATGGCACGATCGGCGCCAATTCGCTGCTGCACCAGGCTTTGATATCGCGCGGTGACAAGGTGATCTCGGTCGTTCCGACCTATCAGCAACACTACTCCATCCCGGAGAGTGTCGGCGCTGACGTTCATTTGCTACATCTCAGGCCCGAAAACGAGTTTCTGCCTGATCTGGATGAATTACGGGCAATGGCCACGCCGGGGACGCGGCTGATCGCGATTACCAATCCCAATAACCCGACTGGCAGCCTTATGGATCGGACCATGCTCGAGGCCGTCGCTGAGATCGCAGGTGATATCGACGCATGGGTGCTATGTGATGAGGTATATCGCGGCACGGATCAGGAAGGGCAGGGAATGACCGCTTCTATGGCGGACCTCTATAAGAAAGGAATCAGCACTGCGGGAATGAGCAAGGCACTCTCCCTGGCTGGGCTACGAATTGGCTGGTTGGCAGGACCGACCGAAGTCGTCGAGCAAGTGATGATTCATCGTGACTACAACACGATTTCTGTCAGCATGATAGATGACCATTACGCTGCCATGGCTTTGGAAAACCATCACGCAATCCTGCAACGTAGCCAAAGAATCACACGTGAGAATCTCGCCATACTTGCGGACTGGATCGAAGGCGAACCGCTCATCTCGTGGGTACGTCCGCGTTCGGGGACCACAGCGTTGCTGAAATATGCGTTAGACCTGCCATCTCGCGATTTCTGTGTTCAGCTCCTGGAGGAAACCGGCGTCATGTTTACGCCTGGGTCGGCCATGGATATGGAAGGCTATGTGCGTATTGGCTATGCGAATAATGCGGAGGTGTTGAAAACCGGGTTGGGCCGCGTTTCCGGATTCCTGGTGCAGCTCGCTGAAAAGCATGCTAACTAGCCTGAGAAAAGGAGTTCGCGGTCAGATTTTTACGATGTAAAGATATCGTCGTAATTTGCCAGCTGCCGCAGCCGGCAGGTAATCTTCGTCAGCGTCCAGCATGAAACTATCGAAGATCACCTCATTGCCTTCGGCGATAAATTCATCCTTGAGTTCCAGCGCGACTTTCCTGAGTCTCGGCCAGAATTTCAGAAAGCTCTGTGTGTAGTCATGGACATCGTAGTCCAATTCCTGCTTCCGTAGTGAACGAGCAATCCAAGTGCCATCAGGTTCATATGCGCCGGGTTGGTCCTCAATTTGTGGCGTATTCGCGACGAAGATACCGAGTCGCCCACCGGGTTTGAGTAATCGAGTGATGGCGGCGAGCGCTGCATCGATGTCAGCAACCCAGTAGATGGTGTCGATCGAAATGACCTTATCGAAGGATTTATCGGCAAACTCGAGTGAATTCATGTCACCTTGAACGAATGTCAGTCGATCACGTTTGGCCTCAGTTCGGCTGTCCGCCGTCTCAATTGCCGACGCTGCATAGTCGAGACCGGTAACCTGTGCGCCACTCTCATCCGATATGTATTCCGATATGCCGCCCGCACCGCACCCGAGGTCCAGAACCCTGTCGCCCGGCTTTATTCTCAGGTAGGCAACAAGGTCGTGAATCGACGCCATGTCGGCCTGTCCATCCTGGGTAAGGTCTCTGCCAAACACGCGCTCGCATAATTTGGAATGGGACCCACTGGCTTGTGCTGCAGGGTAGTAATGTTGATAGTAATACCAGAAGTGATCGGGTCGTTCGGCGTAGTACTTTTCCGCCAGCGGCCGACCCGAATTCGTCAGGCGGTAACCGTCATCGCTCCCTTTGATGAATCCAGCCTTGAGGAGTCGTTGCCACGAATCAGACCAATCTTCAAGATACTTCCAGTATCTATCGCCACCGCTTTCGAGCGTCTTTCTGTCGACAGACTCACCTTCTATTTCAGCACGCCGGATACTGGCAAGAACCTGGATATCTGCTTCGTTCATAGTTGGAGTATAGACTCGCGAAGCGCTCTTCGGCACGACAGAGCAGTCAAACTGCTTGTCATGCCAGCGTCAGACGCGCCACAATGTCCGCGGACGCTCACTTCAGTAACCGGGATCTGTATGTGAGGCAGGCCACACAGGTGTATCAGCCATATGCAATTTACGATTTCAGCACGCGATAAACAGGCTCGGGAGCCGATCCAGAAGTTTATCAAGGAGCACTTCAGCGACATTCCAATAGAGCAGATCGAGAGCTTTTTTGGATTTACAACCTATACGCCTTTGTACGGTGGCCGGATATGGAACGACCGGGCAACGAACGGCGCCGAGCTTAGCGAATATGACATCCGTTCCATGTACAAAATGGGCATTGCGCTGCGGCTGCCTCTGACCAATCACCATGCCAGCCGTGAGGAGTACGAGGCCGACATTCCGTTCCTCGAGAAGTACTACCGGCCGGGGAACGCCATTATTGTGACGAACGATAATCTGGCGCGGTGGATCAAGAAAGATTTCCCGGATTATCATCTCGAAGCGAGCGTGATCAAGAATATCCAGAGCCTGGACAAGATCGAGAAGGCAGCAAAGATCTACGGCACCGTCGTGTTGCCGATGAGCTGCAATGAGGATGAGCCATTCCTGAAGTCCATCGAAGACAAGAGCATCATAAGGCTGTTTGCCAACGCCGGGTGTGCGCTAACGTGCCCGTCAAAAATGTGCTACCCGAGCATATCGAAGGCTAATAAGGTCAAGGATCCAACGCTGTTCCAGTGTTCACAAAAGCTGAAGGATCGTGAGCTGCTAGGCATGCTCGATTTCGATCTCGACTACCTGCAGTCCCTGGGATTTCACCGCTTCAAGCTCTTACGGTCTCGAGGTAGCGGCATGACCGGCCACTAGTTGGCGATCACTTGCTCGATCAGGGGCTTGTAACGATCAGCAAAATCTCCGAGCGCATTGCATGCCTTTGAGAGATGCGACTCGTCCATCGGTAGCGACAGGAATAAGTCGCCGCGCTTGCAGATCAGAACACCCTCATTGAGCATTTCCATATGCAATAACGGCCTCAGAGACTGGCAACCCGCTGTTATGTCGGCGGGAGTTCGTGTTGGCTCGGTCGCAAAATGAATTGCGATCATCGATGCGATGCCGTTAGCGTGCATCGGCACACCTTTCTCGGCGAACATCTCGTTGAGTGAGAGTCGAAAAGCCTCGGACCAATCGTAGAACTCGGCAGCTCGCTCCGGCGTGTATATGTCACCGAGCGCGGTACAGCCCGCCGCCATGGAGCACACATCGTTGTTGAATGTGCCGGCGTGATCCCAGTAACCCGGGCGGCTGGGATCAAAGTGCGACATGATATCGGCGCGGCCGCCGAATGCGCCTATCGGCAAACCGCCGGCGATATATTTGCCCAGCGTCGTGAGGTCGGGTGTGATGCCCAGCATTCCCTGGATACCGGCCGGGCCAATGCGTGATGTCTTGACTTCATCGAAAATCAGCATCGCGCCAGTTGCTTCTGTACGCTCCCGCAACAGGTTGTGAAACTCCCTGGTACCCGGAATATTGCCGCCGGCGCCGAGGACAGGTTCGACGATAACCGCGGCTAAATCGTCTCCCGCATCGCTGATTGCCTGAGCGGTGCCGTCAACATCATTGAAGTCTGCCAGGACAAAGTCATAAGGCGCATTGAGTTTGAAATGCCCGCCCGGGAATTTGAGAACGCTGCCGTGATAGGCGTCTTTGAAGGCGAGTATCTTGTCGCGGCCTGTTGCAGCGCGCGCGGTGGCAATAGCCATGAGATTGGCCTCTGTTCCCGAATTACAGAACCGAACCTGGTCCAGGGAGGGGAATCGTTCGCACAACAGACCGGCCAGTGTTCTTTCGTATTCGTTTGGCGCGCCCATGACGAGGCCGGATTCGAGCGCTTCCCGGATTGTCGCTTTGATAGCGTCGGGCGTATGGCCGAACAGGCCAGCGGAGTACTCTCCGACGAAGTCGACGTAGCGGTGTCCGTCCAGGTCGACCAGCTCGGCGCCGTCTCCCTCGACCATTGTCAATGGAAACGGGTCGAAGTAGAGAACAGCGCGTGTATTGCCGCCCGGCAGATAGCGCGCGGCGCGGTCATTTGCCTCGTGGCTGTTCGGGTTGGCTGACGTAAAACGTGCCTGCGCCTCTTCGATAGCCTTGTCCAGGGTCTTCATGACGTTTCCGCCGGCAGGATCGGTGCACCGGTCGCCTCTGCAACTTCGTCAAACGCAATGCCGGGAGCCAGTTCGACTAGCTGGAATCCGTCCGGCGTAATATCGACGACCGCGAGATTCGTGAATATTCGGGATACGACGCCCGGGCCCGTCAGTGGATAAGTGCAGCGATCGACGAGTTTCGGATCGCCTGATCGGGTTGTGTGCTGGGTAATGACGAAGATGTTCTTCACACCTTGCACCAGGTCCATCGCGCCGCCGACTGCGGGGATGGCGTCCGGGGCCCCCGTCGACCAGTTGGCAATATCGCCGTTAGCCGCGACTTGCATGGTGCCAAGCACGCAGTAGTCGATATGACCACCACGAATCATGCTGAAGCTATCGGCGTGATGGAAATACGATGCGCCCTGAACGGCCGTTACATATTTCTTGCCGGCGTTCATGAGATCCAGGTCCAGTTCGCCTTCAGCAGGTGCCGGTCCCATGCCAAGGAGACCGTTCTCGGTGTGATAGATAAACTCGCGACCTTCTGGGACAAACTGTGTGACCAGTTCGGGAATTCCTATTCCCAGGTTGACGTAGGACCCATCAGGAATGTCCTGCGCGGCACGCGCCGCCATTTGTTCTCGTGTCCAGCCAGCGCTCATGGGTAAGTCCTCCCCTCGGCGATCAGCGTGTCTTCATGCACCGGGTCAGCCACCTCGACAACACGGTTCACAAAAATTCCGGGAGTTATGACGACCTCAGGGTCAATGTCGCCCGCCGCAACCAACTTCTTGGTCTGCACGACGGTGGTCTTGGCGGCCATGCACATCATCGGACTGAAGTTTCGAGCCGTCTTGTTGTATGTCAGGTTGCCAAGCTGGTCCGCGACTTCACATTTGATCAATGCAAAATCGGCCTTGAGCCACGGCTCCATGACATAGGGGCGGCCATCGAACTCCCGAGTCTCTTTGCCCTCGGCCAGGACCGTACCCACGGTTGTCGGCGTGTAGAACGCGGGAACACCCGCACCGGCGGCGCGTATGCGCTCGGCCAGCGTGCCCTGAGGGACGATCTCGAGTTAGATTTTGCCTTGCTGG
>Ga0255052_10002993_pt1 | contig 11932 bp, 9 predicted proteins | sample JV7_2_21_MG_FD_188632 | JGI IMG/M metagenome (GOLD analysis project Ga0255052, IMG submission 188632) | Seawater microbial communities from Jervis Inlet, British Columbia, Canada - JV7_2_21 | ecosystem: Environmental > Aquatic > Marine > Inlet | place: Canada: British Columbia | collected... | reverse complement strand
GACTACATCAATTCAAGGCCAAAACCCTTAGCGCTGTATTACTTCGGCAATAACGAGGAGGAGTGGCAGACGGTATTAACCAGGACGTCGTCGGGCGGCACAGTGCGCAACGACGTCATTGTGCATTTCATGCAGCACGGTTTGCCGTTCGGTGGCGTCGGCAACTCGGGTAGCGGACGCTATCACGGTGTTGAAGGCTTCAGGCGCTTTTCCAACCCGCGTGGTGTCTATGAGCAGAGCAACGTTGCCGCGAAAGCCATTCGCCTGGCTCTGAACTTCCCAATGAAAAAACTGCACAGCACGGTGATCAAGGCCAAATTACGCTGACGGCAATTCTGCCTCGCCGGGCGGCCAGGCACATTCCGGGTTCAAAGCAGGCTTGACTTTATTGCCTCGAGAAACGCGGCATCGTGGCGGCCTATCTGTTCTGTACTTGCAAGCTGTGTTCCATCACGGTCAAGCAGGACTATCCTGGCGGTGTGATTAAACTCACCATCGGGAAGTTGCTTGTACCTGACACCAAAAACGCCTGTTATCGTGCGCAAGTCATCGGGTTGGGGCCTGACCATCGACCATCGGCTGGTATCAACTCCGTGGCGCTGAAACGTATCCAGCATCTTCTCCGGTGTGTCGCGCTCGGGATCGATACTAATCGTCAACACGCGAAGGCTGGCGCGCTCTTCGTCCGAAAGTTTCGATTCCGTCAATTTGATCGTACTGACGAGCATCGGGCACACGTGCGGGCAACTCGTGTAAAACATCGTGATCAGAACAGGATTGCCCTGGTAACGGTCCAGTCCTGTGATCATTCCGGACTGGTCTTCAACAGAAACCTGCAAGTTGTAGACAGAATTCGGCGGCAAGGACAGGTCGTCTGCCGATTGCGCGCTCGACAGGTTTAGCAACGACAGGATCAGCGCCGCGCGTAACGCGCATCCCGCAGTTCGCTTTCTCCTGGTCACGGCTCGATCTCGCTCTGTCGCGCGCAGCGAAAACCCAAACTGCGCGTCGTGTAACGCGCCTCGAGCGCACTGAGCATGGCAACTCGCATCAATACGGCGTAATTTTCCTTCTCTTCCATGGTTATTGCGCCGGCGCCACAGAACTGCAATTGGTCAGCGCCGCCTTGCTCGCGGTTGTCGCCTGTCACCATGAACGCATTAAAGTCATCAACCCATTCCCAGACCAGGCCATGCGTGTCATGGACCTCGTAGTAGTTCGCCGGCCCACTACGGACGTCGTCGATTCGATCGCCGCCCGAGCGTGAGTACCAGGACAAAATTGTTTGTTGCCACTCCGGCAAAGCCCTGGCATCGGGCACACTGTCATTGGCAGCGGCAATGAATTCCCATTCATACCAGCTTGGCAGGCGGGCGTTCTGCCACTCGCAATAAGCATTGGCGGCAAACCAGCTTACTTGCGTCACCGGCTGATGTGGGCTCGACTCGGGCCCTAATGAGATCGGGCCGGCCCATGTAGACAGATATTGATCGTCGACGAATAACGATACCGCCGTGCCGCGCTGCCATTCAGAGTGATGCAAAACGAATCGCAGAAATTCCGCGTTGGTGACCGGCGCCACCTGCACGGCAAAATCGGCAACTGCCACACGGTTGTCTCCTTCCCCCTCGGGAATGACCGATCTGAATTCGCCGCCGGGAATAGGCACAAACTCACTGGCCTGTGCATATCCTGAGACCACTGCCGCGAAAACCAATAAGCCGACCCGAACACGCATCGTATTTAGTGAGCAGCGCCTTGCGGTCTTTCGGTCTGCGCACGAATTTCCGCGACCTGGCTGGGACTGATCGAATCAGCCTCGTTTCCCCAACTGTTCATCGCAAATGTCAAAATATTGGCGATTTCGTCATCATTTAGCTGGCTCATTGGCGGCATGACAGAATTGTAAGGGCTGTCATTGACCGTAACCGGGCCCGTCAGACCGTTAAGCACAACCTCGATCGAGCGTTCGGCGTCGGCCATCAGGTAATCGGAATTGGCAAGCGGTGGAAAGACGCCCGCGAGACCTTCGCCGTTCTGTTGATGGCAAACCGAGCAAGTGCCGTTGTACAAGACCCCACCCGCACGAATTCTCTGCTCCTTTGTGGCTGTCCCGGTAATTTCTGCCTCGGTGATATCCCTGACGACCGACAGAGCATCGGCGGCAACTTTGTCACCAAGGTAGACGTTGTCGACCTCTTTGCCCGAGTAAACTGCCAGGTTGTCGTCCCCATCGACCTTGATCATTCCCAGAGCGCCTTTGTTGAATGCCCTGAAAATGGAATGATCGACAATGATCAATGTGCCGGGGACTTCCACCCGAAACTCCGTCATCGCAGAACCACCCGCCGGAACCAGCGTCGTTTGCACATTTTCCTGGTAGCGGGACCCACCTTCGTAAAACACTTTGTCGAAGATTTCACCGATAACGTGGAAGCTCGACACCAGGTTCGGCCCGCCATTACCGACGAATAAACGCACGCTATCGCCCACCTCGGCTTTGATGGCATTTTCACCCACCATGGCGCCCTCTGAGCCGTTGAACAGGACGTAAGTGGCGTTCTCCTCGATCGCTTTTTGCATGTCGAACGGCTGGTGCCCTTTTTCGCGATACTTGCCGACTGTGTAGAACTCGCCCTGCATGACGTAAAACTCTTTATCGACCGGCGGCAGACCATCGGGTGGCTCGACGAGGATCAGGCCGTACATGCCATTGGCAACGTGCATGCCGACCGGCGCGGTTGCGCAGTGATAAACGAACAGTCCCTGGTTCAAGGCCTGGAAACTGAAAACGGTTTCGTGCCCGGGCGCAGTGAAACTCGACGCTGCCCCACCGCCGGGCCCGGTTACCGCATGCAAGTCAATGTTATGCGGCATCTTGGAATCGGGATGATTCTTGAGATGAAACTCGACCGTATCGCCCTGGCGAATGCGAATAAAGCTGCCTGGTACCGTTCCGCCGAATGTCCAAAATGTATACGTGACGCCTTCGGAGATTTCCATGTCCAATTCGCGAACTTCCATGTCGACGATGACTTTCGCCGGGTAGTTGCGATCGACAGGAGGCGGAACCTCCGGTGCGGATGTGAGAATGGCGTGTATCGGCTCACCCTGTGGGGGGCCCAGGTCTCCGGCCGCGGATCCGCCTGTGTCTGCTTGACGGGCTGCAGTACCAACGGGTTGCGGCTGACAGGCGGCGAGTGCTATTGGCAGCGCCATTATTATAATTGTTGGCCAACGCATGTTTGCTCTCTCCCGATGCAAATTGTTATCGAATGCGAATGAGAATGAGTCTCAACCCTAACACGCAGCCGTGCGGAAGAATATTTCAGCCCAGTTGGTCAAATAGCTAAGGACCAGGCCACAGTGGTTCCGCTAAGTACTAATACAGATCGAGTGGTGGGCGCGGGTCCGCTAAAATTTCGATTCGGGAAGGAGAGTCGAAATGAACGCTGAATCCACCGCTGTCAAACAAACCGAGACACACACGACTACTGCGAACGGCAAGGACAAGAGCCCGGCCAAAGCACTCTTTTGCGGCGAAATCGTCCGTTCCGCGCTGTGGCCATTTCCGGCTATTGAACCCGGGCAAAAAGAGATGCTCGACATGATCGTTGATTCTGTTGATCGGTTTTTTGCCGACATACAGGACGACTTCGACAAGTGGGACGAGACCGGCGAACAGCCCGCGGAGTTCGTGGATGCACTGCGCGAGCTAGGACTGTTCGGCCTCATCATTCCCGAGGAATATGACGGCATCGGACTTAGCAATGCCGGCTACTCACGCGTCCTGCAGCAAGCCAGCCGTTACGACAGTTCCGCCTCGCTGACGATTGGTGCGCACAGCTCCATTGGCATGAAAGGCCTGTTGCTGTTCGGCACCGACGAGCAGAAAAAGCGCTATCTGCCGCGGCTGGCCAGCGGTGAACTGGTCGCCGCCTATTGCCTGACCGAGCCCGGTTCCGGCTCCGATGCAGCGTCCATTCAGACCAGGGCCGTCAAGGGTGACGATGGCGACTGGACCCTGAGTGGCGAAAAGACCTGGATCACTAACGGCGGCATCGCTGACTTCTTTACTGTATTTGCAGGTACCGATAGCGAAGGCGGGAAGATCTCTGCGTTCCTGGTCGAACGCGATTTTCCGGGAGTCAGCAGCGGCAAGAAAGAAGACAAGCTGGGTATTCGTGCCTCGTCGACAACGTCGGTCAATTTTTCGGACGTCAAGGTTCCGGCAGAGAATTTGCTCGGCGAAGAGGGCAAGGGATTCAAGATTGCGATGTCCATTCTCAATAGCGGCCGCACCGGGCTGGGTGGCGCTTCAGTCGGCGGCATGAAGGCCTGTATCGCACTGGCATCGAAGCAGGCGCTTGAACGCAAACAGTTCGGTCAGAGCATTGCCGAGTTCGGCATGATTAAAGAGAAAATCTCGGACATGACCGTCGATTGCTTCGCCGCCGAGAGTGCCGTCTGGATGGTGGCTCACTATATTGACTCGGGGTACGCGGACTATTCGACGGAGGCCGCGATTAGCAAGGTGTTTGCGAGTGAGGCGATGACACGCTGTGCCGACGAGGCGCTGCAAATTGCTGCGGGCAGCGGTTACATGAAAGAGCTGCCTTATGAACGTATATTCCGCGACTCACGAATATTGACGATCTTCGAAGGAACCAGTGAAATACTGCGGCTGTTCATTGCGCTGTCCGGGATCAAGGACGCCGGGCGCATATTGCGCGAACTCGGATCCGCCGCCGAAGATATTTTCAATAATCCAATTAAAGGGTTTGGCCTGTTGTCTGATTATGCGGGGCGGCGCTTCACGAACATTACCTCGATCGGTCAGGAACGTATCGCGGGCGCCGTGTGCGAAGAACTTCGCGATGAAGCGTTGATCTTCGAGAAGTACACGCTCGAACTGGCCAGGATGACCGATGTCCTGTTGCGCCGCCACGGCAAGTCAATCGTTAACAAGCAGTTTGCCCTGGAACGAGCGGCCAACGTTGCCATCGATCTCTTCGTCGGCCTGTGTGTCCTGTCCCGGGTGAGCTCGATGGCTGCCGACGATAGCGAGCAGTACCGGCAGGCCCTCGCGATCGCCAAACTGTTCAGCCACAAGGCCAAGCGCCGCATGAACAGAAATCTACGTGCCATGCTGCGCAATGAAGATGAATTGGCCAAGTCGCTGGCGGATTATATCTACGAGGTCGAAGGCTATCCGTGGGACACGCTTGACGACGGGTGATGTGCGTCAACCGAGAGGTGGCAGCCGTCCGAACGGTCGGCTGCCACATTTCGAATACTTGCCCCTACTCGACGGGGATCATGATGTGCGCATAATCCGTGTCCTTCCACATCACGTACGGGCCACCTGAAGATGGATCGTCGCTTATACCTGCCAGCGCCTCCTTCGGCACGATAATCATCAGGTGTGGTCCGCTTTCAGTGTAATCATCCGCATTCTTTGGATCCTCGTGATAGGGATCGGAATTACTAACCCCGCTACCTTCGGGCTCACCCAGCAGCATGTACGAGATACCAACATCGGTTGCGGTAAAGGGCGCCTTTGCACCCAAGGCCCCCATCATTTCGGCCCAGACAGCATCAACACAGATGGCCGCACCATCGCCCGGCATAACTTCAGGCATGCAGGTCCACCCGTTGCTACCTTCAACAACGACTTCGCCGTTGACCACAACCGTCGCATCGGCGCCAATGGCAGCAGGCGCTGCACCGCGTGCATGGGCGACCAGTCCGTCCATGTGGTGCTCGGCAACCGTGATACCGATACCTGTTGTAAGCAATGTCAGCGCCAGGACAGACCGGGAAATTATTTTCTTGTTCATTGGTGTTGCCTCCAAAAAAATTCCTTCCCTTTGTCAGCATGACAGGCAGGAACATGTACCGATTATAGACTTGAATGCCCGGGGAAGTGGTCGAGGCTTTTGGTGTTGCACCTGTGCGAACGCGCTTTCCACTATCCTGAAGACGACGGCTGCCGCGACCGATTTTTGCTTCCGCTCCCGTCTATTAAATAAGTATGCGCAAGTGGCGCATGCGGGGAGACAAAGATGAAGCATAACTACTTGATATCAAAAGCCATGTTGGGAATTTTCTCACTTTTGTTTGCGAGTGCAGCGATCGCGGACGGTTTCTCGGCCGGTCTGGCAGCAGTTCAGGCTCCTGTCAGCGTGGACGAAGCCGGGACGGACGCCGGCGGCAGTGCGAGTGGCTGGCGGGTTCACGGTGCGTACATGTTCAATAAAAACTTTGGTATCGAAGGGGGCCTGAGCAAATACGGCACACCCGATGACAATTCGATTCCTTCGAATATGCACGTTGATACCGAAGCCTATGACGTGTACGCGGTTGCCGTGTATCCGATGGGGAACGACGGCGCCCTGATCGCCAAGGCTGGATTCATATCCTGGGACACGGAGTCCGAGGTCAACGATACCAATGAAGCCCATCAGACCAGTACCGATCTTGCGTTGAGTTTTGGTGGCCAGTACGACATCACCGAGCGATTCGCCCTGCGTGCCGAGTTGGAATGGTTCGATAGTGCGATCTCGGGTGAATTGAAGTACTCGCTTGGCGGTGTGGTTCGTTTCTAGCCTGAAATAAGGTGCAGCACAATGCATAACAAATTGCTTATTGCGGCGATGTGTATCGCCATTCCTGCGTTTACTGCCACGGCGAATGACGATGGCTGGCAAGACAGCTTCCCAATCGAGACGTATACGATGACGTCGACGGGCCAAAACACGTACTGGTCACTGGAGCCCGGCCGCTTTGTTGTTTTGGGCAGTCTGGATTCGGACGGTTCCGAATTCGTCGTCATTTCCGTGCTCGAGGATACGGAGATGGTCGACGGTATCGAAACCCGGGTGATCGAGGAGCGCGAGTTCGAGAATGGCCAGCTTGTCGAAATTTCCCGAAATTTCTTCGCGACGGCTGCGGAAACGGGAGACGTGTTCTATTTCGGTGAGGACGTCGATTACTACGAAGATGGCGAGGTCGTGCGTCACGACGGTGAGTGGCGCGCCGGCGTTGACGACGCGCGAGCTGGGCTGTACATGTCGGCCAACCCTGTTGTTGGCATGAAGTACTACATGGAAGTTGCTCCGGGCGTGGCGATGGACCGCGCGGAGGTCTTCCAAACCAATGCCACCGTCGATTGGCGCAAGGGCACGCTCGGTAATTGCCTGGTCGTTACGGAGTCATCGCCACTGGAACCGGAGGATGAGTCCTACAAGCGCTACGCGCCCGACGTCGGCATGATCTATGACGACGGCCTGACTTTGTACAAGTACGGCAGCCGGTTCCCGTCCGAGCATTACATCGAGTTCAGAATCAAAGAGGAACAGATGCCGACAATCCCGCGCGACATCGTCTATGAGCTACATCCGGACGGTGTCATCAAGGAGGTGAAGGTCGAATTGCATCAGATCGGTGCTCGCTATGCCATTGAGACATTCATCGGTCGCAAGCAATGGGATGTTGAAGTGACCGACGACGGCGAGGTGCTTCGCAACAAGCCCGACTAGTCGCATTGCCGGCTGAAAGCCCCGCCCTGGGGGCGGGGCTCTGTGACGCCCGCAAAAAGCACTATTGATATATTGACCGATCTAATATTACTATCCGGGGTGATCACGGCTGACCACCCGTGAAGGATAATGATAATAAGATGAGTGATGCATCGGCACGCAAAGGCCCTCTGACAGATATACGCCTCGTCGAACTCGGCCAATTGATTGCGGGCCCGTTCTGCGGTCAGCTCATGGCGGATATGGGCGCGGACGTGATCAAGGTGGAGCCGCCCGGTCAGGGTGATCCGATGCGTTCCTGGGGTCGTGGGGACTATCCACTGTGGTGGCAGGTTTGCGCCCGCAACAAGCGAGTCGTGACCGCGAATCTGCGCGAAGAGCAGGGTCAGGAGCTTGTTCGCAGATTGATCGCCGAAGCGGACATGGTGCTGGAGAATTTTCGTCCAGGCACCCTGGAACGCTGGGGACTCAGTTACGAGGAGCTCGCCAAAGATAATCCCGGACTCATCATGATTCGTGTGTCGGGTTATGGCCAGACGGGGCCGTACGCGGAACGGGCTGGCTACGCGTCTATTGGTGAGGCGATGGGTGGCATGCGCTATCTGTGTGGCGACCCCGATCGGCAGCCGAGCCGCGCGGGTTTGTCGATCGGCGATTCCCTGGCAGCAACCTACGCCTGCATGGGTGCGCTGGCAGCCTTGCATCACAGGGACAAGACCGGCGAAGGACAGGTCATCGACGCTTCGATCTTCGAGTCTGTCCTCAATGTCATGGAAGCCACCATCCCCGAGTACACAGTCAGCAATTATGTTCGTGAACGTTCTGGAGCAACATTGCCGAACGTTGCGCCATCGAATATCTACGATTGCAAAGATGGGATCTTCCTCATTGCTGCAAATCAGGACACTGTTTTCCGTCGCCTGGCCGCTGTGATCGGTAAACCCGAACTGGCCGAGGACGAGCGCTTCAGCACGCACACAGCGCGTGGCAAGAACATGCAGGAACTCGATGCACTCGTCACCGGCTGGACAAAGACCCACACGGTCGACGAAGTCGATCAGTTGATGCAGCAAGCTGGCGTCCCCGCTGGCAGAATTTATCGTGCGCCGGAGATGCTCGAGGATCCGCAATTCCAGGCGCGTGATGCAATCATCGACACACCTACCGATGAGTGGCCGGAACTCAAGATGCAAAACGTGTTCCCGAAGATGTCCAGGACACAAGGTGAGGTTCGCTGGACTGGTGTAACGACCTTGGGTGCACACAACGAGGAAATTTATGGCGGGCTGCTGGGGCTGAGCAGCGAGGAGCTCGCAGAGTTGCAAGAGAAGTCCATAATTTAGGGGAACACATATGGCGTTTCGTCTGGGAGTTGATGTTGGCGGCACATTCACCGACCTGTTGTTGGTCGATGAGGCGTCGGGCCAAACATACATGGCCAAGGTACTGTCCACGCCGGAGGATTCATCGATCGGTGTACTGAACGGCATTGAGCGCATATGCGATGAGTCAGATATCGACGCAAAACAGGTCAACCAGGTCATGCATGGAACTACGGTAGCAACCAACGCCGTTCTGACACGCAAAGGAGCCAGGGTCGGCTTGATCACGACCAAGGGCTACCGGCAGGTGTTGCAGGTGGCGCGCTCATTCTGTCCTGGCGGTTTGGGTGGCTGGGTCAGCTATATGAAGGCGCCATTGCTGGCGCCACTCGAGCTTACGATTGAAGCTGATGAGCGTATGGGTGCCGACGGCAATGCAGTAAAGTCGCTTGACGTTGATGCGCTTCGACGTGACCTGAAATCGCTGGCCGACACCGGCCAAGTCGAGGCATTAACGATCTGCCTGTTAAATTCCTACGTTAATGGCGAGCACGAGGCGCAAGTACGCGATGTCGCGCAGGAGGTTTTTGCCGACATACCGATATCGATAAGCAGCGACGTTGTTCCTGAGATGCAGGAGTATGAGCGCACAGAAACGACTGTCGTGAACTCCTACGTACGGCCGCAGGTTTCCAAGTACGTACAGAATCTTCAGTTGTCTCTGGAGGAACGGCTGCACAAGGACGTCAATCTGGCGATCCTCCGTTCTGATGGAGGTCTGGCATCGTCGCGCGCGTCGAGCGAGTCGCCGGTCAATATGCTGTTGTCGGGGCCGGCCGGTGGCGTCGCAGGTGCTATGTATTTCTGCAAGCGCGGCGGATTCGAAAATATCCTTACCTTCGATATGGGCGGCACGTCGACCGACGTCGCCCTGATACAAAACGGCCAGGCACGCATTCGCCGTGAGACGCGCGTCAGCGATATTACGGTACGCGCACCATCGGTCGACGTGCGCACCATCGGTGCCGGTGGTGGCTCAATCGCATTCTCACCGGAATTGACGAAAGCGCTGCGCGTCGGTCCGGACTCGGCCGGGGCGGATCCAGGGCCGGCTGCGTACATGAAGGGCGGTGACATACCCACAGTTTGCGATGCGAACGTTGTGCTCGGGTACCTGCCGTCCGACGTGAAACTCGGCGGCGCCATGACCATCAACCGCGACGCCGCAGTTGCCGCCGTACAAACGGTGGCCGACGCAATGGCAATCGATCTCATGGCGGCAGCGGAAGGCATCATCAAGATCGTCAATGAGTCGATGCTCGGTGCACTTCGCCTGGTGTCAGTCGAACAGGGCTACGATCCGCGCGACTTCGCGCTGGTCGGTTTTGGTGGTGCTGGCCCGTTACATGCAAATGCGCTTGGCATACTCAGCGGTTCGTGGCCAGTCATTGTGCCGCCGGGCCCAGGCGTCCTGTGCGCCTACGGTGATGCTACTACCCAGATCCGGGACGAAGCGTCGCAAACATACGTGGCCCGGGTAGACGGACTCACCACTGAAGAATTCCTGGAACAACTCGAAACGCTTCGCGCGCGCGCGAGTGAATCGTTTGAAGCGGACGGAATTCCGTCCGACCAGCAGGAAGTCAGATATCAGGCGGATATTCGATATGCAGGCCAGGCTTTCCAGTTGTCGCTCAATGTGACAAGTGATGAGCTCAAAAACAAAGGTCTTGCCGTACTGACTGACGAATTCGACCGTCAGCATGAGCAACTATTCACGTTTGCGCATGGCAAGGATCACGAAATCGTCATGATTCGTGCCATCGTTAATGCGAAGAGCAGTCTGACTGCCGACCTCAAGGAAGTGAGCGACAAGAAAAGCAAGCTCGAAGATGCCAGATTCCATGACACCAAGTTCTATTACGAAGAAGAGTGGCATGAAGCGGTCATCTACGATCGCGGCAAGCTCGGCGTTGGGACAGTCATCCCTGGTCCGGCAATCGTAGTTGAGATGGATTCGACGACGTTGGTCCTGCCCGGACATGCCGCCACCGTCGATAAAGTCGGCAACCTTCTGATTAACCCGGCCTAAGGTAGGAGTTCGTCATGACAGCAAACATCATTGAAACAAACTCCACGCCGTTCGAAACCGTCGACGTTGATACGGTAACGGTCGACATCATCGAAAACGCGCTCAAGAACGTACGGGTCGAAATGGATGCGGTACTTTTCCGTACCGCAATGAGCCCGGGCATTCGCGAGCAAGGTGACTGCTTCCCGATGGTCGCGAATCGCGACGGCAAGATGGTTGTCGGCCAGTTCGGCTCATTCATTCGCGGTTTTATGGATGCCTACGACGGTGACATCGAAGAGGGCGACATCATTCTGACGAACGATCCGTACATGTGTAATGCCGCGGTATCGCATCTACCGGATTGGATCGTTCTCGTGCCGATTTTCAAAGATGGGCGGCACATGGCGTGGTCCGCGATGTTCGGCCACATGTCCGATAACGGTGGCATGGTGCCCGGCTCCATTCCGATAAGTGCAGAAACGATTTATCAGGAAGGCATTCGCATTCCACCCACCAAGTTGTACAAGAAAGGTGAATTGCAGGTCGATGTGCTCGAACTGATTTTGCACAATGTGCGAACTTCGGAGTGGAACCGCTTTGACCTGAATGCGCTTGTTGCGGCTTGCCGCACGGCTGGCAAGCGCTGTGTCGAAATTGCCGAGCGATTCGGTGACGACACGTTTTTCACGACCATGCAGATCATGCTTGATCGGAATCTCGAGGCGATGCGCGCCATCATCAACATGATCGTCCCGGAGGAGCCGCAGTATTTTGAGGATTTTGTCTGTGACGATGGAGTCGGTAAGGGCCCTTACAAGATCGCTTGTAAATTGTGGCGCGAAGGCGATGTTGCGATATTCGACTTTGAAGGCACCGATCCACAGGCACAGAGTTCGATCAATTTCTATCTCAGTGAAGACATGTTCAAGATGTTCTTCGGCTCCTTCACGATCAACCTGTTCGATCCACACATTCTCTTTAACGATGGTTTCTAT
>Ga0255052_10002992_pt1 | contig 11933 bp, 16 predicted proteins | sample JV7_2_21_MG_FD_188632 | JGI IMG/M metagenome (GOLD analysis project Ga0255052, IMG submission 188632) | Seawater microbial communities from Jervis Inlet, British Columbia, Canada - JV7_2_21 | ecosystem: Environmental > Aquatic > Marine > Inlet | place: Canada: British Columbia | collected... | reverse complement strand
CGACAAAATAAACCTCTGCTTCGGGCCGTCGTCAAAAGTAACCGTCTTCTCCTCAACCTCAACAACAGACAAATCAAAAGTGGTGTCGCCCTCTGGCATTGGCTCCGCGTCCCCGCCACCTGCGCTTGCGAAATCCTTATCCTTCACGAAATCCTTAACGTTCATAACGAACCATTCTCCTCTTACAAGTAAGTAAGCATCACTTTTCCTGCTTCTTCAAAGAAGCAAGAAGGGTATGAATCTCACGCTCGGACATTCCAGCACGAACCCAACCCAACACAAGCTTCTCCAAATCCTCATCAGTCATTCAATCAACTCCTTAATTTATGTCCACCAAAACCAATTCATTCTTACTTCCTGACTTATAAAATTCACAACCAGCCCACTCTCCAAAAAGTCTTTTTATTGGAGCAACAAATTCATGAGGGGAAAGAATGTCGTCAATTACATCCCTTGAATAATTAACCCAATAATGCCAACTTTTATGAGGAAGAGAATAAATCTGATTGTAATCAATAAGCTCCTTCAACTGCAACTTCCTAATCTTCTTTTTGTTATTTTGAACAGCCTCCTTGTTTTCCACATGCTCCATTACCCGTTCCCTGTCCTTCTTGTCTCTGCAAAAACTCGAAACAAACCGGCCTCTAAAAGAAACGTCGGAAGGAAGTTCGGCATCATAGGCTTCATTTATTTCCTCAACCAAATCAGGGCAAGAGAACCTCAAACAGATTTCGTCAATTTGGGGTTCAACAATTCCGTACTCGTTCAACTGCTCCAAAACTATGCGTTGGTCTGCTGCCAAAAAACAGCGGTGTGTTTTCTCTTTCAAATTCAACACAAAGACTGATTGCTCTCGGCTCTCAATCTTTGCGCCTATGTGGTACTCGTTAAAAATTCTGACTCTATTGGTTCCACTTCCTTTGGCATAACATTGAACTATGTCAAAGTTACTCTTCAAAACTTTCTTTATCAGGGTTGGAAGCTGTGTGGTGTAAATGGCGAGGATGGACCACTGGTCAGATTCCTGTCCAAATTCAACCTTTTTGTGGGCGTACCCCGAAGCGGTTACCTTCATAGGTAACCACTTCTCTTTAGGTACTGTTCCACTGACTTACGGATAACCTCCGTTGAGCTTACCTGCTTTTCAGAAGTGAACTTCTGGAAGGCGCGCTGCACCTTGAGGTCGAATGAAACCGAGTAGGATATTGCTTCCGGTATTCGTTTGGCTTTCTTGATGGCTTCCTCAATCGGCTTGTCCTTGTAGGACTTTATTTTTTTTACAAAATCGGTTGCTTTTTTTTGGTCTTTACCTATAATTTCTTTCCCTATGGCAAGTTGTTCTTCGTCTGAATAGTTACCCCAAGATATTTGTTCAGCAGTATGTGTATCCACTTGCGGTCCTGAGGACTTCTTATACATAAATTTTTTCTTGAACTTTTTACCTAAAGCGGACATACTCCTATATCTTCTTAAAGACCTTTCCTTTACCCCAATTTCTTCCTCAAACCATTTCACCTTGTCTGAGTGGCTTGCTCCAGAATTTATGTTGCTGTAAAGCTCTGAAACCTTTTCAGCAATCAAAATCTCTGGACAATTTTTCCTCTGCAGGTTCTCTTGGATAGACAAACCCATTGCCTGGTTGTCATCCAGCTTCTTCACTATCACAGGAAACTCTTTCAAGCCAGCCTCAATACCAGCCCTGAACCTCCGGCCTCCTGCAATTATTCCAAGCTTTCCTTTAACAGGCCTGACAATCAAAGGCTCAATAATTCCCTCAGCCCTAATCGAATTGGTCAAACCTTCGTCTGATTCGTACTCGCTTGCTCTGATGTTTACAGGGTCAACAAACAAAACTTTTTTGCTAACCGTCTTCACTGTTGTAGTCATATCGAATTTTCCTCCTTGAAGTTTTTTAGAACATTCTTTGCGCCACAGTGGGCACATTTTTCATAAGACATTCTAATAAGTTTAATTTGTAATGCTTCACATTTTGGATTTGAACAAACTGGGATTTCTATTGTTGTCATTATACTCTTTTCTACACCAAACCCTTTAAATAACCTTTGCCTAATGTTTAAGTAAGGGAGGCGGTAGAATTGCAGTTTGAAAGAAAAATTGTCAAGAACGCAGACGTATTCTACATGAGCATTCCAATCGACCTGGTAAGGTTCCTTGGAATACAAGACGACAGCATACTGATAATCCAGGACGAAAAAGGAAAGAAAGGAAAATTCCTAACTCTTTGGGTGAAAGAGGCTGAAGGCAATGGTGAACAATAATGACAAGCAGCCAACACAAAAGACAGCACACAGCGCAGGAAGCATTTGGGACGTTGTTCCATTCGGCAAAGACACCTACAAAATAGAGAACCACGAGACAAAGAACGCAACAGTAATCAGCTTGGCAACAACAAACGACAGGCACTGCGCCTTCGACCTGCTCAAAGCAGCAGGGTTCGACGAACACCAGCGCTCGAATATATGGAACGAGGTAAGGCGGATTCAGGCAAAGCAGGAAAAGCCTGACAAGATTCAGGCTGCTGCCAAAGAGTTCACCGACTTCCTTGAAATGGCAGACCGCTTCATTGCAATCCAGCCCCTATTCTACACACCTCAAAAGATTTGGTGGCTCTGGAACTTTGACAAAAAGTGCTGGCAGATGGTCGACGAAGTAGACCTGCTCAACAGAATGTCCGAAGAGGTGGACGGACCTGCCCTGTTCAAGCCCAACGTAAAAAGCGAGGTCCTCAACTCCCTCAAAATGCGTGGAAGGCTCGCCACACCAAAACCAGCTCCGAAGACATGGATTCAGTTCAAGGGAAGAATATGCGACATCAAGACAGGCAAGGTGTTTGAAGCCACGCCAGAACACTTCATAACAAACCCCATCCCATGGGACCTCGGCGAAAAGCCAGAGACCCCAGTAATGGACGAGCTGTTCCGAGAATGGGTTGACGAAGAAAGTGTGGAAAGCCTCTACGAAATCCTCGCCTACTGCATGCTGTCCGACTACCCACTGCACAGGGTCTTCTGCCTCAACGGAGGAGGAAGAAACGGTAAGGGAACCTTCCTGAGAATCTTGACTAACTTTATTGGCGAGGCAAACATCTGCAGCACGGACTTCGACACCTTAGTCAACAGACCGTTTGAGGCAGCAAAGCTGTACAAAAAGCTCGCCTGCCAAATGGGAGAAATAAACTCCAGCATCTTCAAGAGAACCAGCCTGTTCAAAAAGCTCTGCGGGTCAGACATGATAGGCTACGAGTTCAAGGGCAAGGACGGGTTCGACGAGTACAACTACGCCAAGCTGATTATAGCCACAAACAAGCTGCCAGAGAGCACGGACAAAACCGTCGGCTTCTACGCGCGCTGGATGATTATAGACTTCAGCAACACCTTCAAGGAAAACCCCGACCTGCTCGACAGGGTCCCAGAGCAAGAGTACAGGAACCTTGGCGTGAAATGCCTGATAACCCTCAAAAAGCTTTTGGAAAAAGGAGAGTTCACAGGAGAAGGAACAATCGCCGAGAGGACGGCAAGGTACGAGGAAAGGGCTTCTCCCTTCAACGAGTTCCTGCAAACCTGCTGCGAGGTCGAAGAACTGTCAGAAACACCTTTCTGGGAGCTGTACGAGGAGTACGTTGCCTATTTGGAGGAAAGGGGCTTCAGGAAGGCTTCAAAGCGAGAACTAAGCCATTTGATAAGAGGAAGAGGGCTCAAGACCAAAAGAGTGAACTACAACAAGTCAGACGGGGAATCCAGCACAATGATAGTGGTGCTTGGGCTCTCATTATACCATTCTTACACAGACGAGGAAAGGAAACAGAACGAGGAGCACGGAGGACTACATTCTCCGAGGTAGGTGATTGAAATGGAATGGGAAGAAGCAATCTCTGATGCCAAAGAAGAACTTGGATATTCAGAGGGTGAATATATTGAAGATTGGGATGAGGTCGTAGAAACTGCAAAGGAAATTATGAGTGAAGGTAACAAAAGGGAATATGAGAACTATTTAGATTCTCCAGAGTGGAAAGAAACTAGGTCCGAGGTTCTGAAACGGGACAATTACACCTGCCAAGACTGCGGAGGTAAAGCAGAAAATGTCCACCATTTAGATTATGACTGCCTAGAAACTGACGAAGAAGCCGAACATTGTGTAAGTTTATGTAGAGATTGTCATAGAAGTCGGCACAATCTCTAATTCTATATCTATTTTCCTTGAAATAATATCAATAATATCCATAATATCCAAAAACAGAACCAGAACCTATACATAGGAAATGAAAGTAAATTAGGGTATTATCGATATTATGGATATTATTTTGACTAAGAAAGTTGTTCTCTCCTGTGTTCGATTGCTTGCTCGATGTCCCTGATTTGGTAGCTGTGGCTTGAGCACCATTGGCGGAAGCTTTTGAAGTTTCCAAATAGTTCTTTTAGTTCTTCGACGTGTTCGACGTATAGGGCGAGCCATGGGAAGTCTGGGTGTTTGGTGATGGGGTTGCCTCTGGCGTCTAGTTGGCGCATTCTGGGCATTGGCTTTGCCATGGGTCGTGCGTTGGTTTCCGCGGCTGCTTCAATCTGTTGCTTTGTTTCCCAGCGTTTGACTTGGTCTGGGTGGTGGGGCATTCCGATTGTGCAGTGGGTGCATTTGTAGCCTGTGATCCATACTCCTTTGTTTGTTTTGTGGTGGGTTAGCCCGCCGATGTTTGTGTGTTCTCCGAATTTGTGTCCGCATCCAAAGCAGTAGTCTGGGTTGGTGTACTTGTGGTCTAGCATTCAATCACTCTCCTTATTATGATAAACAAAATGTGTTTTTTCAATAATTTCAACAAATGTAAGAAAGTCCCCGTCTTGAAAGTTATTTTTTCTATATTTGTATATAAAGGGCGGAACCCAACCTCGTGTACAATCCCACAGCCCTCCGGATTTTGTTAAACTTCCAGCTTTAATTATGATAAACCCGTTTTCCCTTTCTTTTATTTTGTGTCGTTTTTTGGTAATACTTAAGTATGGTTTCAGGATATACCTAAACTTTTCTGGAAAAAATATTTTGTTGTTGTTTATTTTAATTCCTTTTCCTGAAAGACCGTCAATCCAGCTTATTGGATGTGAAGAGGGAAAACTTTTTTTCATTTTCAATCTGTTTTCTTTTCCTTCAAGTTGCAGGCATTCAACAATTAATCCATCAAATCTTTTTTCGGCGTTTTCTATCAGTTTTTGATTTTCCCATTCGTCACTATATTTTTCTGTTAGGTTATAATACGTTTTTGGTTTTTTATTAATCATTGATACTCCTTCCGCTTTTCTTTTTTTTTGTGGGCTGGCGTGGTTCACGTGGGAATGCTTGAATATGCGTATTCAAACTCGTTTGCCACGCCAGCTTGCCACAAACTCACTTGTACATTCTTGCAAGCTTCATGCCTTGGGTTAAGCGGTTTCGGTTAGTGATTGCCTGGGGTTGGTCCGAAACGTATGACTTCCAGTCCATTTGGGTATCCTCCTGTTGCTTCTATTTTTAGCGGGTCTTTGGAGAAGTTGCAGTCGTCGTTGGTGCAGGTGAATACCGCTTTGCCGTATTTGAGCATGTTGAAAGATGGGTACATTCTCATATCCATTTGGTAGCCGCAGTTGGGGCAGGGTCTCAGGTGCTCTCTTTGGGTTACCCAGTGGTAGAAGTCCGCGAAGTTTGTGCATTCGATGAGTTTGCCGTCGTGGGCTAGGAAGGTCATGGCTGGTCGCCTACTCTTTTTTTCCACATGATTTTTGCTATGAGCACGAGCACGATTAGTATGCCGCCTATTAGCGCGTATCCGATTATTGTCATTGTTTCCATCCTCCTTCAAAGTACCATTTTTCGTCAAGTTTTATTATTTCGTATTTTTTGGCTTGGTCTCCTACGAAGCCGATGCAGGTTGCCATTTCTTCGTTTTCTCGGCTTGTGAGTTTCAGGTCATATTGCTGGCAGAACTCTGTTGCTTCGTTGTAGTTGTTTACGCTTGTTAAAAATACGTTTACGACGGTGGCTACAAATATAAGTGCCACACCAAAACAAAGTATCAACAACAGGCTTGTTACATCGATTGTTACAGGTAGTCTTTTTTTCATTTTTTTTACTCCTCGAAGTATCCGCAGTTGAAGCAGTTTTTTGTGCCGTCGTTGAAGACGAGCAAGCCTTCTTTTTCGCATTTTGGGCAGGTGGAGACTTTCATGTGTTTGACACCACTTCTTCGTTGACTAATATTTCCACGCCGTAGCGTTTAAAGGTTTTAATCATGCTATCACCAGTCCTATGATTATACCGCATATTGGTAGCCAGTTTTGCCTGAGCCAGTTGGTTGCTTTGGCTGCCCTGAACTTGTATGGTTTGAAGCTTGTGCTTGGTCCTTCTAGGTCGAACGGCAGCTCTGGGAATATTTCGTCAATCATGCTGTTGCCTCCATTTGTGGTACATGGTTTATTGCGAGCAAACCAAGAGTAGAAATCACGCAGCCCATTGCTACCATGGGGAGTTTTCCACCTGATAGTATTGCGGCGGCAATGCCTATTATGAACAGGACAACCCCACCGTGTATTTTTACCATTAGTCCGTCACCCATTGCAGGATTTTTATTTTTTGCCTGATGAGGTGTGCTGGCATGCCAGCTCTTGCGTCGGGGAGCTGGTAGACCAGCTCGTTGATTTTTCTCCTGACTTCTTTTTCGGTCTTCATAATCAAAATCACCTAGTATCCTGATGTGGGTATATGTTTAAAAAGGCTTCCTTTTTCTGCCGTTTTTCAAAGTAGTATTTAAACCTATGCCGATAGACATGAATGCAACTTCGACAGTAATGTTACCATGCCTGCACCATTTAGCTTTTTAGGTGGACAATGCCTCGCTTCTGTGAAAGGAGCACATGATACACCCCAATCGACTTTTTCCTTTCCAGAAGCGGGGTGCAATTAATGGAAACACGGAACGTGGTAATCCTTTTCCTCACAGTCATTTTCCTGTGCTCCGTTGGGGTCCTGCTCAACCAAGCCTATATTCCAAGGCAGCCAAAAGCCGTTGACGAACCAAAGGATGTTTTGAAAGAAACGAGGACTGTTTGCCCGCCACTGCAGGCATACTACACTTCCACCCCAGAAGAGCTTGAGCGCATCCTTGACTTGAAGCCTAGTTTTTGCAGGGAGGTTGAGGTCTGATGGCGAAGGCTTGGTCACCGCAAAGACCTATTCCTTCAGGCTTTGCTCCTGCAGGAACCCCGCTTTCACCTATTGGTGGTGGCTTTACCCGAACCCCGAAAGCCCAAAGGCTTGCCGACATTGCCAGTGTCAGGTCTTTGGGTTCCCCTAGTTTTGCTGGCAACACCATTGCAGAGCAGAGGGCAGAGCTCGCAAGCATTTACGAAAGGCAGAGGGCAAAGGAGCGGGCGAGGTCTTCGGCGGAAGCCAAGGCAGCCGCCGCAGCCGAGGCAGTCAAGGTTGAGCAGTCCCGCATTAAAAAGCTTGAGGAGCAAAGGGACGAGTTGGCTGAGGACCTGAACCCGCGGATTGCTGAGGCAAAAAACCTTGAGTCAAATATTAAGCTGGCGGACGACCAATTCGAGCACTTGGGGCAAAAGCTGAAGCAGTTTGGTGGGGTAATGGACCCTGCTACTGGGTGGGTTTCGGCTGCCGTGCCAGACCGCAAGACTGGCTCTACGATGTGGAGTCCTGACACGATTGAGGAGAGGCGGTACGTTGACTCAATGCGTGGCTTGATTGAGTCAAAGCAAACTTCTATTGACAGGTATCGTGGGGTTGTGTCGGCTTCCGCTGGGCGGGCTGGGTTGAACACGGAGATTGCCGAGTACAACCTTGTTGCCGCAAAGCTTGGCAGTGAGACTCTGGCTGCGCAGAAGAGGGGTTGGGAGGCTGCTGGTGTAAAGCTTACGTCTGCTGGAATCGTGGACATTAAGACCGAGGCTCCTGTTGACATGTCCCGTGTTCTGAGGGGAACTGGCATGGTTGTTCAGGCTCCTGTTCTGAATGCGTTGCCAATGGATTCCCCTGATGTCAGGGCAATGGTTGCGCCTGAGAAGCTTGGCTACGAGCTTGTTCCAACGCAGGACTTTGTCAGACCTGAGCCAGTCTTGGAGTACAGGCTCAAGCCGTCTGTTGAGAAGATGAGGGTAGAGCAGGCAATGTACATTCCTTACGGGGGGGCTGCCTTGATTGCGACTGCGGGTGTTGGGGCTGCTATTTCGGCAGCAGGGCTTGTTGGTTTTGGAACTGGACTCGCGGGAACCATTGCGGGTGGTTATATCGGAGGCGAAATTATTATGGAAGGTGCTTCAAGACCGACCATTGAGAGTGGCATGGTGCTGACACCTTATGGGCGAAAAAAGCTGGACGAGCCGATTCTTCCTTTCATTGACGAGTTCAGCAAAACCAAGGCTCCTGAATATAAATTTGAGAACTACTTAATCAAAGGCGCTTCTTCAGGAGTAACCTCTGAGCCGATTCGTTACAAGAAGCCAACAAAGGAAGCGATTGAGATGGGCGTCGGAATAGCCAAAATCCCTGGGTATCTTGTAGGTGGCTGGCTGGGTGGCAAAGCCGTTGCTATGGCTTCCCCTTGGATTTCACAAAAGCTTGGCACGGCTTTGAAGGGTATGTCGTTGAAGGACAGGCTTTTCAAAGGGGTTCATATTGTGAGGGAGGTTGACCCAAGTTCAACTTTATATGAGGGTGTAAAAGGAGCCAGTGTTGGTGGAGGGGACAAAGGAACCTTTATTTTTGAGAAGGGAACAATGACCGAGACCGTTATCTCAAAGGGGTCGAAGACGGATGCTTACAAGTTCCTGTTCGGAAGCAAGCCAAAGGTTATTCCTTTCAAAGACCTGAAGGCATTTGTTGAAACAGGGGACGATGTCTTCAGACCTGACATAAAGCAGTTTGGGTTCGAGACAAAGAAGATGACCTACTTCGATTCAAAGAAGCTTGCAACACAGCTTGAGACCTTCAAGCCAACGGCTGGCGACGCACGGCTTTGGGTTGGAGACCCGTTGGGAGCAACCCCGAAGGGATTTGTTGGAACAAGCAGCTACGACATTGTTCCAGTTGGAGACCCAGCAAAATACTGGGTTGGTGGGTACGGTGGAGCAACACCTATGGGACCAGTAAAATTGATTGGGGTGGACAAGTTCACCCATGGTGGGGTCAACCTTATACAAACGAAAGGTGGTGGAATTTCTCCAGCAGAGCTAACGCCGTACAAAAACCTTTTCTCGAAGACACCTGTTTACGGAACGATTCCTCCAGCCAAGCCAGAAACGTTCTCACAAAAGTTTTTGGCAAAAATAGGGTTTGGAAAAAAGCCAGTGGATTTCTTCCAGACGGGCTATCCTATTGAGACAACTATTAAGGCAGGGCAGGTAACCGAGCCGTTTAAATCAGGTGTAACACAGGGTGGAGTTCTAAAAATGTTTGGAACAAAGCAGGAGCTTTCGTCAAAGTTTATGGCGAGGATTGAAGGAGTTTCTGGGAACAAGTTTCTAAAACAGTACACTGGGTTTGTTCACCAAGATTTGACAGGGCGGGTTTACACAGGTCCTCAAATCAATTCTATGGGAAATATTGAGTTTGAAGGAACAGGAAGAATTGGCGCGCAGTTCTTTTACGGTGGAGGAATTAAGCAAACCACTATCCTGAAGGACAACCCGCTTTATGTTGTGCTTAGGCAGGACGTGCCTGTTGGAAGCTACGACCAGTTTGTAAAGCTTGCTGAGGGAGCTAAGACTCCTTGGTCAACCCTTTTCCCTGCGGATAAGGGAACAAAGGCTGCTGCTGATGTTGCAAAGCTTTCGGGCGATGCCCTGTCAGCAAAGCAGTTGGCGATTTTTAAATCGCTTAACCCTGCAGCAGTCGGTACGTTTACTCCTACCCCTTGGGCAAAAACGCACCCAGAGCTGTTTTCTACAAGTGCGGCAAAGGCTGCTGGCATGGGTGCAAAGGCTGCGGCGAAGACCGAGGCAGTTGTAGAGAAGAGCCTGACGGGGTTTACACAAGCAGGTTTTGGAAAGGCAGGGGTTGCCACCAAGCTTGTCCTTCCAGATATTATTGCTCCTTTACAGGTTTCTTCCTCAACAAGCTTTGCAGCCCTCGCAATCCCTGGGTCTTACGCGAGCCTGTCGCGGGGACTTGAAAGTGTTGCGATTGTGCCAACTGGAACAAGGAGCCAAGTGGAGGTTTCAAAGCCGAACACCCTTGCGTTTGCTGCCCCAAGGTTTGACATTGCTGCTGGTCCAGTGTTCGAGGTTCCAAAGACCGAGGCAAAGTACGGGACGTATTTGGGAGGCTCTCCAATCTCTGGCGTTTCAGAGCGGACAGGGGCACAGCCGTCTGTCTCTCAAAGGCTTGACATTGGGACGAGAACAGGGGTTGGTCCAAGGCTTGGGGTCACTCCGAGTACAGAGGTTGCTCCAAGGACTGAAGTTGGTCCAAGGCTCGGTGTTGGTCAAAGGCTTGAAATTGGAACAGAGCTAAATATTGGAACGAGGACTGGCATTGGGACGAGGGTGGGCGTAGGGCAAAGAATTGGCACGGCTCAAAGAACCCAATACTCTACGAGGACAATGCAGCATCTGGCGCAAAGAGTTTCATCAGCCTTTGAGACCCCACCTGTACCCATCACCATAACAAAATGGTTTCCCCCAATCCCACCGTTTGGAATCCCGTCCGTGTTTCCAATAAAGCCAGAGAGAAGAAAAAGAGAACAGGGATATATTCCCGTTACCCGTAAAGCTGGAAAAGAGATTCCCCTCACAGGGTTTCCCGTTTCAAAAGAGGCTGCGCGAGCCATTGCCATTTCAAATGTCATTGGCTCCCCTCGTGCCTCTTACAAGTTACTTGAGTCGAAGGAAAAGCCAGTAAAGATTGGCTACCCAAGGCTTCCGTTCGGCGTTGAAAGAATGTTCAGACCAGCGAAGACCCTCAAGGGTTTCTTTGTGGAAAAAACAAAGTACAGAATAGACCAACCAGGGGAGTTCGCTGGAATTACTGCGAAGGGGCTTGAGGCTTTGGCTGACCCCTACAGGAGAAAGAAGAAAGGAAAGAAGAAGAAAAAGGGAAAGAAAAAGAGGAGGGGTTTTTTTTGAGGGTATTGTATAAAGACAAGGCAGGAAACGTTCTGACCGTTGAGGGAAAAAAGCTGGCTGCCAGAAACAGTAAGGGGCAGCTTGTTGACACGGCTGGCTTGAAGACCATGATGAGAAAGGCGGTAAGGAAAAAAATCAAGTTGAAATATTACAAGAAAGGAAAGAAAGAGTTTATGGAGATGGGGTAATGGCTTATAAGAAAAAGGACATGGAGCAGATGACGGACGCACTTGTAGCTGGCGGGCTGACGCTACAAGCCGTCCCGATGCTCAGGGCAGAGGGAAGAACAATCGGAGCCCTAACCGACACGGCAACAGGATTCGTCGGAATAGGCGTTGCTGGCTCGGTTGCCAAAATGTCTTACGGAATGGTTAAATCCCCAAGTTGGGGACTTGGCAAGAAGAAAAAACTGAAAGGGAGGTATAGGTAATGGACGCGAAGAAATTTCTTGTGGCAATGCTAGTCCTGCTTTTTGTGGGGTCAGCCTTTGCTGTAGACGGTGCAGTCGGTGTCTTCGGGGACGCAAACGAGTTCTATCCAGCGCGAACGAACACAATCAACTTTGTGATTTCCGACAAGGACGCTCCAGCTGACGCGAACATAGAGATATACTACATGGACATAACTAACTACACCCGTGTAGAGATTACGACGGCAGTAGGAGTTGCAGGAGCACCTGACAGAAATGCTGGGACGTTCTGTTCTGAAGGAATAACTGACACGAACCAACTTTGTTCGTACGTTTGGACACTTCCAACTGGCTTGGACGGAAACTTTGTTTTCGACGTAAACCTTTGGGACAACGTAACAGGG
>Ga0255052_10002991_pt1 | contig 11933 bp, 9 predicted proteins | sample JV7_2_21_MG_FD_188632 | JGI IMG/M metagenome (GOLD analysis project Ga0255052, IMG submission 188632) | Seawater microbial communities from Jervis Inlet, British Columbia, Canada - JV7_2_21 | ecosystem: Environmental > Aquatic > Marine > Inlet | place: Canada: British Columbia | collected... | reverse complement strand
CCACAGAAGCCTGAAGACATTGTGGATTAAGGAGACGTGGCAGGTCTCCGGAGGTGTTATGATACCTTTCACGAGGAAGGTGGAAGAGGAGAGCACGAGGTCGAAACCTCGAAAGTCGAAGGATTCGATACCGGCGACACACAGAGGGAAGGCCAGTTTGATGAGTTTCTCGTTGTGGGGGAACTTCTGCATGAACGTAGTGCGTATCTCCCTTTCCTTGAATATGGGGAAGGTCTTTTCCGGATGGTAAGCGCACGTGTAGATGGGTGCGTCCGGAAAGGCTTCTGCGAAGATCGCCGTGACCCTTTCGGCCCCTCCCGAGTTGATCAGCACGTCGTGGGCCACCGCCACGTTCAATGAATTAAGCATCCGGGCTCCTTTATGAGCTGGACCAGGTTAAGGCGTCTCGGTAAGCTTCTATCGTATTTCTGGCAGCTTTCTCCCAGGTGAATACCGCCGCGTGCTTTTTGCCTTTTTTTTCGAGGTTTTCTCTCAGGTCATCGTCATCGACGATACGTGTCATGGCCCTTCCCAGCTCCTCCGGGGCGGTCTGTTCGAGCATCAGGGCCTTATCCTGGTGAAGTTCAGCTACAGCGGAGCTTCGCACCGCGATAACGGCCCTGCCGCAGGCCATCGCCTCGAGCACGGGCAGGCCGAATCCCTCGTATTTCGACGGAAAAACCATAGCCGAACACCCGTTGTAAAGGAACAGTTTTTCTTCTTCTGAAACCATCCCGGTGAGTATGATGAACTCGTCGATATCCGACAGAAAGTGGGTGAGGAAGGCCGCTCTGCTTTTACTCACGGTTTCGTCCACCCTTCCGGCTATCACGAGCGGGTGCCTCTTTCTGAAATCTGCCGGGAGTGATTTGTGTGCCCTGGTAAGGGCGAGCAAGTTTTTCCGCTCGTTCACTTCACCGATAAAAAGAAAATATCCTTCCTGGATGCCCCACAGTGATTTCAGAACTGGTCTCCATGTTTCTTCTTCGATAGGTTTGTAACGATCCGATATTCCCAGGTATATTGTTTTTATCTTCCCCGGGTCCACGTCCAGTATCTCGATAAGTGAGTTTCTCGTAAAATCTGAAATGGTGATAACCATGTCCGCGGCACTGACGGCATTCTTCATTGCATTCCTGTGTCTCTCGCCGTGCTCCTCAGGGACCTTGCCCACATAGGCCCCCATGTCGTTGATGGTGACCGCTATCGCGACTCCCGTGTTTTTCATCCTGCGGGGGACCTTCGAGTCCGGGAAGTGTACCACCTCTACCCCTGATCCTTTTATCTGCCCCGGCAGCAGGAACTCGCGATAAAGATGCCGGTAGGCACGGTGACTTTTCCACCCCGGGTGGAGGGGAGTGCTCGAGAACGGTCCGTCAGCTGGGATCTCCCGGACCTTCCCCAGAGATGAGAAAAACGTGATGCCCTCCTGCCCGAGAATTTTCTGGAGCTCGATAGCCAGGTGGGCCGTCGAATAACCCACTCCTCCGCCGAAAGTCTCGAAAACAGAACTCACCTCCAAACCCACCCTTATGTTGTTTTCAGGACCCATACTGTTATCCTCGAGAACCCGGGTTTTCGAGCAGGACCCCATCTATTTTTGCGGTCATTTCCCCGGCGGTGAGAAAGTGCTCTGAAAACCGTGCTTTTCCCCTGCTGCCCATGCGTACTGCTGTTTCCCTGTTGTTGTAGAGCTTTTTCATAGCTTCTGAAAGACTCGAAATATCAGCTGGTTCGACAAGCAGCCCCGTCTCACCGTCGGCAACAATCTCGAGCGGCCCGCCCGAACGGGTTGCGATGACCGGTTTACCCAGTACCATTGCCTGCAGAAGAGTCTGTCCAAGGGGTTCGCCGAACGAAGTAGAGACGACTACGTCAACACACGAGATGTAGTTCTCGACGTCCTTTTTGAAACCGGTGAAGATGATCCTGCCTTCGAGCTCACTTTCTATTACTCTTCTTTTTACCTCGGTGAAATACGAAGTCTCCTCGGAAAAGGAGTCATCGCCGACCATGATGAAGAAAGCTTCCGGACAGGGTCCCGCTGTTATGATACACGCTTCGATGTATTCTCTGATCCCCTTCCATGGCAGGACCTGACAGAACAGGCCGAACACGAAAGAACCCTCCGGGATACCGAGAGTTTTTCTAATCCTGGAATCCTTTTGGTTATACCTGAAAATGTCGGTGTCGACACCTGAGGGGATCCTCGTCACCAACCCCGCGCGTGAACTGTCGATGCCAAGACCCTGGGTGACGTATTGTGAGATAACGATCAGCCTGTCCGAAGCGCCGACGAGCACTTTCGTTTTGAGAACTCCGTCTATCCTGTCCCTGATGTGAACAACGAGTCGGGTGCCGGGACAGAACTTTTTTAACGCGGCCAGGATAAAACCGCTCCTGTGGTTGTTGGCGTACAACAGTTCGATCTTTTTCTTCCTCACGGTGCCTGCCAACCCGAAACAGTACCTGATCAACCCCACCCAGCTGACGATCTTATCAATAATATTCTTCTCGAGGCCGGGAATGGGGATCCGGGCAGAGTAGACCCCATATCCGAGTTTGACTATCTCTTCAGAGAGAGGTCCCTCGCTGCTGACGGCGCAGGTTATTCTCTCCCTGGGTATACTGGTCCTCTCGAGGAATCTGAGCATTGAGAGCTCAGCCCCGCCAAGCCAGCCGGTGTGGCTCAGGATCAGAATGTTGCCTGTGTCTCGCAGGGTCCGTCTCCTTGTATTCCGCGAGTCTCCACCGCTTCTGCAGGCTGTGTTCCTGGCTGTGTTAAACGCCGTTCGAACACATCCATCCACAGCTTGAAAGTGAAGAGAGACCAGACCTGTCTGGCCAGCGGCAGGCCCCGGTCGAAAAAATCGGTTGTCACACGTTTTATACTTTCGGTATTGAGTATCTCATCTCCTCCACCGCGAGTACCGAGGAGACAGTCCAGGACCAGGGGTTTCAGCTTACCCCTCATCCAGATGTCGAACGGCATGATGAACCCCTGTTTCGGTCGGTCGATAATATCGGCAGGAAGCATTTTCCGTGCGCACCTCTTGAGGATGTGTTTGCCGGTCAGGCCCTTCATTTTGTACCTGAAGGGGATATTCAGAGCGAACTGGACGAACTCGTGATCGAGAAACGGTACCCTGCACTCGAGTGAATGTGCCATACTCATCTTGTCCGTGTAATTGAGGAAATCATCCAGCATGGTCGTCGTGATCTGGAGGTAGAGAAGCTTGTCCTGATGATTCCACGAAGGTACTTCCTCCGCATGTTCCCTGAACCGCCCGGTAGGATCTGAGAGACCGATATCGCGGCCCGCATACCTGTTCTCGACGAGACCTTTAATAGCCTGAGGGTCGAATACGCTTATCCAGAGCGGATAGCGTTCTGATGGGTCAACACGATCAAAAACGGACAGTTTTTTTATCTTGTGAATGAGGTTACCCTTGAGCGGTTCGAAGGGCAGTGGTGCCATGATGCGCCCTATCATCCCCCGTCTGAGGAAGGCCGGGATCCGGCCGTACAGCTGTGTGATCTTCTCGAGTCTGTTCCACTCGTATCCGGCGAACAGTTCGTCGCCACCGAGGCCGGAGAGGACCACGGTGACGTTCTTCCGTGCAAGCTCAGAGATGAAGTAGGTGTGCAGGCCGCCGCCGAACGGTTCGTCGAAGTGGTAAGCGATATTCTCGATCTCTCTCTCGATGTCCTCCGGACGGGCGGTGTACTCGTGGTGGTCCGTATCGAAGTGCCGGGCGACTTTCCGGGCGTATTTCAGTTCATTGTATGATTCTTCACCTTCTGCAGGAAATCCCATCGAAAAGGTCTTTATCCGCCTGCCTGTCATTTCGGCCATCAGCCCGGTGATAATACTCGAGTCGAGGCCGCCGGAGAGAAAAACCCCGAGAGGCACGTCACTGACAAGTCTTTTCCGTACAGCCTCACGGATCATCATCATCAGGGTTTCCTCGATGTCCTGGATATTCAGGGAAATCCCGTCGTGTTCGATATCCTTGAGTGCCCAGTAGGTCCCGTGTGTGAGCTTTCCCCGGCGAACCTTGATGTAGGAGCCCGGGGCGAGTTTTCTAATGTCAGCGAAGATGGTACCCGGTGTCAGAGTAAACTGGTAGCTGAGGAATTCGGCAAGACCGCCAGGATCAATGCGGGGTTCGACGAGGTCACAAGAAAAAAGAGCTTTTATCTCAGAAGCGAAAAAGAAGTTCCCGTCGCGGAAACTGAAGTAGAGAGGTTTGATACCGAGGCGGTCTCTGGCTACAAAGAGCTCGTCAGTGCGCCTGTCCCAGGCCGCAAAAACAAACATGCCATTGAAGAGCTCGAGGGCCCCGGTGCCCCACTCCAGGTAAGCGTTCAACAGGACCTCGGTGTCTGAGCTCGAACGGAAGGAGTGTCCTTTCTTGAGAAGAATTTCCCGGATGTCGGGATGGTTGTAGATCTCTCCGTTGAAGACAACGGTGATGTTCCCATCCCCCGAGGTCATCGGCTGGTGACCAAGGGGGCTCGTGTCGATGACACTTAATCTTGCATTGCCGAGGTACACCCGCTCGCCTTCACTCCCTTCCCTCACTTCCCAGCCGGCGTCATCGGGTCCCCGGTGCTTGAGGGCTCCTACCATCCTGGCTACGCTGTCCCGGTGATCCCGGACTGCGGATGTCGTGTATATGCCACAGATCCCGCACATAATCTCACTCTGCTATCTATCAGGAAGTTCTCTCATCTGCCGGTCCCCCTGATGACCGCCGGTATGGTCTTCAAGAGTATCTGGAAGTCCAGACCAAGGGACCAGTTGTCGATGTACTCGAGGTCGAGCTTGACCCAATCGCTGAAGTCGGATATGTCGTTCCGTCCGTTGATCTGCCACAGGCACGTGATGCCGGGTTTGACGGACAGCTTTCGCCGCTGCCAGAATTCGAATCTCTGGGCCTCTACCCTGAGCGGCGGTCTCGGGCCAACCAGGCTCATGTCCCCCTTGAAAACACTGTAGAGTTGCGGAAGCTCATCGAGGCTGAATTTCCGGAGAAATTTCCCGACGGTCGTAATCCTCGGGTCTTTTTTCATTTTGAATACCGGTCCGTTCATCTCATTCTCTTTCAGAAAATTCTCCTTGAGTCTGTCCGCATTTTTAACCATCGTCCTGAACTTGTAACCCGTGAACTCCCTCCCGTTTTTGCCCGTAACCTTCCATTTGTAGAATACCGGACCTCGGGAAGTCAGCTTGATCAGAATGGAGATGACAGCGAAAAGAGGCAGGGTGATCGTGAGGAGCATGACCGATGCAAAAAAGTCGAAGACCCTCTTCGTGAATAGTGCTTGTGTCGGGTGGACGGTGGTGGCGAGCCTCAGCATGGGGAAACCGTAATAATTCTCGATGCTCATTGTCGAGAGAGAAAGTTTCTGCTGATGCCTTGTCAGGTGGTAGTCGGGCATTATCATGAGGGGCACACCCATCTCCTCGACAGCGTCGAGGAATTTGTCTGCATCGGGGATCTTGTTGATCGGCATCGCCACAACAATGATGTCCGGATGGACTTCAACGAGAAGTCTTCTGGGGTCTTCGAGTGTGCTTATCACCGCCGTACCGGCGACCCTCTTACCCAGTGACTCCTGGTCAGTGTCCACGCAGCCGATGAGCTCGACATTGGCCTCTTCCTGGATGGACTCGAGGAAGTCCCTTGCCCTGAGCCGCGAACCGACCACGAGAATTCTTTTTGCTTTTCCATCGAGTTTCCTGATGAAAGCCCATGAGTGCTTGAGTAGTAGCCGTGATAACATGGTGATCATGATGTTGAAGAATGAGAACACCAGGATCACGAACCTGCTTATCACCTGTATCTTGAAGAGGAACATAAAAAGGGTCAGGATCGTCAATGTGAAGATCGACGAATAGATGACACCGTTCAGTGTTTTCGAGAGATCATCGGAGTTGTGGTTTTCGTAGAGATCTTTGTAGAACAGGAAGAAGATGTAAACCGGATAGATGAGCATGAGGAGCCAGACATAATCCCTGAAATGAGCCAGCGGTGTAGAGCTCTGCTGCCAGACCAGTTCTTTGAGCGGAGTAGAAAACTTATATGCAAGGAAGAAGGCTGCCGTGATCGAGAGTACGTCGGAGACAAGCAGCAAAGAGGTCTTGCGGTCTATGAGGGCGCCCTTGAGCAACCTGGTTTCAGTGATCTTCATCCTTGTCCTATCGGCTTCTTACGAGAGAAGCCCCACTCGAATCCCAGCGTGATGTCGAACCTCGGTGTGTCCGATGTTCTGTCCGGGATGTTCAGATAGTTGTTCTTCCACTCCCAGCCGAATCTTCCGTCAACGAAGATGTGCTGTCCGCTCTGGTACCTCGCCCTGATACTGACGAGGTCCGTCGTTTCGACGGTTCCGGAGGGGAAGGGTATTTCACTGGAGCTGAACGCGTCAGGGAACATGGCCGATATGCTGCCTTCGCCCTTCCGCATCCTTGCATACTCGCTCTCGAAAACAATGTCCGGGTGTGGCGCAAAAAGCCAGCGAAGCCTTATCAGGTCGAAGTCGTTACCCCCGGGGTGGCCGAGCGGTTTTCCCTCGTAGGTGTATCGTTCGAATACATTCGTTGAATTGTAGGTGTAGTTGGTTACCTTCGTGTAACTCCCTGTGAGCCTGGTGTCATTCAACCCCAGCGGATCGATGAGTTCACCGCCGATCACGTATGCAAACTCGTTAGGCTCGACTTCGTCATTGTAGAAGACATGTTTCCCGAAAAGGGAGATCTTGACGTCGTCGATGAGGAGTTGTCCAAAGAGTCCCAGGGTGTCCCAGGCTCGGTAGTAGGCGTCGAAACCCAGGAAAGAGTTGGCTTCTTTGTCCGAAGCGTTTTCGACCACGAAGTAGAGTGAGACCGGGTTGGAGAAAGAGAAGTCCAATCCGCTGCCGCGGCCGCCGTAAACTACCGCCTCGAACAGTCCGATCTCCAGTGAGGGTATCGGTCTCAGATCGAATCTGTGCAATGACAGGTATCTCTGGAACGGGATCTCATCCTCCATGAGCTCGTCTTCGTACATGTTGTCCAGCCTGGCTGTCATGAAGCTGTACTGCACCCACCCGAAGTCGAGACCCAGAAACAGGTGATCGAATGGTGAAGGATTGTTCGAAAGGAACAGGCTCACCGGTGCCGGGCCGAGGTTTCGTCTGGTTCTTCCGAAGAAAAACGTCAGCTTGGATGCGTTCACAAGCGCATATGCATCTTCGATGTTGGCAGCCCAGTCGATGTCCTTCCTGCCCTGGTAAAAAGGGTCCTCCAGCAGATCCTGGTCGATGACAGTTCTGGCAAGAAGGGCCACATGAGGAAAGGTCGTACACAGTTCGAGGCCGGCAAAGTAGTCGGCATCCGTCTCTCCCTCGCCGTTCTCGTCCCTCGCACGATCAGTCGACACCCTTCCCTCGAGCCTGAAACCGATACGGTCTTCCGTCTGTTCGATGAGAATCCCGAGTTCCTTTTTCAGGAGGCGAAGCCATTCCCTTTCAACCCCTGTCAGCTTCCCCCCGCCCGCCAGTGCTTCGTCAACAGCGGTCAGGAGCTCTGCACGGTTGTAGGGCCTGGTGCTTCTCCAGAGGTTCGGGAAAACCCCTCTCGCCTGCAGTATGTCGATGTAGGTGTAGGCCCAGTGGTCCATGGCGAGATAGGGTGTAGTTTCAGAAGCGAGCAGCCCCCCCGGGCTGAACGAGGATAAAAAAACGACGATAACGGGCAGGAAAACAACGGGCCGGCTTCTCACAGTGTCACTTCCAGCGGAAGTGGAGAGTGCTTCTCTGTTGAATGTGTGAGGTCTCTGAGGGCTGAGGAGATCATGTGAACAAGGATCATGTGGATGTCTTCGACATGCTGCATGTTAAACGAATCGACATGGATCGAGCGGCCAGCCAGCTGCCTGACCGTACCCCCGTCGAAACCTGTTATCCCGACAGTTTGAACACCGTGCAGATTCGCGGTCTCGACAGCTTTGAGAACGTTTGCCGACTTGCCGCTTCCGCTGATCGCGATGAGGACGTCGCCCTCTTCGATCAGGGGTTCGAGCTGCATCGAATATATGTTCGAATAGTCCGTGTCGTTTGCCCATGCTGTAATGAGCGGGACGTTGTCGGTCAGAGGGATAACTTTGAAAGGTTTGGTGCCGTCACCCAGAGTCCCTTTGGCGAGGTCACAGGCGAAGTGGGAAGCGGTGGCTGCCGATCCACCGTTACCGCACATGAATATCTTGCGGCCCTGTTCCCTGGACTCCGACAGGAGTTCGATGGTGCCCTCTATGTCGGCTGTGTTCACTCGAGAGAGAGTGCTGGTAAGCTCTGTAAAATATTTCATGATGTATTCTATGGGACGGATGCTATCCAATTGTCCCCGACCTCTCAAGTGGCAATGTGAAAGATTATCCTCGATCCGTATCTCTCGAGAGAGAACGGCAGCTCGGAATACGGTTCGAGGGCCTTTTTCACCCCGAACTGGTTCTCCGGCTCACAGTACAACAGAAGGAAACCCCCTCCGCCGGCTCCGCAGATCTTTCCCCCGACGGCACCCGCCGACAGTGCCGATTCGTACATTTTATTAATCGGGCCGTTCGAGATGGAGCCTGCGAGTTTTTTCTTGTATTCCCACCCTTTGTAGAGTATGGTGCCGATCTCACCGATATTTCCGGCATGCAGTGCTTCACAGGCATCATCTGCCAGAAACCTCATGTTCTTCAATGTCCCGAGTTTGTCATTCGTGCCCTTGATCTGCTCTCGAAGGATCGGATCTGCCTGACGGGTTTTGTTCGAATAGAACAGCATAAGGTTTTTCGAGAAAGACAGCTTGCTGTCAGGTTCGATCCTGAGCTGTTCGTTCTCGACCTTCCCGTCGTGATCGAACTTGAAATATCTCAACCCGCCAAGAGCAGCAATATACTGATCCTGCTTGCCAATCGGTTTGCCGATGATGTCGATCTCTATCTCACATGCCTGTTCGGCAATGTCCTCCATGGGGAGGTTGCAGCCTTTGATCCCGTAGAGGGCGGTCAAGAGCCCCACCGTGACGGTGCTGGACGAACCGAGTCCGGTCCCTTCAGAGGGTATGTCAGCGAGTGTGGTGATCTCGACGCCTGAGAGGATGCCTGTCTTGCGCATGGCCTCACGCATGAGATCATGCTGGATCTCGTCGACAGAGTCGACGATCTCTTTTTTCGAGTAGTTCAGGTATATCTTTTTGTCGAATCTCTCTTTGACGATAACGTAAACAAACTTGTCGATAGCAGAGCTGACGACAGCACCCTCTTCGAGTTCGTAGAAAGACCTGATGTCTGTCCCGCCTCCTGCGAAACTTATCCTCAACGGTGTACGGGAAATGACCATCTACCTGTCCTCGCAGTCGCTACTGCCTTCCGTGTCCATCTCACGTACCGATGGGACACACGATCTGCGACTGCTTCATTCTGCTGTAAGCTTCGGTAAGGATCCCCGATTCACCACCGGTTTCATCGAGCCAGGAGAGGTAGTCCAGAACACTCTTGTCGGGTGTGTGTTCGGGTGAGAAACCAAGTGCCCCGATCTTCGATATGTCCGAGACTATGTGACGAGTGTCCCCCGACCTGAAATGGCCGCCTGACTCGATGTCCAGCCTTTTTTCGGTTACTTTCTCGACCGTGGACAGGAATTCGAGCACGGTCAGTGCGCGGCCTCCTCCCACGTTGTACGTTTCGTAATTCGACCTGTCATCCTTCAGAACCAGCAGATTGGCCCTGACCACATCCCCTATGTTCACGTAATCACGCAGCTGGTTCCCGTCCTCGAATATGATCGCCTTCTCATCGAAAAATGCACTCAGGCAGAATACCCTGCACAACCCGGAGTATGCGTTGTAGAAAGACTGCCGGGGTCCCTGCACTATCGAGTATCTGAGGGTGGTAGTGGGAATGTCGTACTGTTTGCCAAGTTTCAGGGACAGAGTTTCCTGAGTGTACTTGGAGATCGCATAGCTGTTGGCAGGGTTTGTCCTCCCCTCATCTGTCGGCTGTGACACAAGGATCCTGCGGCACTCGGGACATTCGTGGTCCCATATGCTATTTCTGAGACTCGCTGCGGACCGGTTCCCTGGATAAACAATCCCGTGTTCGGGACACTCGTACTTACCCTCGCCGTAAACAGCCTGTGACGAAGCGACAATGACCTTTTGTACCGGAAGGTTCTGTTCAACGATTATCTCGTACAGGAGTGCCGTACCGGCTGCGTTCACGTGATAAAACTTGCTGAAGTCGGGGAGATAATCCTGGTATGCGGCGAAGTGATAAACGCAGGAGACATCCTCCAGGGCGTTCTCCCAGGCAGTGCGATCACGGACGTCCCCTTCGATGAAGTGTACTTCATCAGGAATATGAGATGGTTTACCAGCGGGATGTATCTTCGGGTCCAGATTGTCCAGGATCCGGACGCGGTACCCTTCCTTCAGCAGTGCTTCGGCAGTGTGAGATCCTATGAAACCCGCCCCACCAACAACTAAGACCAACATTTGTGGTCCCCCCCTGAACAAGTGGGTCCTAACTTATTGGTATGGATTGCGACTCTAAGGTATAATCAGTCTAAGTTTTACCCACACTATGTTGTCCATATGATATGATAAGGCACAGGATATTGCTTGTCAAGAGAATCACGCGTAATTTCTTTCTTTTTAGGGGATATTTGTGCAGCAGGCTTGTCTCACGGGTGCCGGGCTTCAGAGGGAATCATAGACCTCCATCAGCATCTTTGATCTGTGTTCCCACGAGTGTTTCGAAACGGCGAGTTTTCTCGCCCTTTTGCCGAGTTTTTGTCTCAGCGTTTCGTTATCGATGAGAGACGTGAGTTTAGTTGTGAAATCGACGGTGTCCCCGGGCGAAAAAAGTAGGGCTGAGTCTTCGACAATGTTTTGTACTTCGTGGAAGCGGGTGGTGACGATCGGTTTTCCGCTCGCCATGTATTCGAAAAGTTTTATGGGGCACCACCAGAAATCAGTTACCTTTTTATTGTCGAATCGTGCACTCGAGAACGGCGCGACACAGATGTCGGAGGCTGCCAGGATAGGTGGCACTTCCAGCATGGGGACACTACCCGTGAGAATGATGTTGTCCAGATCTCTGGAGGCTCGTTCGACAAGGTGGTAGCACTGGCCGTTGCCGACGAGAATGAATTTTACGTTCTTTCTTGTCCCGGACAAAAGTTCCGCCGCTCGAATGATCGTCGAAATACCATGCCAGGATCTGAATGAACCGGCATACACAACGGCAATGTCGTCCTTCTTAAGTCCCAGACGCTCCCGAACAGTGTTTCCGGAAGAAGGATTGAACACATCAGCGTCGACACCGTTGGGGACGATGCATATCGGCTTGTCGGTGATTCTTCTGATGTGTTTCTTCAAGGTTCCGGTCTGCGTGACAATGGCATCACAGTGTTTCAGTTTGTGCCTGAGTACCCGGTCCCTCAAAGGGTTCCAGCCTGCAGTAGAACTGTTACCTGCCAGGTCGTTGAGTTCGAGAACGTACTTCCTGCTTTTTACCAGAACAAGCTCCATCGGGTTGTACCTGAACCGTTCGTGAATTATGTCGGTGCCTTCGAACTCCGTGGATGCGAGCCTTACACTCCTGATCAGTTCGATCGGGTTCGGAAAGAATCGGCCGGACGTCGGGAGCACGAGGCTCATCATTCTCGGACCGCTCTCTCTCAGGACACCCGTGTCCCTTCCTGAGAAAAAAAGCACCACGTCTGCAAGAGCGCTCATGAATTTTGAGATATGATAATGGTGAGTGTAACCGGCGTGTTGTTCGTGATTGAAAACCGCAAGAGCCAGATATGCTATCTTCATACTTCCTGGTTCTCGTCCTGATCGGACGACTCGTCAGGGTCCCCCGTCTCGGGCAGCGCTGCCCCGGGCAGCCGGG
>Ga0255052_10002990_pt1 | contig 11942 bp, 11 predicted proteins | sample JV7_2_21_MG_FD_188632 | JGI IMG/M metagenome (GOLD analysis project Ga0255052, IMG submission 188632) | Seawater microbial communities from Jervis Inlet, British Columbia, Canada - JV7_2_21 | ecosystem: Environmental > Aquatic > Marine > Inlet | place: Canada: British Columbia | collected... | reverse complement strand
CATCTGGCTTCACATTTCGGCCGTTCTCGCACATCCATGTGCTTCTCGGCACCGGGACTCCTGTCCAATGGCCGATCCTTCTTGAACCATAGCTACCGCTATGATTCTGCAAACGATCGATCAAACTGTTTCGCCAGCTACAGCGCAAATCCCGGATCCTTGGTGAAATGTCCGGGCTAATGAACCTGTTGCCTTCGATACATGCCAGGTTGAACCAGGCACAGGACCGGCACGAGGAAATCGCTTTGCTGCTGGCGACCCCGGAGGTCATGGCAAATCAAAATCAGTTCCGGGATCTGTCAGTTGAGTATGCCCAACTGGAACCCGTAGTCAAAACCTGGCAAAAATGGTTACAGGCCAGCCAATCCATCGAAGAAGCCAGGAGCCTGCTTGACAGCGCGGATGCCGAGATGCGCGATCTGGCCAGCGAAGAACTTGCCGCCGCCACCCAGCAGCAACGGACCCTGGAAGGCCAATTGAACATCTTGTTACTGCCCAAAGACCCGGATGATGACAACAATATTTTCCTGGAGATCAGGGCCGGAACCGGGGGCGATGAAGCCGCCCTGTTCGCCTACGACCTCTTTCGCATGTATCACCGTTATATTGAGAACCACAAGTGGCGCATGGAAATCCTCAACACCAGCAACGGTGATCACGGTGGCTACAAGGAGATCGTTGCCCGCATCATTGGCCACGGGACCTATTCCCGATTTAAATTTGAATCGGGAACACACCGTGTCCAGCGTGTTCCTGAAACCGAGTCGCAAGGCCGTATCCACACTTCAGCCTGCACGGTCGCGATACTTGCGGAACGGGAGATTATCGAAGGTGTGGATATACATACATCCGACCTGAGAATCGATACCTTCCGGTCTTCAGGTGCGGGCGGCCAGCACGTTAACACGACCGATTCCGCCATTCGCATCACGCATTTACCCACCGGCACCGTTGTTGAATGCCAGGACGAGCGATCACAACACAAAAACAAGGCCCGTGCCCTGTCATTGCTAAATGCCCGTCTGTTGGAAGAGGAAAAAGCCAAGCAGGCCCGCGAACAGGCAGCAAGCAGAAAACTGCAAGTGGGGTCCGGTGACCGCTCACAACGCATCCGTACCTACAACTTCCCGCAGGGCCGGGTAACCGATCACCGGATCGGGCTGACGCTGTACAAGCTGGAAGAACTGTTAAGCGGCAATCTAGACCTGGTCATCGAACCATTGATACAGGAACACCAGGCCGAGTTACTGGCTGAACTGGGGAACTGAATGCCAACTAGTGTACTGCATCGTAACTAATGGCACTTTCAGCCAGATGCAAAGCGGTTAGCCGCAAGGCATGTTCCCGCCGGGGTAGCCACTCTACCCCAAGGGGGTATAACACAGCGGATGACCGCTTTGCGACTGGCCCGCAGGGAGGCTGCCTGTGGCCGCACTGCTGCGTTAGGCCTCTTGGCAAGGACCAGCCATTCCCTGCGAACCCCGCCTTGCATTGCAACCACAGGCAGCCTCTGAAAGCACCATTAATTACGATGCAGTACACCAGACTACTGATAGTGCTTTTGTGCCTCTGTTACGTGGGAATCGCGACAGGGTCAGATGCTGAATACACTTTGTACTTGTTCCGCCACGCCGAAAAGCAGGCGGATGGAAGCAAGGACCCCGCCCTGACTGAAAGGGGAGAGAAACGTGCCGAACAACTGGCCAGGTGGTTTCAAAACAGACACATCAATGCCATCTGGTCGAGTGATTACAAACGCACACGCGATACGGTCAAACCGTTGCTTCTGTCACTGGGGTTCGAGATGAATACCTATGATCCCCTCAACCAGGCTGAACTGGCCAAAACCCTGTTCAAAGATCGCCGCAACTCGGTGGTCGTCGGCACAGCAACACCATCCCGGAACTGGCCCGCCTGCTATGTGGTTGTGTGATTGCCGATATGGATGAATCAGAGCATGACCGGCTCATCACTATAACGGTTGGCACCGATAAAACCCGGATGGAGACCCTGCATCAGAATCAACTGTTCTGACTCTGGATGTCATATCTGTAAATTGCACCCGTCCGCTTCGGGCCACTTGCCTGCTCTGGCCCGGACATTTCACCAAGGCGGACCATAAAATGATTTGTTGTCGTATCATCAAGAGAGTGAGAGTGTTTTTGAGTATTTCTGGCAGTTACAGTTTGTCCTATCCGGTTTTGCACAGCATCTGGCTTCACATTTCGGCCAATCCTTCTTGAACCATAGCTACGGCTATGATTCTGCAAACGATCGACCAAACTGTTTCGCCAGCTACCGCGCAAATCCCGGATCCTTGGTGAAATGTCCGGGCTAGCCCGGACATTTCATCAAGGCGAACCGTAGAATGATATATTTGTCATATCATCAAGCGTGTGAGCGTGGTTTTGGGTATTTCTGGCAGTTACAGTTTGTCCTATCCGGTTTTGCACAGCATCTGGCTTCACATTTCGGCCAATCCTCCTTGAACCATAGCTACGGCTATGATTCTGCAAACGATCGACCAAACTGTTTCGCCAGCTACCGCGCAAATCCCGGATCCTTGGTGAAATGTCCGGGCTAGGTCCTGCGTATCCGGTTCCGGTCGAATAAATATACCGCCACGGCCAGGTTAACCGGCGCCAACATGGCCAGCACGTCCAGGTTGTACTGGTGCTGTGGCAACGCCAACAGCAAAAGACAGACTGCCACGCCACCCGCCAGCAGCAACGTTCCAAACCTCCGCAATGCAGGTGCCAATGCCACCAGCAGCAACGGGTTTAGCAACAACAGGTTTACGTTAACGCTTGCGACCTGGTGATCGGTAAATAACCAGAGAGCCGCGAGTATCAGACCAAGGCTGGCACTGATCAACAGCCAGGCATGGCCCAGCCCCGCCAGCCACACCGGTGGCATGAATTTGCCACTGAGCCACGCAAGCCCGGCAAGCAACAGGCCAAAGACCAGGTAGCGGTGCCAGATCGTGGCGGGCGCTGTCGTGGTAGCGGGCCTCGTTGCGGTGAACAGCATTGTATCGAGCAAAACCAGCGGTTCCCGGGACTCGCCTTCGCCCAGGGACATATCTGCAATCTCCTCGGCGATCACCATCGGTATGAACATCTCATCCCAACGACTGATATGACGGTCAACGGGAAAGCCAAGCGCCAACTCCAGACCCAGGTAATACCAGTATTGCATCTGCGTCAGGCGGCGGGTCTGGTCACGAAAATTCAATCTCGCAGGCACCCTGTCAGTGCGTTTGCGCAGGGCGCCGTCAAGCGCCAAATCCAGCGTGTCCCGTACACGGGTCGAACAATTACTGAGATAGTAGTCATAGCGATAATCACGGTTCCCGGGTTTAATTTCATTTAGCAGGTAATCTCTCAAACGCCGGTACTGGGGCGGGCTCAGGTTGAGCTTTTGAACCTGGATACTGCGATTTTCCTGGCGGTAAAATTCAAATTCGCGGACAGCTGGTTGCGCACCTGAAAAATACAGCATCCGCCCACGGATAAAACGCAGAAAAAAGTTTTTCTGGTCAAAATCAAAAAAACCAAAATTGAAAGTGTGATTGATGTCGGCTGCGGGTTCCCGAAGCCAGATTGCGTTATGCCCAAAACGTTCCCAGTAAATTTCACCGGGGCCAAAAGTCACCAGCCAGGCTTCGGCCCCGTTAGTGGGCACTTCGGGAATGTCATCGGCAAACGCTGGCTGGAAACAGGCCAGCAGCGTGAAGTACAGAACCAGGCACCAGCAGTGCCTTGCAAACACATTGGGTTTTGTCATATGCGGGCTGGGCTTACTCCGCTTCGAGGTCATCCATTTCCAACATAATGATGCGACGGCTATCGGCGACGGTAACGCGAAACCGGAATCGCTCTGCCAGCACCACCTGTTCGTCCCGCTCTGGAACGCGGCCAAATTCCGCCAGCAGCAGACCACCGACGGTATCGTAGTCCTGATCGCTGAATCCGAAATCAAATTCCTCGTTAAAATCCTCGATCTCCGTTAGTGCGTTGACCTGGTACCGGTTTTTACCCAACGGCTTGATCGCGGCCTCTTCCTCTTCATCGTGCTCGTCATCGATTTCACCGACGATCTCTTCCAACACATCCTCGATCGTGATCAGACCGGAAACACCGCCATATTCATCGACCACGATCGCCATGTGGTTGCGGCTGGCGCGGAAATCTCTCAACAGCATGTTCAGACGCTTGCTTTCAGGAATCACGACAGGCGGTCGCAGCAACTCTTTCAGATCCATAGCGCCGCCGTTTTCCGCATAATGGCGCAACAGGTCTTTGGCCAGCAGGATGCCCTCAACCTCATCCCGGTCTTCGCCGATGACCGGAAAACGGGAATGACCGGATTCGAGAATCAATGGCAGGAATTCATCAAGCGGCAAGTCCAGCGGGATAACGACCATATGGGAGCGCGGCACCATGGCGTCACGAACCTGCATTTCAGATACGGCCAGCGCGCCCTCGATCATGGCGACCACATCGGCGTCGAGCAGGCCTTTGTCAAAGGACTCGTTTATAAGTTCTTTCAGTTCTTCCCGATCCCGGGGCTCGGATGAAAACACACTGCTGATGCGTCCCATCCAGGTTTTGGGCCCGGAACCGTTAGCCGATTGATCTTCACTCATAGTAATAAAAATGGCGGCGCCCATTGCGCCCGAAACTACCCACGGTACATCTTCACCCTTTATAAGCTGTTTTACCAGAAGCCTGCACATAATGCAGCAACGCCGTTAAAAAAACCGGGTAGGGTGGACATTCATGTCCACCGATCTGCATTGGGTTTACAGGTCTTTATGTGGTCAAGAACACTGTTTGTAAAAATCTTTCAGCCATTGTCCCGATATGGATTCGCAATCCCCAGCTTTGCGAGAATTGTCTTTTCCAACAACTCCATCTCACGGGCATCGGCGCACTGCTCGTGCTGATATCCCAGCAGGTGCAATATCCCGTGGATTACAAGGTGCGCCCAGTGATCAGTTTCAGGTTTGCCTTGCTCCAACGCTTCGCGCGCAACAATGGGTGCGCACAGCAACAGATCACCCAGTTGTGACTGGGCTAATTCGGCCGGTAACCCCGGTGGCAGTTCAGCCGGAAAAGACAAAACGTTGGTCGCATGATCCCTGCCCCGGTACTCAAAATTAAAACGCCTGGCTTCGCGTTCATCAACGATACGGATCGCCATACTGGCTTTGTCCGGAACGGTTGGGTCTATGGCCTGTAGCCAGTGTATGAACTGTTCGTCAGTGGGGACGCCCGCGGATGACGTGGCACGCTGGATTTCAAGGTCAGGAGTCATCTTCCGGATCGGCCCTGTCATACGCCTCCACGATACGCTGAACCATCGGGTGTCTTACCACGTCACGTGCATTGAAAAAATTGAAGCTGATGCCCTCCACACCATGCAGAATTTTCACCGCCTGTTTCAGACCCGAAAGCTGATGCCGGGGTAAATCAATTTGTGTAACGTCACCGGTGATGACCGCCGTTGACCCAAAACCAATACGGGTCAAAAACATTTTCATCTGCTCGGTGGTCGTGTTCTGGGCTTCATCGAGGATAACAAAGGCGTCATTCAGCGTTCGTCCACGCATAAACGCCAGCGGAGCGACCTCGATGACATTGCGGTCAATCAGCCTGGCCACGTGATCAAAACCCAGCATCTCGTATAGTGCGTCATACAACGGCCGCAAATAGGGGTCAACTTTTTGTGCCAGGTCACCGGGCAGGAAACCCAGCCGCTCACCCGCCTCTACTGCTGGCCGTACCAGTACAATCCGCTGAACGTGGTCCCCCTGGAGTGCAGCTACTGCACTGGCAACAGCCAGGTAAGTCTTGCCTGTACCGGCCGGTCCAATACCAAAGTTCACCGCTTGGCTGGCAATGTTACGCAAGTAATTTTTCTGGTTTGGTCCACGTCCACGGATCGCGCCACGTTTGGTCACGATGGTGATTTCGTCTGCCTGGGAGGCCGCTTCATCGGCATCGGCGTTGGCGATTTCAGCCATTCCCGAATCCTGCAAATAAAGATTGACAGCTTCAGGTGTCAACACCTCTGCTTCGGACAGCGTGTACAACTCTTTGAGCAAACGACTGGCTGCACGTGCCTGGCGGGATTCACCCTGAACCGTGAACAGATTGCCCCGGCAGAAAATATCAACCTGCAGGCGGCTTTCTATCTGTTTCAGATGTTGGTCGAATTGCCCACAAAGGTTGGCCAACCTTTCGGTATCTGCCGGTTCCAGTTCAAGGTTTAGCCGCTGACTCATATCAGATCTAACCCTACCCAGTGGCGGCTGCGGATTGCCCGGAAACTGAAACCAGGCGCGCACGTAATGAATTGCTGAGCGCCTCGGTGATGGTCACGTCGACAAACTGCCCAATCAGACGCGGGCGTCCGTCAAAATTCACCACCCGGTTGTTCTCGGTGCGCCCGGCGAGTTGCCGGGTATCCTTCTTGCTGTGCCCCTCGACCAGTATCCGTTGTTCACTACCAACCATGGCCATACTGATAAGGGCAGCCTGCCCGTTGATCAGTGTCTGCAGACGCATCAGGCGTTGTTTCTTGACCGCCAAAGGCGTGTCATCTGCCAGCGAGGCGGCCAGTGTGCCCGGGCGGGCACTATAAATAAAGCTGAAACTCTGGTCGAAATTCATCTCTTCGATCAGCTTCAAGGTAGCCTCGAAGTCGTGCTCGGTCTCACCAGGAAATCCCACAATGAAATCCGATGCCAAGCTGATGCCCGGCCGTTTTTCGCGCAAACGGCGTATCTTATGTTTATACTCCAGCACCGTATGACCGCGTTTCATCATCGCCAACACGCGGTCGGAACCGCTTTGCACCGGAAGGTGAACGTAATTGGCCAGTTCCGGTACTTCACCATATGCCTCGATCAGGCTATTTGAAAACTCTACCGGATGCGAAGTGGTAAAACGGATTCTGTCGATACCTTCAATGGCAGCTACGTAGTGAATCAACAATGCGAGGTCAGCCAATCCGCGATCGTGCAGTTCACCAGCATAGGCGTTGACATTCTGCCCCAGCAGGTTGATTTCCTTCACGCCCTGTTGAGCCAGCGCAGCGCATTCAGCCACCACGTCATCCAACGGCCGACTGACCTCCTCTCCCCGTGTGTAGGGCACAACGCAGAAGGTGCAGTATTTGCTGCAACCCTCCATGATGGACACAAAAGCAGACGGACCCTTGGCATCCGCCGTCGGCAGACTGTCAAACTTCTCGATTTCCGGAAATGAAATATCGATGACAGGCTTGCCGTTGTTGCGCATGGAATCCAGCATCTGCGGCAACCGGTGCAGGGTTTGTGGTCCGAAAACCAGGTCAACGAATGGCGCGCGTTTGATGATTGCATCGCCTTCCTGGCTTGCTACACAACCACCCACACCAATAACAACCTTGCGCCCTGCTGATTTCAGTTTTTTCCAGCGGCCCAGTTGAGAAAATACTTTTTCCTGTGCTTTTTCACGGATGGAACAGGTATTCACAAGTATCACATCGGCCTCTGCTTCCGAATCAGTCAATTCCAGTCCGTGAGAAACCGCCAGCACGTCCGCCATTTTGTCGGAATCGTACTCGTTCATCTGACAGCCATGTGTCTTGATAAAAAGCTTACCTTTCATTACCTGTAAATCCATGTCCTTGTTTGGATGCCAGTGTTTAAATGCCTGTTGTTGGGCGATTGTATTCGAACGCTTTTAACCTTCGAATTCATTCCCACACGCACATTACAGGAACAGGGCCAAATTCCCTCTTCTGAACGGGCAGAACCCGCTAGAATACACCCTGAACCGGAACTTAGCCATGCCTCACAAACCAACAGACCGTACAGCCATCGAATTACCTGAGGACCTGCTTCGGACACTCGTAAACGCCAACAGGGTATTGGTACTCTCGGGTGCCGGTATGTCGGCTGAAAGCGGTGTACCAACATTTCGCGATGCCCAGACCGGTCTGTGGGCAAAATTTCGCCCACAGGACCTGGCAACCCCCGAGGCTTTTCTTGACCAACCCGAAACTGTCTGGGACTGGTACGAAGAGCGCCGCAGAAACATCCGCAAAGTACTGCCGCATACCGGTCACACCGCCCTGGTTGAACTGGAAGAGCATTTTGAGCAATTCTTGCTCGTGACACAAAATGTGGACAGCCTTCATCAACAAGCCGGCTCAAGGCAGGTGATAGAGTTGCACGGGAATATCATGCGTTCGGTGTGCAGCGTCACAGGAAAAGAGATTGGCGACGCATGGATCAACAACTCTGCCGACCGGCCACCAGCTTCACCCCACCACCGCGATGGCCTGGCGCGACCGGGCGTGGTCTGGTTTGGCGAACAACTGCTGCCCGACAACATGGACCGTGCCAACGCCGCGGCGCTGGAATGTGACCTGTGTTTTTCTGTCGGCACATCAACCGTGGTACAGCCGGCGGCATCCCTGCCCTATGTTGCCCTGCGTGCGGGCGCCGTAGTGGTTGAGATCAACCCGTCACCCACACCGTTGAGTTCAGCAGCGCATTTTTGCCTGAGGGCAACTGCCGCAGTCGCGTTGCCGGCCATCGCCGCCGCCCTTAAATGACACCGGCAATACAATCACACATGAGCGCGTCGCTACAGCGTCCGGTATAATTTCACGGCCAGCAACTATTCCGTATGGCGGTTTACCACCAGTCATACCATTACAGGAACAATCATGTATCAAACCATGCGTGCACTGGTTAAACGCGAAGCCGCGCCGGGTATCTGGATGGAGGAAGTCGAAATCCCCCGCCCTAATACCAACGAAGTACTGATCAAATTGGAGAAAACGGCCATATGCGGCACGGATGTGCATATCTACAACTGGGATGACTGGTCGAAGCGGACCATCACACCGGGTCTGATCATCGGGCATGAATTCGTCGGCCGGATTGTTGAACTGGGCGAGGGTGTAACCGACTACAAACAGGGGGATCGCGTTTCAGCCGAAGGCCATATCATCTGTGGACATTGCCGCAACTGCCGCGCGGGGAAACGGCACTTGTGTCCGAATACCGTCGGCATCGGCGTCAACCGCAACGGTGCATTTGCTGAATTCATCGTTGTTCCTGCAACAAATTTGTGGCCAATTCCGGTCGAAATCGCACCGGAATTGGCAGCCTTTTTTGATCCGTTTGGAAACGCCGCCCATTGTGCGCTGCAGTTTGACCTTGTTGGTGAAGACGTGCTGATCACCGGCGCCGGACCGATCGGGATTATTGCTGCCGGAATCTGCAGGCACGTGGGCGCACGCCACGTTGTCATTACCGATGTCAACGATTACCGGCTTGGTCTGGCAACTGAGATGGGCGCCACGCGCACCATTAACGTTACCCGGGAATCCATCACTGATATCGTACGGGAACTGGATATAGAAGGCTTTGACATCGGCATGGAAATGTCCGGCCAACCGGTTGCCTTCAATGACCTGCTACACCACATGTTTCATGGTGGAAAAGTCGCGCTGCTGGGCCTGTTGCCCGCTGGGACCGGTGTGGACTGGGATCAGATCATATTCAAGGGTCTTGAGCTACACGGCATTTACGGCCGCCGCATGTATGAAACCTGGTACAAGATGACGCAGATGGTTTTGACGGGATTCCCGCTGCAAAAAGTCATGACCCACCATATTCCCATTGATGAATATGAGACCGGTTTCCAGCTGATGGCCGCTGGTCAGAGCGGCAAAGTGGTGTGTGACTGGACCGGTAAGATTTGAACATGCCAGGATCACCCGGAAAGCGTACTAACATGGTTTCACTGGCTCGCCTGAATACAACACTGGATGAAATCCGCGCCGCCGGTCTGTACAAAACCGAGCGCGTAATCACGACTCCGCAAAGCGTGGAGATCAAGGTCCAAAGTGGTGAGGAAGTACTGAATTTTTGCGCCAACAACTATCTCGGGTTGGCGGATAACCCGGAAGTTATAGCCGCAGCGCACAAAGCCCTGGACGACCACGGTTTCGGGCTCGCTTCGGTGCGTTTTATCTGCGGCACGCAGGATCTGCACAAACAGCTCGAAAAGACCATTTCAACGTTTTTTGGCACCGACGACAGCATCCTGTATACATCCTGTTTCGATGCCAACGGCGGATTGTTCGAAACCATTCTCGGGCCGGAGGATGCGGTGATTTCAGACGCACTGAACCATGCGTCCATCATCGACGGTATCCGCCTGTGCAAAGCGCAACGGCACCGTTACAGCAACAGTGATATGGAGGCGTTGGAAAAAGCATTACAAGAAACACAGGGCTGCCGCACCCGTTTGATCGCCACCGACGGCGCGTTCAGCATGGACGGATATATCGCCAAACTCGACCAGATTACCGCTCTTGCCGAACGCTACGATGCACTGGTCATGGTAGACGACAGTCATGCCACCGGCTTTATGGGTGAAACCGGCAGAGGATCTGCCGAACACCATGGTGTGATGGGCAAAATAGATATCTTCACTTCGACATTGGGCAAGGCCCTGGGCGGAGGTTCGGGCGGCTTTACATCAGGCCGCCAGGAAATCATCGACCTGCTAAGGCAGCGTTCACGACCATACCTTTTTTCCAATACCCTGCCGCCACCGCTGGTCGCAGCATCAATCAAGGTGTTCGAAATGCTGTCCGGTTCGACCGCACTCAGGGACAAGCTGGAAAACAGCACCCGCTACTTCCGGGAACAGATGAGCATGGCGGGTTTTGACATCAAGGAAGGTACCCACCCTATCGTACCGGTGATGTTGTACGATGCACCGCTGGCACAGGAATTTGCTGCCCGCTTGCTCAATGAAGGTGTCTATGTCATCGGTTTCTTTTTCCCGGTCGTCCCCAAAGGCCAGGCGCGTATCCGTGTCCAGGTATCGGCTGCCCACGAAAGGCATCACCTGGACCATGCGGTGGCGGCTTTTGTAAAGGTCGGCAGGCAACTGGGCGTGCTGTAGCAGCGCTGGCACAGCAACGACAACGAATAACACGTAAACACCGGGACCTGAAAACATGAGCGAATGGCCATTTGAACCACTGGTATTTGATCAAAAACCAATTGAAGAAATGAAACACGCCGCTCGATATTTTTACCAAAAAATCCGGACCCGCCGCACGGTCAGGGAATTCTCCGAGCGCCCCGTACCCCGCAGCCTCATCGAGGATACGCTCAGAACGGCAGGGACGGCCCCTAGTGGCGCCAACATGCAACCGTGGCATTTTGTCGTGGTCTCGAACCCGGTGTTGAAACAGCGAATCCGTGCTGCCGCTGAACAGGAAGAACAGGCGTTTTACGAACACCGCGCCTCTGAGGAATGGCTCAAAGCGCTTGAACCCCTGGGAACAGACAGGCACAAAAAATTTCTGGAAACCGCCCCATGGCTGATCGTTGTATTTCTCAAGAAGTTCAGCGTCGACGGGCAAGGCAAACGCCTCAAGAATTACTACACCTCGGAATCGGTCGGTATATCCTGTGGTTTCCTGATCAGTGCTTTGCACTGGGCTGGGCTGGCGACATTGACGCACACACCCAGCCCGATGAAATTCCTCAACCAGCTGCTGCAACGACCGAAGGACGAACGGGCCTATATGATCATCGTGGCAGGCTACCCGGATGATGACGCCAGGGTACCGGCGATCGGCAAACAAGCGTTGGACAAGATTACAACGTTTATGGAATGAAACCGGGATTTTCGGGGCAAGCCACGCTTTAGCCCGGACATTTCACCAAGGCGGACCGTAAATTGATTTGTTGTCGTATCATCAAGAGCGTGAGCGTGTTTTGGGTATTTCTGGCTTTACAGTTTGTCCTATCCGGTTTTGCACAGCATCTGGCTTCACATTTCGGCCGTTCTCGCACATCCATGTGCTTCACGGCACCGGGACTCCTGTCCAATGGCCGATCGTTCTTGAACCAT
>Ga0255052_10002989_pt1 | contig 11943 bp, 12 predicted proteins | sample JV7_2_21_MG_FD_188632 | JGI IMG/M metagenome (GOLD analysis project Ga0255052, IMG submission 188632) | Seawater microbial communities from Jervis Inlet, British Columbia, Canada - JV7_2_21 | ecosystem: Environmental > Aquatic > Marine > Inlet | place: Canada: British Columbia | collected... | reverse complement strand
CTTCTCTGCAACCATCTTGAACAGGTTTCTTTTAATCATCCACTTGTCTGGAATCATGGCTCCTTGATTCAATGAGAGATTAGGGTCTTTTATGAACAGGTCTGAGTCGAACTCTCTCACAACACCCATTCCTGTACAGTTAGTGCAGGCTCCCTGTGGAGTATTCCAAGAGAAGATTCTCGGTTCCATCTCTGGTAGACTTATCCCGCAGTCCACACAGGCGAACTGTTCGGAAAGAGTCAATTTTCCGTCGTCTTTCTCAATGTAGACAACGCCCTCAGCCATATTCAATGATGTTTCGACTGCTTCTGAGATTCGACTACGTTCTGATTTCTTTACTCGCAATCGATCTACGACGACTTCAATTGTGTGCTCAAAATAACGATCCAGTGACAGTCCATCTTCAAGTTCTATGAGCTCTCCATCAACACGCGCTCGAATGAAACCCTTCTTGATGAGGTTTCGAAACTCCCTCCGATATTCACCCTTTCTACCTCGTATTATTGGAGCAAGTATCATTATCCTTGTGCCTTCCTCCAGCCGAAGGATGCGGTCCACCATCTGTTGTGAGGTCTGTGGTTCGATCTTCTTACCGCACTGGGGACAGTGAGGAACTCCAACACGTGCATAAAGTAGTCTCAGATAATCGTAAATTTCGGTAATGGTACCGACCGTTGAACGGGGATTGCGTCCCACGCTCTTCTGGTCAATTGAGATGGATGGTGATAGTCCAGACATGAAGTCAACCTTTGGTTTCTCCAGCATCCCTAAGAATTGACGTGCATAGGAAGAGAGTGATTCAACGAAGCGTCTCTGACCCTCTGCGAAAATTGTGTCGAAGACAAGGCTACTCTTTCCTGATCCTGATACCCCAGTTACAACGGTGAACTTGTTCTTTGGGATTTCGCAGTCGATGTGTCGCAGATTGTGTTCAGAAGCTCCAACTACTACTATTGACTGGGGACCATCTAATTGCACCTCTGGTGCTCCCTTGTGTCTTTTGTTGGATGCGGCCTTCACTACTATTGTCCCTCTATCCTTTTCCTGAGAGCTGCAATCTGATCTCGCAGTCTTGCAGCCGTCTCAAACTCGAGATTCATTGCAGCCTCTTTCATCTTTTCTTCAAGATCAATGATGTAATCGGTCAAATCATCGACTTCGAATGGGTCGAAATCTTCCAGTTTTGTCTGAGTGCTCTTCTCACGTGAAATGATACCTTGTGCAATATCTTGAATCGATTTGACTATCGATACGGGTTGAATTCCGTGTTCTTTGTTGTACCTCTCTTGATATTCGCGGCGTCGGTCGACCTCGTCAATCGCAGACTGCATCGCATTCGAAACATGGTCTCCGAAAAGTATGACTCGACCGTTTGCATTTCGTGCGGCACGACCCATCGTCTGAATGAGTGCCCAATCGGTTCGCAGGAAACCTTGCTTGTCAGCGTCAAGAATCGCGACTAATCCAACCTCAGGGAGGTCAAGACCCTCTCTAAGGAGGTTGATTCCCACAAGAACATCGAACTTAGCTTGACGTAGTTGACGGATGATCTCGATACGCTCTACAGTTCCAATATCGGAGTGTAAGTACCGTGCCTTAACTCCAGCCTCCACGAGATATTCGCTTAACATCTCTGCAGTCTTCTTTGTGAGTGTTGTAACAAGAACCCTATCGCCTATTTCAACAGTATTCCTTATCTCTCCAAGAAGATGATCAACTTGTCCAACAACAGGTTTGACAGTGATAGCAGGGTCAAGGAGACCAGTGGGTCTCAATAACTGCTCTACGATTTGCTGGCTTCCCTTCTTCTCAAAGGGTCCAGGTGTCGCGCTTGTGTATACGACATGTTTCATGTACTTCTCGAACTCTGGAAACTGGAGAGGCCTATTGTCAATAGCTGATGGCAACCTGAATCCATAATCAACAAGGTTCTTCTTCCGTGCCTGGTCACCATTGTACATCCCTCGAATCTGGGGGATTGTCATGTGTGATTCGTCGATGATCATGAGGAAGTCTTCTGGGAAGTAGTCCAGTAGTGTGTAAGGTTTCTCACCACGCTTTCGACCATCAATAAAACGGGAGTAGTTCTCAATCCCTGAACACATACCCACTTCTCTAAGCATCTCCATGTCATACATCGTTCGTCTCCTGAGTCGGTCAGCCTCGACCAACTTTCCCTGTTTCTTGAACCAATCGACCCTCTCATGCATCTCTTGTTCAATCGGCTCAAGTGCCTCGATGATTGTTTCATGACGAGCGATGTGATGCTTAGCTGGATACAACTCAATCCATTCCGGTTCATACAGCTTCCTTGCTGTCAGACCTTCGAGCATTGTGAGTTTATCCACTCTATCGCCATCTAGCTCAATTCGATAACTATTCTCTGAAGCTGCAGGGTACACATCAATTACATCGCCCCTTACCCTGAACACACCAGGTTTGATGTCCATGTCATTTCGTTCATACTGCATGCCAACTAAACGTTCGAGTATCTCACGTCGGTCAATCTGATTTCCCTTCTCGATATACATCCTGAAGTGGTCGTACTCAGAAGGATTTCCAACGCCATAGATACAAGATACGGATGCTACAACAACGACATCCTTTCGCGACCTCAGAGAGTGTGTCGATGAGTGACGGAGTCTTTCAATTTCCCGATTGATATCCGCCTCCTTCTCAATATACATGTCCTTACTGGGGACGTAAGCCTCAGGCTGGTAGTAATCATAATAACTGACGAAGTACTCTACTCCCGCATCTGGGAAGAACTGTTTGTATTCTGAGGTAAGTTGTGCGGCAAGGGTCTTGTTGTGCGATATGACGAGAGTGGGCTTATTGTATGCCTCTATTACGTTAGCCATGCTGAATGTCTTTCCTGAGCCTGTGACACCCAGTAATGTTTGATGCTGGAGTCCACTTTCGAGACCCTCCACTAGTTTCGCTATCGCTTGTGGTTGATCACCAGTGGGTTTGAAGGGCGCATCTAGTTTGAACTCACTCATCTGCTCCAGCTCTCTGGACGGCACACACATTACTGTACGTAATCTTTGCGGTACCTGCCACGCCTCGACGGTTTCCAAAGGATGAGGGTTCTACTAGGATTTTATTTGAATCATCAGTTCGTCCCAGTGAACTCATATGACCGAGAGAGATAGTCGAAACTAACAGGGGTTGCACCATCGACTCGACCTAACCAAATGAGCACCTATTAATCTCTAAAGCTCGGAATCACCGAGTGGTGAGAATCAGATATAATGTCCTCTGAAGATTTATAGGACTCGAAAAAGAGATTCAACCAGTGATAACACTTGAGCCGGTATATTTGGACACGGGTACTCATTCCGATATTCATTGGTCTTAGTGGTACGTTTCTGTTTATTATCATCCTATTCGAAACATTGGGAATTGGGGATTTCATGTGGCCTATTCTGTTTCCTATTCTTAGAGGAACTATCGCAATTGTGATATTCATATTCATAATCGGGGGGTTTGCATGTACTGCTGTACAAAGAAAGAGCGTTCCAAGTGACCAGGTGACTATACACCGAACTTTAGGCCAACCAATGTATAGCACTGGAGATTATTCCAGTGGGGCTGTCTACACGGTTCCAGTATATTGTCCTCACTGCAAATACAAGATAGAGTTGAACCAAGTGGAGTGGGTAGGTACAAGTGAATTGAATTGTCCAAACTGTTTCAGGATTGTTGAGGCGGGAATTCGTGAAAACCTCTGATTGATTGTTTGAGGAATGAAGATGGATATCAAGAAAACTTGGGATAGCAAAGAATGGACCGCCAGTGCAAAAAACATTCTCCATTGGGTATCTACGATCGACTCAAACAAATCCATAATGCTAATTCTTAGACACTCACATCGGGAGATCTTACGAGATCATAGCCAAATGGGCAGTGCAGGATTGACAGAACTAGGAAAGCAAATGTCAGTCGAGGTGGGAAGAAGGATTCCGTCTGGTCGACCGATGGAGCTTTACACAAGTTTTGTTCCGAGAGCTTACGAAACTGCTGAGGGAATCTCTGAGGGATACTCTGAAATTGGCGGGGTGGTCATAGACATCAATTTACTTCCCTCTCTTGCAGCTCCTCAAATTCTAAATCCAGAAATATGGGAGAAACTCCATCCGGATGGCAAGAACATAACAGATTATGTCAATCATTGGGTCAATGGTGACTTTGAAGGGTATATCGAACCTTTCGAAGAGTTTCAAGGCAGATTCATGGGGGACACTGTGAAGAGATTGACTGATGCTAAGGAGAAGATTATCTATATTTGCACAACTCACGATTTTACCCTGATGAGTGCCAAGAGGATGTTTCGAGATAGAAACCTCGTTCATGAGGATAGGGAACCTTACCTTGGAGGTTTAGGAATAACTCCAGTTGGCTCGGATTTAGAACTATTCATTGCAAGTGAGAATATCTCAATTTCAATACGCAGATAAAAAACAGCAAGGAAGCTGGGTTTTGGACACCCAGCAAAGCTAATTATAGACCTAATCACTTTTTTCGGATTGTTGAGGGAATTCCAATGGTTCGACAATTAGCTCTAGATTTCTTATTCCGGAAGAAGGACACCAAGCTTGTAGTTGAAAAAGATGAAGTTGCTCTTGCTATGGCATTCATCTTAGCAGAGTCAAATAAGAAAGGTCAAGCAAATCTCAAGTTTCTATCACCTGTAACTGTTCCTTTCTGGATTGTACAGATATCTAACACGAATTCAATCGTGTTGTCTTCAATCGGAGAGTCATCGGTTAGTCTTGAGCTCACCGAGGATACTGCAACTGGACCGGTTCGTCGAATACTAAGCACTGAGATTTCTAGATTCGAAGACATACCGGATGGGGTTGACAAAGCGCTCCCATTATTGAGAAAAATAGAACCCACAGTCCATCACATACGCAATATACAAGAACCTGAGCTGTTTGTAAAACACGGACCGAGGTTTTTTGAGGTAGATCCTAATGAGAATTTGAATTCACTAGAATTGAAGATTGACTCTCAGTTAGCCCTCACAATCAGTGAAGATTTTCAAGGAGTCATTGACATTGCACGACAACGTCATCAGACAATGGAAGATCTCCAGAGAGTCACTAAGGAAAAATTGACTGATCAAATCACGGTCATGGAGAATGTGATAGCTGCTGAACTGGGCCGCTGGGAGAAACGTCTTGGTACACAAGAGGACTCATCTCGTCTTAGAATCGAGAAGTTACAGGAAAGATTGTCTGATAAGGCATACACGCTGAAGGACAAGCACGACAAAGATAGACGTGCTGTGTTAGCTGAGTTTGTAAGAGATTCCTTTGAAATTGAACGCTTTTTCACTCAAATTGTTGAAGATATTAAGACAACAAGGGAACAACTTCCACTTGTAGAACTTGAAGAAGCAATTCAAAAATATCGAATTCTTGTAGATCAACTTGTTGACACTGTTCCAACTTATTCAGACGTTATTGTTTCACTAGATGATCTAGCGGATGCATCGACTGGTAGAGCAAACGACCTCGATACTAAACTTACCAATGATATCAGAGATGAAGAAGATTCGGTTGATTCACAAATCAAGAGCATACAAATCAAAGTTGAGGAAATGCGGGTAGAGAAAGACGCAAAGAAACTGGAATACCAAAAGACCCAGAAGAAAGTTCTTCAGTCAATTGAGATAATGGATGAGCAAGTGGAGAAACGAGTTGATTCACTAAGACGAGAATTAGAATCAGTACAGAGACTCACACTTGAAAACGATTCCATTAGGGGCTTAGCTCCTCTAACTCTAGTTTACATCAAAACGTGGGTAGCGACTTATACAAGAGGAAAACAAGTCGTGTTTCCACCTGTGATCATACCTGAGGACAGGTTAAGTATACCTCACGCACATCAACCTCTTGATCCAAATCTTGAAGTATTCATTCGGAAGAGTGTGAACAAGCAACTGAAGGACAGCGCATCTTTCAAGACTTCATTTAGATCTGCATGCGAGAGAGGTAACGTACTTCAACTGCCTGAGAGTATCAAGTCATTCTCTAAGGGTATCGGTGAAATTTGGAATAGACAACTGCTGAAAGAAGGTGTCCGTGAGAAACTCGAACCTCTCTATACAAAACTTGTTGGAAAATGTCCTATTTGTAAGGCTGAAATTACTACTAAATCCAAGTTTTGTCCAGAATGCGGAAAAACACTCATTTAGAGTGGTCATCTCCAAGGAAGTAGTCGAGTGGAAGTGTCACACCGAATGCAGAACCACTTCTGGCTAAAGACTCAGTGCGGGATGAAATACTTGGATGTTTTGTCAGCGTGTATGAGATACGCATAGGTGTCTGTTCCAATAAAATATGGACCTGAGCCGAGCTCGAGAGTGTTTTCCCTACAGGAGGTTGTTTTGAGAAACGCAGCGGTTCACGTGTTGAGATTAGGGTCACAAGATTATGCTTCAGTGTGAATGCATTGATTCGGGCTGCGATATGGGTCATCTGACGTGTCTTCTTCCCATCAAGACCTTCTTTGATGAACAGGTCAACAAGACCAGGAAGTATGAGCATCTTTGCAGGAATTTTCTCGATGAACTCGTTAAGGTGGTTGATCACGAGATCAAAAGTCTGAGAGGCATTGAAAGCCCGTGAGATGTAAATCATATCCATGACACTCTCTGGTTCCAATCCGAGCTGGAAGGCATAGTCTCTTAGTTTGATAATGTCAACCATGTTTGAACTATCAATTATTATAGAAGGACTTGAGAACCCACCTCGGGTTTGCGGAAGCTGAGCATGAACAGCTGAGCGAAGAAGATCATTCTGGAGTTGCTCATGACCGTAAAACAGGTACACCAAACCAGTCTCGTAACCTCCGTCTAGTAGATTGTCAAGAGTGGAAATTCCTGTCTTACATATGGTTCTTTGAATTTTATCTGCAGTCTGAAACCCTGGAAGTAACACATCTTTTCACTCAGTCTTGCATTCTCAATGGACATCTAGAGAAATTCGGTAGGATGAGGAACAATTGGAGAGAAGTAATTGAACAGTTGTATCTATCTGGAATTAGAAAGTGGAAGTTTCCTGTAGGACTTTATTAGGAATCTTGTTTCACACTTGTCATTGTTGTACAAAAAGATGCAAAATTAGACTTCTTTAACAAAGAATAATGTGACCGCGAACATGTATTCAGTCTTCACTAAGATTTATCTTTAGGAGTTGTATGTCATGTCAAAGTGCACGAAGGAGGCCAGACAAACTTGGCGCAAAAAGAACGAAAATTCACTTCGGATCTACTAAAGTATTTCATTCATGGACTTCTCTACGCAATAATCGGAACCCTAGCAACAATCGTATTCGCGGTCATCTCGCTGATATCAACAATAGTAGTTGGAGCTGTTGCAGGATTCGCGGGTGAATTTGTAGGATACATAGTACTGACTGTATTCGTCCTCTTTCTGCTCATTCTGGTTTTCTTCGTAGCAGGGCTGATTAATACAAGCCTATCTAGATCATTCTGGAGAGCAAATCCTCCGAAAGGTCTTAAGAGCTATACAGGACATGGTGCTGCATTGGTCTTAATCCTGACCATCTTCGGTCTTCCGAATATGGCAATTGACTACTTCTTTCCAAATCTTGATTTCATAACCTTCCTAATTATCGCCATTCCGCGTATTGTTATCTATGCAATCATTGATGGTTACCTTGGTAGATGGATAGCATATGGATTCTCAAACTTTCCAGTTGCATCCAAGACTAGGAATGTAAAAGACGGGATTTCAGGAACTTGTCCACAATGTGGTGTGGACACAATTGTAACAATGAAGGACGACGTAAATAGCAGGGTTGTGACCTGCCATGGGTGTGGAAACCCGTTCGAGATCCAATGGTCTGAAGAATAGAATCATTTGAGATCAACGAGAATCTCGCTGATTAAGCTGAGACTGCGCTTAAGATATTCAGGTTCACTTCCAAAACCAATCCGTAGGTGTCCGGGCATATCAAAGTGTTCTCCCGGAGATATGAGCACACTTTTCTCACGCATAATCCGATGAACTAATTCCAGAGATTCGATACCAGTATTCTGTTTGATGAAACAGATTGCAGCAGCTTTCGGCGGCACATACTCGAACAAATCTCCATGCGAGTCCAACCAATCTTTCACAATCACCCAGTTCGTCCTGATGATCTTCCGTGCACGTTCTTCGATTCCGCTTCTGAATTTTGGATCCAAAGCGAAAGTTGCTAACCAGTCACTTGTAGTAGAAGGGCATATTGAAGTATAGTCTGAGTATGCCCAGAGCTCTTTTGCAAGTTCTTCTGAGGGACAGACTACCCATCCAAGTCGTAGTCCTGGAAGTCCATAGGCTTTTGAAAGACTCGAGGTGACTAGGACTTTTTCGTACCGACCCTGCATTGAGGGTGCTCGCTCATCATGAATCTCTGCACCTCGGTATATCTCATCAGAAACAACCCAAACATCTTTGTCAGCTGCAATATCAACGATTGCATTTAGATTGACGTCACTGACTATCGCACCAGTAGGATTGTTTGGTGTACAAATGACGATTGCAGCGGTGTTTTTTGTTACAACTGATTTTAGTTCCTCGATATCAGGTACCCATTCTCTACCCACCATCCGTAGTGGAAAGGGTTTGATTTTTCCTCCTAGATTCTTCCAAATTCCTCCGATTTGCATATAGTTTGGAATCATGAAAACGAGCTCTCTGGCATCAGGATTTTCACGTGATAGCCACCAGGACACAACAAAATTTGCTTCAGCTCCACCATTGGTCACTAGGATGTGCCCGACACCAATGCCATCATATGGTTGAGAGATAGCCTCACGAAGTGGGACTGTTCCATTTGTTTGAGAATACACCAGTTGGAGGTCCAATAATTGATTCTGTAATTCCTTTGAATCTAGTAGCTCTTTAATCCTGAGAGGTTCAACCCCACTCTCAGACAAATTATACTTGACCTCGTGTTCGTTCTCAGATTGCATTCTCTCAAGCTCGAATATTTCAAGATTCATTAGGTCAGACACCTAAAACCATCTGAGCATGAGTTGCATATGAACCCTACTTTCTCGAACTGATCTGCAAAGACATAATGAAAAATAGAATTGAGTGTGTCCGTGGATGATATGCATATCTAGAGTCTTGACTCTTGGATTTTCGCCACCACTCCTTCCAGAGTGTTTTCGATTCTTAACTCATGAATGCTGATTTTGTTAATATGTTATTGACACCAGGAACAATAAGACAGCAGCTCCAATTGAGGTCAGAATCAGTTTGACTTTTCGACGACGCATTTTTAATTTCTCCTTGGTATTCATAATATTTCTTATATATGTTATAAGATATGATATTATTATGTAATATTTACATATAAATTATCCTATAATATATGGAAAAATAAAGGGTTTTCATGCATTTAAGCACCGAAACCGTATTGAAAATTGAAAGAATAGGAAAAGAAGAGTGCGCGGGCTCATTGCCCGCGTATTTGTTCTACACCAGATCTACCCGTGGTGAACACGAGCACAATCTCATAGAAATCATTGAAGCAAAGGTTGAATCAACGCCCTCACAGTTTACCTGTGACGATAAGCGTAAGCTAAAGCTTCAGTAGACTGAGCTTTCTTCAACATTTTCTTCTTCCGCTCGTTCTTTGATAATGCCATGTATCTTTCCTCCTTTTTTTGTGACTTATGTCGGATCAGCAAAGTCGTGAAATAGCGAATCAAGAGTTTTGACTCTTGGATTTCCGCCACCACTCTTTCCAGAGTGTTTTCGAGTTCTTGTCTCATCAACCATTGCGACTTCTCTCCTGTGCAACCCTTTTATTTTGCACGTAATATAATTACATGTTACATTATATAAGTATTATGCAACATGGGATATGTACTTGTTTTGCACGGTTGATGAATGAAAAAGTTGTGTGTATGAGCCTATGAATCAAGGATTGGAATGACATATTTCTGGAGAAATCCTATGTCTCGGTCAAAAGTGACAGTCTTGAGAGTACACCTGAATGCAGGTGCTATCAAATTCTCGTCGAAAGACCTGGCAATTAGAACAAGTTGAGCCCCTGATCCTGTTATGAAGAGGGTTGCAACCTCAATCGAATTCGAATAGGTCAAGCGATCAATCCCCTCCATGATCTCGTCTGCTATCTTCGTTGCTGCTTCGTGTATCGCGTCACTTTTTGATAAACCTCTTGTGTCATAAATAACGTATCTCGAGGTATCTACGTCGACTTGAGCTCCCATAGTCATGAATATAGTATCAGAGTATAAATTCCCCGAGAAAAACTACTACATTTGACAATGACGAAATTGTTAGTCAAGGGTCGTCTGAATATGAGAACTAACTGGTGAAATGCATTCAAATCCTTGATTCTTAGGGGAGTTAACGAATTTGGATACCTCAAAAGCTTCCATTTCTTCTGATGGATAAGGTTCTAACATTGACATCAGTTCAGATACTACTTGATACTCAGGATCCAACCAGCGCTCTTCAAACTCAGGTCGAAGAATGACCGGCATCCTGCGGTGTATTGGTTTCATCAACTCATTCGGCGGCGTTGTGATAATTGTACAACTCTGGAGAGTCTTCCCAGATTTGGTCTTATCCCAATACTCGTAAAGTCCAGCAAAAGCAAAGGGTTCTCGGCTCTTCAGACGGATGTGCATGGGTTTCTTGACCTTTCCCACTTTTCGCCACTCATAGAATCCATCAGCAATGATAAGGCAACGCCTCTTCTTGAATGCAACTCGAAATGCAGGTTTTGAGGCGACTGTCTCAGCTCGAGCGTTTATCATGCGATTTCCAATCTTGTAATCATCGGCCCAGAAAGGAACTAAACCCCACTTCATTTTTACCAATTGTCGGGTCTCTCTTTGTACAACCGTATTCACCATCTGCATTGGGGCAATGTTGTATGTTGGTTCAGGTCGGTCGATAATCTCCTCTACATTGAACCGCTCCGCAAGCGCCTCTGCATAAGTCAAGAGAGAAAAACGACCGCACATCGTATGTGATTCACATTTTTCCGGTATAAGAGTTAAGGAAGGGTTGTTTCTATTCACTATAGTAAATTTCGAATAAGAGGACTTTTCTCACACCATTTTATATGTTCACAACTCAAGAACAGTCTATCGAGAAAGTGGTGAATTATTATGACATCAAGGAAGACCCTAATTGTAGTAGTAGCGATTGGACTGCTACTTCTTGGAGCCACACCGCGGTTTGTATCAGCGGATATAACTGGAAATGTCTACGAATTCAGCGCTGTCTGGTTTGATCAAGTCTATCAAGTTGATAATATGATTGTTCTTGATGAAACGGTGGTGGGCAATTTCCAGATAAAAGTCAACAACATCACTCCAAGTGATTCGTATGAATATACATACACAGGGCTAAATTATCATCCCTTTGGTTTTGCACCCTATTATGACGAACACAATGGCTCTATTGCATTTCAAGATAACAAGGTCTACTTCGATCTTGATACAACAGATGCTGATGCGAACAATCTAACAGAAGACTACGATTTAGATTTGTTCCCGTATTTCAGTGAACACCAGCCTGGAAATATGTTCTTTGTGAATCCTGTTTGGAGTACACACAATGTAGACTGGACAACAGCCGTAGATGAAACAGAAACCCAACCGAGTGTCACTTCAATCACAGAATCAACAGGTGAGGGCAGTTTCTCAGTTCAGATCGTAATGGGTATTGAGTTTGATCATGCCGACTACAACTACATGAATGGCACACTGACAATAACCTTCAGCGCAGCCTATGATACCGATGGAGTCATAGGCTGCGCTGAAGGTTATTGTCAGTGTGCCATTCATGACAATAACCTTCAGCGCAGCCTATGATACCGATGGAGTCCTTTCGACATGGTCCCTCCAACAAGTGAGATCCACGTTGAATGAAAACCACTC